>Ga0208079_1000134_pt1 | contig 41408 bp, 32 predicted proteins | sample NGESurdeep092012_5_FD_184474 | JGI IMG/M metagenome (GOLD analysis project Ga0208079, IMG submission 184474) | Arctic peat soil microbial communities from Barrow, Alaska - NGEE Surface sample 210-2 deep-092012 (SPAdes) | ecosystem: Environmental > Terrestrial > Soil > Wetlands > Peat ... | reverse complement strand
ATCTTGCACACTGCCTGATCTAAAATGCGTTTTAAATAGGATACTTGGTTGCAACTCTGACAAAAAACTCATTTTCTTCAAAAAAAAAGTTGCAACCTGTTTCTTGAAAATTACTGCACATCTCACCCTTATAATTAGTGAGGGTTTCAGGATGTCATAAAAAAAACAAGAGGTCGATTTTGACCTCTTGTGCCTCTGGGTACCCGGAGCGGGACTTGAACCCGCACAACCGTAATGGTCACAGGATTTTAAGTCCTGCGTGTCTACCATTCCACCATCCGGGCGGAATTAGGTGGGGCAAATTTATAATAAATAATTCTTAATAAAAATTATTTAACCGCAAAGGTCACAAAGAAGGCGCAAAGTACACAAAGCAGTAGAGACGCCCAACTTGAGCGTCTCTACATATTATTTAACGAGGATTGGTTTACCCAGTCCGACCTTTTCAAGATCATCAAGCTGAGTTTTGGCATCTCCCACTACAACATAGTACATTTTAGCAGGATCAATATACTTATTTACTAATGCGAGTTCTTTTTCAACGGTCAGATCCTTTATGAATTTTTCTTCCCGCTTGATAAAATCATCGGGCAGATTGAAGGCAGTCATAGTATTCAGCATGCTGAGAAGATTACCTAATGTTTCAAACCTCAGAGCATTGCTCCTCATAAGAGAAGATTTTGTGAAATCAATATACTCCTGCGGAATGCTTTTCCTGTATTTCTCCATTTCTGTTTTGAAAATTGTAACAGACTCAAGAGTTGAATTAGTCCGAACCCTTGATGTGGCAACAAAAGTTCCATAGTTTTTGGAACCAACAATATTCGATCTGGCTCCGTATGTAAATCCTTTTTCTTCCCTCAGAATAAGGTTAAATATGCCATTGAATGATCCTCCCAGTTTATAATTGGCAACAGTTGCCGGGAAAAAGTCAGGATCGGTTCTAGGAAGTGAAGGAGTCCCTATTGCGATAACTGATTGTTTTGCCCCCGGAACATCAACAAAATAGATCTGCGATTTATCGGGAGCACCCGGAACTTTAATTTCAGGTATTACCACTTCCTTTGGTTTCCAGTTCAGGTTCAGACCGGAGAGGGCAGCCTTAACTCTTGCCTGATCAACATCTCCCACAACAAGGAATTTGGCTATTGAAGGGGACAGATACTTATTATAATAATCCTTAAGATCATCAATGGTTATAGCTATTACAGAAGCTTCTGTACCAGTTGCTTCCGTGGCAAGGATATTATCCCCAAACATAAGTTTATTAAGAGCGGTCGAGGCAAGGTAATCGGGACTTGCTGCATTACGTTTGAGAGTATTAATGATGCGGCTTTTTGCGAGAGCAAATGATTCAGCGTCCCATCTTGGCTCAAGAAGCATCTCCTGAACAAGCGCAAGGGTTTTTTCAAAGTTTTTAGCCATCGAGCTTACCTCTACAGAAATATCTTCGTTACCTGAAGTAACCCTTATTGAAGCACCTAAAAGCCCAATAGCATCTTCAAGCTGTTCAGGCGTTTTATTTTTGGTTCCTTCGTTCATCATTGCAGATACGAGATTGGCAACACCTGCTTTTTCAACTTTATCAAGCATATGGCCACCATCTATAACTATCGAATATTGTACAAGAGGCAGTTCATTTTGTGCTATGCCCCATACCTTAATTCCATTTGATAGTGAAGCTTTCCAAGGCGTGGGTATAGTTACTCCTGGGTCAGGTCCAAGCGTTGGTTTAACAGATCTGTCTAGTTTTGTTGGTGTTTTAACTATGGGCTCTTCTGCTGTTGTGGCTGTTTTAACTTCAGCAGCCTTAGTTACATCTTCCTCCACAATACCAGCATTTTTTGATCCTTCTGCAATCAGATTTACTTGTCCTTTTGGTACAAAACTTGTTTCAACAAAATTCTTGCCTTTTATATATCTATTATATACAGCTTTTATATCAGCCATTGTGACGGCCTTAGTGGCTGCAAGATCTTTCTTATAGTACTCGGGATCACCAGTGTTCATTGTATATTCTGCAAACTGGAATGCTTTGCCCTGAACACTGGCAAATGAATTATAGAACCGGGTTTCATAACCTGCTTTTATCCTTATGAGATCTTCTTCGTTGAAGCCATCTTTCTCAAATTTAGCAAAACCTTCAAAGATTGCTTTTTCGACATCAGTCAGATTAATATTTGGATTGGCTGCAACAGAGATTGAAAAACTGCCGGCCAGTTCCTGTGATCCGTTTCTGGTCATGACCCGCGATGTAAGTTTTTTATCTTTTACCAACACAACATAGAGTGGGGATTTCTTTGTTCCGGCAAGTAAATCACCAAGGAAATTAAGGGCATACGAGTCTTTTGAGTAACGCTCAACGGTCGGAAATACCATTGTCAGCTGTGGCGCTTTGGCGAAATTATCTTCGTGATAGAGCTTTATTGTTGAAGCAAGTGCAACAGGCATCGGACCTCTCTTTTCTATTTTTTCTCCTGTTGGGATTTCACCGAAATATTTAACTATCCATGACTTAACTTCTTCCTTATTGATATCTCCTGAAATAACCAGAGTTGCATTATTTGGGGCGTAGAATTTCTTATGAAATGCCCTTACATCTTCTACAGTGGCACCAGTTAAGTCTGCCATTTCGCCGATTACGGTCCAATTATAGGGATGCCCTTTCGGATAAAGATTTTTCCCGATCAGTCCCTGATTGAAACCATAGGCAGCATTATCCACGCTCTCTCTCTTTTCATTCTGAACAACATTCTGTTGATTAGTCAGGGCAGCCCTGGTAACTGTATTTTCAAGGTAACCCATTCTGTCAGATTCCATCCACATTGCCATTTCAAGTGCATTTTTCGGGACAATCTCATAATAGTTGGTTCTGTCCTGGTTAGTGCTGCCATTCAATGTTCCACCGGCGCCCTGGATGTTTTTGAAATATGTATCTTCAGGGACATTTTCCGACCTCTGAAACATCATATGTTCGAAAAGATGGGCAAAGCCTGTCTTGCCAGGGACCTCGCGGCTGGATCCTACATGATAGTAAACTGCGAGTGCAGCTATAGGGTCTGATTTATCAACATTGAGAACAACAGTTAATCCATTGGGCAGTTTATACTTCTCAATCTGAATTGAGATATCTGCATCTTTCTTCTGAGTCTGAAAGGAAGAGAGAGTGACAATAATCAATAAAAGAAGAAATGAAATCGCATGTTTCATGATTAATTTTTTAAAGGTTTAACTTTTCAGTTTGGAGTTTCGAAGTTAAAATAAAACCTGAATTAAAAATCTCTTATAACATTATTTAACAGTTGATTGGTATTTTATGCCGGGCGTCATGGTTTTAAATAATCAGATCTGTCTGTACCTCAAAGAAATTTACACGGGAAAGAAATGGCAGGCGGATTTTGGAAATTAAAAAAAATGCTTATTTTTGCCCGTGATTTTGCGGGAGTAGCTCAGTTGGTAGAGCACGACCTTGCCAAGGTCGGGGTCGCGGGTTCGAGTCCCGTCTCCCGCTCAAAATAAAAGCTGTGCCAGGCTCAACAAAAAAAGCATCTGGTGCAACCAAGACAAAGCCGAAAGTCAAAAAGTAGGCTATTATACGAAAGGCGCTCCGGGGAGCGCCTTTTTCTTTGACGAAAAAAGTAAAGAGTCCACTAATTTTTAACTGGTCCCCAATCAATCAATGTATTATTTTCAAAATATAGCCATGTACTTCTGTATGTCCAGTTTTCCTTTATGGTATTACCACTGACTATCCTGTTCACTTTTTCAGCTATACCCCAGCTGTCTTTTACCATATCAGAATTCATCCCCTTCCATATCTTTCCTGAAATAAGCCTGGCAGCCATATTTGATCCATATTTATTTTCAAGATATGATAACCTGCTCTGCTGCTGTTCCTGAACAGGCTGTGTCTCCTGTATCGCAGGCTGAGACTGGATTACTTGTACGGTCTGGGAAGGCATTTTATCCAATACTGCCTGGCGTTTAAAAATATAACCTTCATTCTGATCAAAGACGACATGTAAGTAAGTGCTGTCTGAATCAAGTACTTCAACGACTGAGTCAGCAGGAATGATCTGAATTACTGTTGTAAGGTCATCTTTTGTCGCGAACAAACGGCTTGAAGATTTCAAAGTAGCCGTTGCTATATTCTGATTGGCAGGCTGGTTTTGTTCCAGCGCCTGAAGCTTATCAGTTTTATTTGTCTGTGCTTTAATGGAAAAAGCGCAAAAAAGGATGAGTGATATTAAAAGTAATCTTTTCATATAATGTTTATTGAGTAAACGCAAAAACTGTACCAAATTTAAAAGGCTTAACGGCGCAGAGGCACAAGGGCGCAAAGGTGTCATAAAATAATCCGGGGTTTACCGTTGAGCCATTGAACCATTGTGCCATTGAGCCTTTTTTGTTATCAGCATCAATCCATCCCTGATCGGTAAAATGACTTCTTCAATTGCAGTCTCTCTTCTGACCATCTCATTAAAATTGATTATTCCCCTTGTCTGAGGATCAGTTGTCTCTTTTTCAAGAACTTTCTCTCCCCACAGAACATTATCAGCAATTATAAATCCTCCGGGATTTACCTTATCTATTATAAGTTTGTAGTATTCAACGTATTCTCTTTTATCACCATCGATGAATACCAGATCAAACATAATATTTAGTCCGGGTATAATATCCTGAGCTCTTCCGGTTAGCTGTGTAATTTTGGAATCAACTCCTGCCTTGCAAAAGAAAGAATGAGCGAAAGAACTCAATTCATCATTTATTTCTATAGTAATAAGTTTGCCGTCCGGTTTAAGACCCCTGGAAAGGCATATTGCGGAATAGCCTGTGAATGTTCCGATCTCAAGAATATTATCAGGTCTTACCATAAGAGAAAGCATTTCAAGAAATTTCCCCTGAAGGTGGCCTGAAACCATGTTCGGATTTATAAACCTGATATGGGTCTGCCTGTAAAGATCCTCAAGAACAGGATCTTCCAGTGAAGAATGATGTTCAATATATTGTTCCAGTTTTTTGTTCATGGTTCTTCTATTAAGTCCGAAGTCCGAAGTCCGAAGACCGAAGTAAATATTTGTTCTTACTTCTGTCTTCCGTCTTTATTTATATATTAAAGTCGACATTTTCGATGGTTCAAAAATATCATTTGCAGTTTCCAGTAATTCAGATGCAGTAACAGAATCCAGTTTTTTGCACAGATCCTCAATACTTTCAATCTTATTAAAGAAAAGAAGACTTTTGCCAAGACTCAGCATCAGACTTTCATGGTTTTCATATCCTCTGACCAGATAACCTTTTATCTGGTTTTTTGCCTTGCTTAACTGTATGGTTCCAAGTTTTGTAGTACGAAGCGTTTTCAATTCCGCCAGTGCTAAAGAGATACTTTTGTCGAGATACTGATTATCAGTTCCAAAATAAATTGAAAATATGCCAGTATCGTAATAGGGGTTGTAGCTCGATTCTACATTGTAGGCAAATCCATGTTTCTCGCGTAGCGATAAATTTAGTCTTGAATTCAGCCCCTGACCTCCAAGGATATTATTCAGGAGAAACATTCCCATTCTGCGTTTGTCTTTCAGGTCGTAAGCCAGATTCCCCAATATGCAGTGGTTCTGGTAAGTATCCATTTTTTTTGTAACAGAGACTGGCTTATATTTCCAGGGCTTGTTTATTCTATTGTTGCTTTTTCCCGTGACAATATCCGAAAAATGTGTTTGAAACAGCTTCAGAATCTTTTCATCCGATATATTACCTACAGAACAGAACACCATCTGACTGGTATTGTAATTATTTGAGATAAAATCGCGGATCTTCTTTTGTGATAATGATTTTACCGAATCAGGAGTACCAAGGATATTACGGCCAATCGGCTGGTTTGAGAAAATAAGCTCTTCAAAATCGTCAAAGATGAGCTCTGAAGGATTATCGAGATAGGAATTAATCTCCTCAATAACTACATCCTTTTCTTTCTCAATCTCTTTTTCGGGAAAAACCGAATCGAAAGTAATATTGCTTATTAATTCTATAGCTCTTGCATAATCCTCTTTAAGAAAAGAGGCATGGATAGCAGTTTCTTCCTTGGTTGTATATGCATTAAGTTCCCCGCCAACATCTTCCAGACGGCTGAGGATGTGATAGGCTTTTCTTTTCTTTGTTCCCTTGAACAGCATATGTTCAATAAAATGGGCAATCCCATGTTCAGGAAGTGTCTCATCGCGCGAACCGGCATTGATTATCAATCCACAGTGAGCAACAAGCCCAGGTATGCGGAGATGAACGAGCCTGATACCATTATCGAGAGTGTTAAGGAGGAGATCCATCTTGTGTTATTAGTGAGGAAGCAAAGGTACCATATCATTAAAATGATTCCAAATGGAATTTTTTTTGCCAAAGTATTTGGTTACTCGGATTTGAGATATATATTTGCAGTCCGAAAAGGAGGTGCCATAGCTCAGTCGGTAGAGCAATGGACTGAAAATCCATGTGTCCCCGGTTCGATTCCTGGTGGCACCACTTCTTAGAAACGTAAACCCCGCAAGATCAATGATCTGCGGGGTTTTGGGTTTTAATACGTGATATGCATAGCTTTTAATCCAAACGGATGATTTTACCGGTACCTCTCTTCTCAGCAATATTAATAACCGGAGTTCCATAATATCCAATATTACCTGGTCCACGTATAAATGCATCAATATTATCGGAAGCATTGATATTAACATCTCCAACAGATTCATTATAAATTGCAGCATCCTTACAGTGTAGACTGTCGGCATACATACTGGAGCCATAACGGTTCCAGATCCAACAACTTTCAGCTTTCCCTATAAAATGAAAGTATCCGAGGGTGTTGGAATTATTGACGGCAAGAAAATGATTGCATTTAAATACAAGCCTTACCTCTGCAATTTCTCCTCCGGCAATAAGACTGAACTGATCTGCTTTTATAGTATCTGTATTTGAAAGATTTATAGGATCGGAAGATTCTATATACTTTAGGTTGCTGAAATGGAGGGCAAGAGCGTTTTTATTCGGGTTGAATGAAATTTTCTTATGATCATCTATAATAAGTGTATCATTCTTAATAAGTGCATCGATGGAATTAATATCGTTTTTTCCCGTAATAACCAATCGGTTTGTAGAATCCTGGATCAGAACGAAATTGTAAATTCCTGAGATTTTCACAGCATGAAAATCCTCTAAAATAATTTCCCGTCTACTTTCATCATCATCAAATAATATTTTCTGACACGAGATGATCAAAACAGAGACTAAAATAAGATAGATATAAAAGCTTTTCATTTGGTTCTTTAATTGTTTTATATCACCAGTAATACCCTATTCCGTATTCCAGACAATCGGCTTTTGCCATATGCGATTTTATAGATATACTCCCAATAAGATTCCTGGTGATCAGGTATTGTATCGATATTTTGTTATAAACCGGCGTAATAACGGTACTTTTTGAATAATATAGATAATGTCCGATCTGAATTCCCAGAACAAGTTGTTTATATCGGATCGCGTAAGAGGCATGGAGGCCAAACCTGATTAGTTTGTAAAAATTTTTCTCCGGAGTACCATCTTCACTTGCCAGGGCTTCGCTTATAGACTTGTCATATGAAAGATCGGCTCCCAATCCGATTTTCCTTTTGTGATTTAAGATGCGCTCCAGATTATAAGAAGCTGATGAGACAAAATATTTTTTACCAAGCAGGTTGTCATAAACCTTTGTTCCAGCCGAATATATAACCGATTGAACATACCTGTTTTCAATCCCGGGAATTTCCGGGTCGAGGATGATTTTACCCTTATTATTGAAAATGTAATTAAGACCGAGCGAGAATGAACCAGCATTAATACCATAATTGGGCGATCTCGTCTTTCCGTTCGAAAAATGTGTAACTCCGGCTTCAATCACAAGTTCACAACGAGGGAGAATTGTTACTTTTCCGTCTATTCCAAGATGGATGTATATATTTGTATGAGAGCCGATTGCCCGGTTTAGGTGATCTTTATTAATGTCGAATATTTTGGGAAGATAAGCCGCTCCGCAAGAGATCTGGTAATTGAACGAAAACTTTTCAGTATGCTTGAAAAACGGGATATTGATAAAAGTGTATAAAGCATATGCTTTGCCAAAGACATCGTTATTACCGAGGCTCCAGTATGAAAATCCTACACCTTGCCTTGGGTAACGATACAGTTTTTCCCAGAAATCTTTTCCATATGTAGGGAAACTTACTGAAAGGTCATAAGCATAAATATCTTCGTGAGTAAGATAGCGCAGGGCTTTGTAAAAAGGAAGATCCATGCCGGTATGTATTCGGGGCTCTATAATGAACGGCCTTTGAATTAATTGCGCTTTAGCTGCCAATCCGGCAAAAACAAGTATAAAGATTAGAAGTCCGTTCTTCACGATTAATAATATGGAAGAAACAAAGATAAAATTTTACCATTGAGTATGAAAACTATTTATCCATGCCTGGTTCCTGCATTACTAAATAAAGACCCCCAAGATCAATGATCTGCGGGGTTTTGAGTTTTTTGAAGTGCCGCTCTGAAAAAAGAGCTATTTTTGTCTTCATGATAACTATCATCGACTATAAAACCGGGAATCTTGGTTCTATTCAGAATATTCTGAAAAGAATAGGTGAGGAATCGGTTGTTACTTCGGATAAAAAAACAATAGCAACCGCAACAAAGATTATCCTGCCGGGCGTCGGAGCTTTTGATACCGGGATGAGAAATTTATCAGAGCTGGATCTTGTTGATATATTGAATAAAAAGGTGATTGAAGAGAAAATCCCTGTACTGGGGATATGTCTGGGTATGCAATTGCTCTCCTCAGGCAGTGAGGAGGGATCTTTGAAAGGACTTGGTTGGATTAATGCTTCAACAGTCCGTTTTAAATTTGAAAACAGCCTGGAGTACAAAATTCCACATATGGGCTGGAATTTTATAACTCAACATAAAAAAAGCAAATTGCTCGACAATATGTATTCCGATCCCAGGTTTTATTTCGTTCATTCTTACTTTTTTAAAGCAAAAGATCCTGAAGATATTTTAACTTCAACTACTTATGAAAAAGAATTTACTTCATCTGTCGAAAGGGGAAATATCCTGGGTGTACAATTCCATCCCGAAAAAAGTCATAAATTCGGAATGAAGCTCCTTAAAAATTTTGTTGATCTTTATTGATATGAAGATAAAAAGGATAATTCCCTGTTTGTTGCTGAGAAATAATGGACTGGTAAAAACAGTAAAATTTAAGGACTCAACATATATAGGTGATCCTATAAACACTGTAAAAATATTCAACGAAAAAGAGGTAGATGAGCTTTTCTTCCTTGATATTGATGCTACCAGATTGCACAAGGAGCCTCCTTATGAATTAATTCAGAATATTGCCAGTGAATGTTTTATGCCATTTGCTTATGGCGGGGGAATTCATTTATTGCAGCAGATAGAAAGAATTATAAAATCAGGTGCAGAGAAAGTTATCATAAATACAAATGCTTTTCTTCAGAAAGAATTTCTTGCCGAGGCAGTTCATCAATTCGGGAGTTCTACAATTGCAGTTTCAATTGATGTAAAGAGGGAATTCCTGAAGGGAAATGTGGTGTATGTAAAAGGAGGGACACAGAGCACGGGTTTGACTCCTGTAGCGTATGCCAGGAGAATTGAGGACGCAGGCGCCGGTGAGATATTAATAAATTCCATTGACCGTGACGGGGTTATGGAAGGGTTCGACATTGAATTAATAAAAAGTATCTCAAACTCAATTAGGATCCCGGTTATTGCTTGCGGCGGAGCGGGTACCCTGAACGATTTCAAATTGGCTGTAAAGGAAGGAGGAGCTTCAGCTGTTGCTGCAGGAAGCTTTTTTGTTTTTCATGGAAAGAGACGGGCTGTATTAATAACCTATCCTTCATATTCTGAGATTTCAGACTTATTTAACTAATCAATGACTACAGAGAATTATCAGATCTGCAATCGTTGTATAATGGACACAACAGACCCTGAGATCGTTTTTGATGACCAGGGGAATTGCAACCATTGTACATCAGCTCTCCAATTGTCTGAAAAAATATGGTTCCCCGATGAGAGGGGAGAAAAAATCCTGGATCAGATTATAGACAGAATAAAGATTGAAGAGAGAAATAAAGAGTTTGATTGTATTATTGGTCTGAGCGGCGGTGTTGACAGTTCCTATCTGGCTTATCTTGCTGTAAATAAGGGATTACGCCCGTTGGTTGTTCATGTTGATTGCGGCTGGAATTCTGAACAGGCTGTAAAAAATATTGAAAACATTGTCAAAAAACTCGGGATCGAATTGCATACTTTTGTTGTAAACTGGGAAGAAATGAAGGACCTTCAACGGTCTTTTTTTAAGGCAAGCCTTCCGGATCAGGATATCCCACAGGATCATGCAATATTTGCAGCTTTATACAATTTTGCCGATCGGAATAATATCAGGTATGTATTCAACGGATTGAATTTTGCGACAGAAAGCATTATGCCCGAAAACTGGGGATATCAGGCAATGGATTACAGACATTTGAAATCGATCCATAACAGGTTTGGAGAAAAAAAATTAAAAGACTATCCGCATGTCAATTTTTTCCAACGGTATATCTATTATACTCTCATAAAAAAGATGAGAATAATAAATCCACTGAATTATATAGATTACAGGAAAGAAAGCGCAATTGATATTTTAAAAAAGGAACTTGGATGGCAGTACTATGGAGGAAAACACTATGAATCGAGATTTACCAAGTTCTTTCAAAGCTATTATTTGCCGGTGAAGTTCAATTTTGATAAACGAAGAGCTCATCTCTCAAGTCTTATCGTATCAGGACAAATTTCACGTACTGAGGCCATTGAGAAGATGAAAGAAAACGTATATGCTGAAAGCGAAATAGGGAATGATCTTGAATTTGTTGCTAAAAAACTTGACTGGTCACCTGAGGAATTCAGATCAATTATTGATATGAAACCAAACCGGCATCAGGATTTCCCGACGAATGAAAGTCTGTTCAGATTTGGGTTGAAGTCAAAAGAGTATCTGAAAAGAATTCTTGGATAATCTTAACCTGAACTTCTCCTTACTACCCAATTTGCTTAATTTCATAATAAAGTTAAAATCATTAAATTCAACTCTTTGTGTTCTTTGTGTAAAAGCCACCCCTGCAGTCTGGCAACTGCGCTAAAATAGCCCACCGGGCTATTAATCACAACTGACATAAACCTCGATTGATCGCCGCCACATATGTAAATTTGATATTCTCTTCATAAAGTCATTTATCTGAAAGTAATAATCACATTACTGAAATCAGTTAATCTTAATCTCATTATTTGTGGAGAATAATATTTTTAAATTCTCACTGACTGTTTTTTGATTTGTTTTATAGAAATACTTTTCAAGCACCAGCAATGAAATAAGGTCTTCTCTTGGTTTTATTTTAAATTGTTCAACATATTGATGTGCATTTTTTATTATTTTCAAAGCTTCGTCCGTATGGTTTATATAAAATTCCATACGTTCTTCTAAATCGGAATAATCTTCTTTTATTTGCACGTAGTGATGATTGGCAATTAAAGTTCCTTCCATATACCATGTCTCATATTTAGGAGCGGGCATCACCGCCAGCGACTGCGACGACATTACCCATTTTAAGTTACTCGCTACGTCATTTCCTTCAAGGCAGAGGATGAATTTATAATCAAGCTGTTCTTCAATAGTCAGTCTTCCTTTTAAAAGATTTTGATGATTGTCGTCATTATTTATTTTTCCTATGTCACAAAGCGGATGATTGATATACATCTCCAGGAACTTTATTCTGTGAGCCTGCCCGACAACATTACGGCCAACGAGCATATTTTTCTTTGTTCTGAAATCTTTTTTATCATTTATAAAGGTGAAATGTCTCACCTTATCAAGATTCAGAATTACAGAATTTGAATTATTCCCGAATATAGGTCTGCTTTTAACAACAGCAGGTTCTTCAGGTACAAAAGTGACGTCCCCGAATTTAAAATCTACCTTCAAACCGGAGTGAAAATATCTTGTGTATTCGTAACTATCGAAAAAATATGTTTTGTGTCTTTTCCTCAACTTAAAGTTTATAAGACTTTTAACAACATCAGATAAACTGACATTCTCTTCTAATTTATTGTAATAATTAACCCGCTTTCTAATGTATTCAATATCAAAATCCTTTATAGTTGCTATTTTCTTATCTAATTCTGATTGGGGAAATGCATTAGGAAAAAGCTGGCGCACAAAACTAATAGTGTAATATAAAAACTTATTATTCTTATGTTTAATTGAAAATTGTTTTAGCGTGGCTTTCATTGATTTTTACATTAGAATTTTTCCTATGTCAAAATAGACTCAGTCGGGATTAAATTCAAAAACTGAATTGTTTAAGCATAATGTAAAGTTGAGGAATAATTTAGTTAAATAGAATAATAGTATGCACTTATTTCAAGTTCTTGGTGATAATCTTACGCTGAAGGTTATGTATTATGCCTACATTACTCTGAAATAAAAATACTCCTTTTTTCTGATTTTCGCATTCCGGTATTTACTTTTCTATGATAATAGTCATTACAGATGAATTTCTTTGCAGGATTTGTATCAATGCTCTTTTTGAAAGCTTGCAGCTTGGTCAATCTTATTTTGCAGTTCTTACCTGATATATATATCCTGTAACAATAAGATACTGTGCAACGATATAAGTCGCCATAATAACTATTCCTGAGCATTCAAATTGATGGCTGAATTTATTGATAGCTATTGAAGAGTCGGAAATAACGAACAATATTGCGCCTGCAAGAACCAGATAGTAACTTTTTCTGTTAACCTTTTCTATCCTGTTTATAGCTCCTGATAGCATCGTCAGAATAACTGCGGCATAGATGATAACCGGAAGCTTCATCTCAGCCAGATCGTCATATAGATAGAATACAAGTACTAAGCCATATATTATTACGGGTATTAACAGCCAGATCCGATTTGTTATAATAGAATTTTTGCCCGGTACCACATCGCCTGCCCAGGAAAAGAAGAGCCCCGCTAATATGAGGGTATGCAAACGGTTTTTACCAGGATTCAGATTAACTAAAAAAAGAATAACCAGGACGGGAATAATAAGTGCCTTTGAAATAAAACCCGGCAAAAAGAGTGGTTGATTTAAAAGTATTATGCTGATCAATCCGATGAAAAAATAAATGGCAGATATTGATAGGTTTTTCATAGTAGCTTATTAATATCAGTAAAGAAGTTGTTTTAAATTCATTGAATTTCAATTTAATATACAAATATTGCGGTGCTCTGCACCTAAATTCTTGAACAATGATATTTTTCTACAAATATTTTGGTGCGCTGCACCTTTTAAAGTGGATTTTGTAATTCAAAATGTTCAACTTGGTACAATATTAGAATTCACCTTAATAAACCTGATCCAAAGCAGCAGAGCTGCGAAATATTTGTAGAAAGGTAGTCAAAAAACAATGTGTAAGGTGCAGAGCACCGTGATATTATTCCTGAATTGATTTTCTTTTAATTGTTTCTTAGTATATTTCGAGAGTTAAAACGAAACTGATTTGCCAGTCTAAAATTTGATTAAATGATGAAGTATACCTTATTATCAGCCAGTCTATTGCTCCTTATTTCCTGCAGCCAGCAGAAGCAGGTCCAGATTACCCAATCCACAGTGCCTGAAAAATTCAAAGTTGAAGGGAAACAGGTAATAGTCTATACTACTGCAGACAGTACGGCTTATAGATTGACGGCTACTGATACCCTTAAGTTTAAAGAACTTATACAACCTGTTGAAACCCAGGTTTGCATATTTACCAATCCTGAAAAAACATTCCAGACATTCCTTGGAATTGGAGGAGCGCTGACAGATGCCTCTGCTGAAACCTTTTCAAAAATTCCTGCAGCAAAACAGGCAGAGTTATTACAGGCATACTACGATACGAAAAAAGGGATTGGCTACACTCTGGCCAGAACCAATATTAACAGTTGTGATTTTTCTAGCGGAAGCTATACTTATGTTACCGAGGGGGATAAGGAACTTAAGTCATTCAAAATAGATCATGATATGCAATTCCGTATACCTTTTATTAAAAAAGCCATTGAAGCTGCAGGAGGCAAGCTGACCCTTTTTATCAGTCCATGGAGCCCTCCGGGTTATATGAAAGACAACAATGATATGTTGCATGGTGGCAAACTGAAACCTGAGTATTACCAGTCATGGGCCGACTATTATGCAAAGTTTATAAATGCATACGAAAAAGCCGGAATACCTGTCTGGGGTATGACAATTCAGAATGAACCGATGGCAACCCAGAAGTGGGAATCATGTATCTATACTGCAGATGATGAACGCGATTTTCTTAAGAATTTTCTTGGCCCAACAATGCAGAAAGACGGACTGGGTGATAAAAAAATAATTGTATGGGACCATAACCGTGATCTTATGGTTCAGAGAGCCAATGTTATTTTCGGTGATCCTGAGGCTTCAAAATATGCCTGGGGTATGGGATTTCACTGGTATGAATCGTGGACCGGAGGAGATAAGATGTTTGATAATGTCAAGATAGTGCATGAGGCCTATCCCGATAAAAACCTGATATTTACAGAGGGTTGTCCGGAAAGCTTTAATCCGGCTATGTATAATTACTGGGGACTTGGCGAAGCTTATGGCCGTTCAATGATCAATGATTTCAATAACGGGACTGTTGGATGGACCGATTGGAATATTTTACTTGATGAGACCGGTGGCCCCAACCATGTTAAGAATTTTTGTTTCGCGCCGGTACATGCCGATACAAAAACCGGACAACTTATTTATACAAATTCATATTATTATATCGGGCATATCTCAAAATTTGTTCGTCCAGGGGCAAAACGTATTATCAGTTCTGCAAATCGCAGCCAGTTACTGACCACGGCATTTATTAATGAAGACGGTAAAATAGCAGTAATTGTAATGAATCAGAGCAAACTGAAAATTACATACAACCTTTGTATTGATCATAATGCAGCCGAGGTTAAAATTCTGCCACATTCAATCCAGACCCTGGTATTGTAATATTTATTCATTCATACGAATAATTGTATTTAAAATTATGTAAGATGAAAAGATCAGCCACATTACTCCTAATTTTCTTCTTTCTTCCATTTATTTTATCAGCCCAGAATAAATTCAATGGCCTGGATATGAACATGGGAAATCTGTACAGGTTATCCGATGCAAAGACACGTTCAATAAGTCCTGAAAATTATTCGGGTGAAAAAGGAAAAGCAGGAATGGCAGACCCTGCGGACAGAGACAAGATAAATATTGCAAATGCTTCAAATGCTGCACGTGATCTTGGTCAAGGCTGGAAGATAAATCCATTTGTAAGAATTAAACCGGGAGAAACATTCAACATTGCGGAGATTGATGGTCCCGGTGCAATACAGCATATATGGATGACCCCGACGGGAAACTGGAGATTCTCAATATTACGAATTTATTGGGATGATGAAACCGAACCATCTGTTGAATGTCCTGTAGGCGATTTTTTTGGCATGGGATGGAATAAATATTCTCCGCTGGTATCATCGGCCATCTGTGTTAACCCGGGCAGTGCTTTCAATTCATACTGGGTGATGCCTTTCCGGAAAAAGTGCAGGATAACAATGCAGAATATTAATGATTCAGAGGCCATGACTCTCTATTATCAGATCGACTACACTTTGACTGAAGTGCCCTCCGATGCTGCTTACTTCCATGCCCAGTTCCGCAGAGAAAATCCTGATGAGTCATCTGTTTATACGATTAATGATGGAATAAAAGGGAAAGGTCAGTATGTAGGTGTTTATCTTGCAGTAGGAGTTAATAACAATGGATGGTGGGGAGAAGGAGAAATTAAATTTTATATCGATGGAGACACACGGTTTCCGACAATCTGTGGCACAGGAACTGAAGATTATTTCTGCGGTTCATATGATTTCGATACCAATAAGAAGAACGATACAGGAATTGAGGAATCAGTCTATACCGAATTTTGTACTCCTTATTCAGGATTGGCGCAGGTAATCCGTGGTGATGGGCATTACAATGTAATGCAACGCTTTGGTCTTTACCGTTGGCATATTATGGATCCAGTCCGTTTTGATTCTGATCTTAAAATAACGATTCAGGACCTAGGCTGGCATAAGGGAGGACGATATTTAAAACAGCAGTCAGATATCGCTTCGACCTGTTTCTGGTACCAGAATGAACCTCATGCTAAATTTCCTAAACTACCTGAATGGCAGAAGCTTGAGGTGAATTAAACATTCCAGAGAACAATCTTCCAGCCTCTTCTTTTTGCTACTTTTTTAAGCTTTTTATTAGGATTGACACAAACAGGATTGCCTATGGCATTAAGAGCATGGAGGTCCGAAATTGAATCACCAAAATACCAGGCTTCTGATAGAGAGAAGTTAAATATTTCGCAATATCTTTTTAACCTTACAGCCTTTTCTTCACCAAAGCACAAATGACCAAGCGGACGACCGGTCATGTATCCGTTCTTTACTTCAAGCCCGGAACATATTATGTCATCAATATTGAGATTTTCAGCCATTTGTTTGCATATTGTAGCTAAAGCAGAAGAGAGGATAACAACTTTTGCGTTTTTTGCTTTATGATGTTTTATTTCAGATATAGCATCTTTATAGACGGAGGGGAATAATACTTCATTAAATACTTCAGTGCACAGATCATCAATCGATTTTTCGGGAATGCCTTTAACCCAGCTGACCATTGCGTCTATTATTTTCAATTGATCCGTGAGCCTGAGCCTGAATTCAAGCGTAAGAATTGCAGCGTTCAGCAGTTTCCAATTTGATAACAGGCCTTTTCTGAATGCTGCTGCAGCCAAAGCTTTTCCACTAATGGAATTTGTCAGTGTCTTGTCAAGGTCAAAGAAAACTATATAATCATTTGACCTTGTCATTTGAAGAAATGGTTTCCATCAGGATTGTATATTATTTTTAATGCAGCCGGCAATACAGTTACCTCAAACTTGCTGGAAAAATTCAATTCCCCATCGACATGAAAAGGAACTACTTCAGAAAACTCCAGATTAATTCCTTTGGTTTGATAATAATTTACTCTCCTGTCGGTGGTGTGTTTTCCTTCAGGTACTTTCAGAAGGATTGAAAATCTTTCTAAAAGAGTCAGCTTTTTAATCATGCAAACATCTAATAAACCGTCATTAGCTATTGCCTTGGGTGTCAGATAGAATCCACCCGCAAACCGCCTGCCGATTGCTATGGTGTTTATAAAGCAATCTGTTTCATGTCTGCCAGCCTCTGTGATAACGGTCATTCTTTTCTCTTTGAAGAAAAGGAGAGTCTTTACAATATGCCAGATGTATTTATACTTTCCCCCTCTTTTAACTTTGCCCGGTTCAGTATAATTCTCAGCGGCTACCTGAGCATCAAATCCCAGCCCCATTCCATTCAGAAATATCATGCCATTGCATGAGCCGGCATCCATAGCAATTACTTTTCTGTTAAAAAAGATGTCCCACTCATTATCGCTGAACCGGTTGGGAAAACCAAGGATCTGTATAAAATCATTTCCGGTTCCGGCTGGAATAATTCCTGTCGTTACATTTTTCTTGTCAATCAGCGGTCTTGCCATTTCATTAAATGTTCCGTCGCCACCAACTGCAATTATATATCTGAATCCTCTTTTGAAATACTGTTCTGATAATTCGGTTGCATGACCACTTCGTTCAGTGAAGACTATTTCCGCATCAACATTGTGTTTTTGGATCATTTCTTCAAGCTTCGGGACAATTGACCTTGCAAACCCGTTTCCTGCGATAGGATTTACAATAAAAACCCACTCCTTATTAACATTACCTATATAAGAACTTTTCAAAATTTTGGAATTACAATAAATAAGATAAATTTTAAATTTTCATTTTAATGATAAGCCGATTCAATAACCTTCTTGACTGTATCAATTATTTCAAGGTCATTCTTACCAATTAATTCTTCTCTCTTTATAGGTTTGTGAATGACAACATCCAGTTTTGAATCGAAGTTAATATAGTACCTGTTTTTTGGTTTTAATTTATAAAACCCGTTCAGAGTAACGGGCAATATTTCAATATCCCTGGTTCTGAACAGATAAATGAATCCTCTGTAGAACTGGTTGATTTTGCCATTTAGAGTCCTGGTTCCCTCGGGGAAGATCGCAACTGATTGATATGTTGATCTATGTATAAGCTGATCAATCATCTGTTTGGTATTTCTGTAATTTGGTTCTTTAAAAGGGACATAGTCCATCATTTTCAATAAGTTGCTGAAGAGGGGGACTTTAAGAAGCCGTTCATGTCCGAACCACGAGATACCTGGGAAAAAAGATGTTATTGCGACAATATCAAAAAGGCTGGAATGGTTTGCAACCAGAATGTACCTTTCGTCTTTTTTAATGTTTTCCTTACCAATAACCCGGAATTTTTTCCCCATTATCACGAATACAGATTTTGCCCATATCTGAAAGAGAAAACGTACCGGTTTCTTCAGGTGTAAAAATGTGAGGATTAAAACAATCAACACTCCGAAAGCAGTATAGCAATAGAGTATTCCAAATATTATAATAGAAAAAACAGGGTAGAGTCGTGAACGCATTGTAAATGAATAATTCTTCCCGGCTGAAAAATAGCTATTTTTTTTATTTAAATGTTATCATCACCAATATTAACTCTTTTTCATAATTTTATAAGGTTGGCATCTTCCCAGTTCAATTTCTCAAATTGATTAATCTTATCAAAAATGAAAATCAAAAAAGGACTTACCCGGCGCAGATTTATCACAAATACCACAATGGCTGGTATCGGGACAATCGGTTCTGCCGGATTGTTATCTTCCTGTTCCGGGAAAACAATTGAATCTGACAGTAAAACTGTGACCGACAGTCATTCGTTCAACGGATATTATACAGGAAAATATCTCGATCGTATTGCGTTTCCAGTTGGAGGAATAGGAGCAGGGATGTTCTGCCTGGAAGGGACAGGAGCCATTTCGCATATGTCGGTTCGTAACAGGCCGGACGTTTTTAACGAGCCATGCATGTTTGCCGCAATATCAGTAAAGGGTCAGAAAAATGGCACAAAAGTACTGGAAGGCCAGGTTCCAGATTGGAAGAAGTTCGGACAACCCGATTCAGCCAATGGATCGGGGGGAGCAACTTTTGGTTTCCCCAGGTTTCAGAATACCCGATTCATTGCCAGATTTCCTTTTGCATTAATAGAGTTGCACGATGATGACATCCCGCTTGACATTCAATTGACAGGTTGGAGTCCTTTCATACCAACAGATGCAGATAATTCAAGTCTTCCTGCCGGAGCAATAGAGTATTCATTTAAAAACAATGGCCCTTCAATAATGGAGGCAATCTTCTCTTATAATTCGAGGAATTTTATGAGCCAGATAAATGACCTTAATAAGATAAGAGCTTGTTCAAATGGATTCATACTATCAGAGGAGGCTGTAAAAGATAACCAGGAAACAAAAGGTGATTTTGCAATCTTCTCGAACGAGCCGGGAACAATCATTGATCATTGCTGGTTCAGGGGAGGATGGTTCGATCCTGTTACTATAACCTGGGAAACCATCATAAAAGGGGAGACCCGTCAAAGAGACCCTGTGGAATCAGGAGCTCCCGGAGCTTCTTTGTTCATTCCAATAAAATTAAATCCCGGGGAGACCAGGGTTATTAAGCTGATGATGGTATGGTACGTACCTTATACCAATCTTAATTACGGGAAAGATCCTGCTATAAAAGATGCGGGAAGTTGTACGGAGGCTAATTGTTCGTGTAAAGATCCATATTACAAACCCTGGTATTCAGCAAAATTTAAGGGCATTGAAGATGTTGTAAATTACTGGAAAACAAATTATGATGATCTTCGCAGCAAATCTGTTCTATTTAAAGATTCTTTCTATAAATCGACACTCCCGGCAGAAGTTACCGAAGCAATAGCAGCAAATCTGGGTATACTTAAATCACCTACAGTATTAAGACAACCCGATGGTAAATTATGGAGTTGGGAAGGCTGTGGCGATAATTCAGGTTGCTGTGCCGGATCGTGTACCCATGTTTGGAACTATGCCCAGGCAATTCCACATCTTTTTCCAAAACTTGAGAGAAGTCTGCGTGAAACTGAGTTTTTCCCGAGTCAGGACAAGGAAGGTCATCAGACATTCAGATCTGCATTGCCAATCCGGCCCGTGACAACAGACTTTTATGCAGCATCAGACGGGCAACTGGGAGGTATAATGAAGATGTACCGCGACTGGAGGATAAGTGGAGATAGTCAGTGGATGAAAAAGTTGTACCCAAAAATAGTTGAGAGCATGGACTACTGTATCCGTACCTGGGAAGGGACCGAAATATCAATACGGTAAAGGATGTCTTTCAGACGGCGTACTGGGAGTTTGGATAGCGGAAATGTGTGGTCTGAAAGATATTGTTGATCCTGTCAAAGTAGCCAGCCATCTGGTGTCTGTTTATAAATACAATTTCAGATCAGATCTTTCTGACCATTCAAATCCTCAGCGTCCATCATATGCGCTAGGAAAGGAAGGAGGTTTGCTTTTATGTTCATGGCCAAAAGGGGAAATGCTTTCGTTGCCATTCGTTTATAGCAATGAAGTCTGGACCGGAATAGAATATCAGATAGCTTCCCACCTGCTTCTGATAGGGGAAAAAGAGAAAGCGCTTGAAATAGTTCGCGCGTGCCGTAACAGATATGGCGGACAAGTCAGAAATCCATTTGATGAATATGAATGCGGGCACTGGTACGCAAGGGCGATGTCGAGTTATGGTATGTTACAGGGTCTGACCGGCGTCAGATACGACGCCATAACTCAGGAAATGTTCCTAAACGGGAAGATAGGTGACTTCACCAGCTTTATTTCCACAGAGACGGGCTTTGGAAATACAGGAATAAAAAATGGCAAGCCATTTCGTGATACTGTTTACGGAGAAATAACGGTAAAGAACTATGTAATTACATAAGGTCATGCCATGGCATAATCCTACCCAATGTTACAATGAGAACTGTAGGGCCACGCCATGGCATGGCCAGATCATTTCTATTTTCCTGAATTACTCACAAATGCTATCTGTTTGCTGTCGGGCGACCAGGATGGAACATTGATTGTTCCCTGACCTCCGTACAGATATGCCAAAACCCTGGGTTCTCCACCTGTGATTGGCATAATTCTTAACATAACCCTTTTGTATCCCGGGTGACTGTTCGGGTCAATATCGGGGGGGAATGATATCATTAATATCCATTTTCCATCAGGAGAGATATGAGGGAACCAGTTATTGTAATTATCTGATGTTAATTGTTCCCTGCCTGAACCGTCAGGTTTTATTTTCCATATCTGCATTGTGCCGGTGTAATGTCCGTTATAATAGATAAATTTTCCATCAGGAGAGTATTCACAGCCATCTACATGCTGACCTGTCTGAATATCGGTAAGAGCTACCTCTTTGCCTCCCTCAATGGAATTCCTGTATATGTTATATACTGTTTTTCCGTTACGCATCGCTACATACACAACTTCTTTATTATTTGGGGCCCAGCCATGCCAGTAAGAAGGAGTTTTTTCGGTGACCAATTTTGGAACACCTCCTTCCAAAGGCAGTATATACACCCCTGAAGCTCCACCTTTGAGGGAATTACTGATTGCAAGAAGCTTACCATTGAAGGATATGCCATGGTCATTATTGATATTGTTGGCAAAATCAGTATTAAGTTTTTCAATTTCTCCGCCATCCACAGGAATTTTAAAAAGTAACCCATCCATATTGAAAAGCAACTTTTTCCCGTCAGGCATCCAGTTTGGGGCTTCAAATCTGCCGGGTTTTTCGAATATTACCTTCCTTTTTCCATCAGCTATTGTCATAGTCTCCAGCCTGCATCCTAAAGCGGGTGAATTATACATGTCATAGTTGTCGGCTACCGGCTGGTCAATTCTAACATTCCATATTTTTACGGCTTCTACAATATCTGAATCGTGTGAACATATGAACGGACCAACCAGAACTTCATCAGGCATATTTTCCATTACATGAGAGCCAATAGTCTCGAGTGGTTTGCCATTATGTGCAGCCTTCATAGTTATATTCTTTCCAGCTCTTTCAATTTGAATTACATTATATAATGAATCCTTTGCGAATATCTCGTCCTGAGGATCCCTCATAGCCGCCCCTGTGGATACTCTCCACTGAAGAACAGTCAACCCGCTTCCATGTAGTGTGGCAGAAATATGAGATGATTTTGCATCTGTTGTTTCCCTTACCATCCATCCTGTTTTTCTGTGGGGATTTGTTCCTTTCCCGATAAACTCGAAATTCGCGGTAAGGATAAAATCACCCTTTATCTTATTAAACAGATAGTGAAACTCATCTCTTTCAAACCAGATGTTATATCCGGAGCCTTTTAATGTGTAACTCTGGTCAGCCTTATCGTAAGCTGCTGATCCGGGGTTTTTAGGATTTCCTATATCGGAGTTTGCCTGGAATATTCCCACAGGAGTATTCTGAGCTGATGCGATATTTAATAAACTGCTAAGCATAAGGATTATTAGTGTTTTCATTTCGAAAGTTGGTTTAAAGTGACTGTTTTTTCAGACCACAAATTTTTCTACTCATATGGCTTTTCGTCACCGCCCCGTTTTTTAAGTGGTAGCTGGACTCCACCCAATTATTGTCAGATTTAAAGATAGATATTTTTGATAACATATTAGCTATCAACTTGTCAAAAAAATAATACTATTCAGGATTGTTTTTATCCCCCAATTTAGTTTTTAATAAAAAAAAGTCTGCAATCGGTTGCAGAATCTAAAATTTCTTTATAATTTTGATTTTTACCTGATCATTGGAGAATATCTATAGGATTATTTTTTAATAAATACTGACCATTAATATAATATGCCTATGATATAAAATAAAAGTAACTAAACTAAGCAGGAGATGTGTCAGCATCTCCCGCAGTCAGAAGTTAATTTTTTCAGATATATGATATATCAATATTTTTAATTAACCCCTTAAAAACAAACATATGGTAAAAAACCCTTCGAGGAGCATTTTGTTCAAAAAATGCTTAAAGAAAATCATGCTAATATTTGGATTCAGCAGCTTCCTGTTAATAATGACTGTTTCATTATTGGCGGGACCAGGCTTAAATGTCAGTTTATCTGACTACTTACAACAAATTAAGGTTTCCGGACGAGTTGTTGATGCAAACAATCATCCCCTTATTGGGGTGAATGTTGTTGAAACGGGAACCACTAACGGAGTAATGACTGGAATAGATGGGACTTATACTTTAACAGTCGCCTCCGGCAACTCAACCATTACTTTTTCTTTCATTGGGTATGACCCCAAGGAAGTTATTGTAGGCAATCAGACAACGGTTAATATTACTCTATCAGAGAGTATTAACGCTCTGGAGGAAGTTGTGGTTGTAGGTTATGGCACGCAACGGAGAGAAGCAGTGACAGGTTCTGTTGCTACAATGGGTGGAGATAAGATTCGCGATGTGCCATCTTCTAATATAACACAGGCCTTGCAAGGACGTGTATCAGGGGTGGATATGGAGCAAACTTCAACCAAGCCTGGCGCCACAATGCAGATCCGCATTCGTGGTACGCGTTCGTTGAATGCAAGCAACGATCCGCTGGTGGTGCTCGACGGTATCCCCTTTGCCGGGTCTATTGGCGATATCAGCACTAGCGACATCAAGAGCATTGATATCCTGAAAGATGCCGCTGCAACTGCCATTTACGGCTCGCGCGGTGCCAACGGTGTTATATTGATAACGACCAACAAAGGGATGAAAGGACAAAAAGCACAGGTTACCTATAATAGTTATTATGGTTTGAAAAAAATCTTTGCCCAGTACCCCATGATGAATGGACCGGAATTTCGTGCTCTCCGTACTGCAGCCGGTATGTACCCAGTCGATGGGGCAGATGAATCTGATTCTTATAATACCAATTGGCAAGACTTGTTTTATAGAACAGGTGTAGTAACAAGCCACGATTTAGGTGTTTCGGGTGGTACCGAAAAGGGCAACTACAACTTCGGTGTGGGCTACCTCAAGGATGAAGCCATTATACCAGGGCAGGACTACAGCCGTTTTTCATTTCGTGGTACTCTAGACCAGGAAGTAGGCAAACTTTTCCGCTTCGGCTTTACCACTAACAACAACTATTCAATTACTTTGAATAACAACTTAATGTACGGTGTTTTAAGCTTATCGCCTCTTGCCAACCCCTATAACACGGATGGCACATGGAAAAGAACTATAAAGATGCCATTAGATGAACAGTGGACCTATTCAAAAGATATTATCAATAAATTGGGCGATGGTTTTATAGACCAAACCAAAGCATATAGTTCCTATAATACCTTATACGGCGAAATAAAAATCCCCGGCATAGAGGGTTTAAAGTATCGTGCCAATGTTGGTGCCAGCTTCCGTATGAGTAACGGTGGGCAGTATACAGGACAGGGGGTATTTGCTCTTAATGCAACAACTGTTTCAACTGCTTCAATCAGTAACTCACTTACCACCAACTGGGCAATTGAAAACCTGCTGACATACGACCGCACCTTTGCAGGGAAGCATCAGGTGAATGCAGTAGCATTGTACTCTGCCGAACAAACCCTATCCAACAATTCACAGGTTTCAGCAAAGGATATTCCTGCCGACGCCTTACAATTCTATAATCTGGGGCGGGCTGCCGGCGAATTTACTATTGACCCCAATAACCAGGGCTATCAGATGAGTGGTTTGATGTCGTGGATGGGGCGCGCAATGTACTCTTACGACAACCGTTATATGCTAAGCGTTACCTACCGCTCCGATGCCTCCTCAAGACTGGCACCTGGACATAAGTGGCATTCCTATCCAGCTGTATCAGTCGGATGGAATATTGCAAACGAATCGTTTATGAAGGATATCACCCTGATAAATGCGTTAAAGCTGCGTGTGGGCTATGGAGAAACCTCTAACCAGTCTATTAACCCCTATGCTACGCTTGGACTTTTAAGCACCAGACCTTACAACTTTGGCACTTTGAACGCCACAGGGTTCTATGTATCCCAACTGCCTAACCCTAATTTAGGATGGGAGTTCTCTAAAACATGGAACTACGGTTTGGACTTCTCCATCCTGAAAAATCGCCTGTCAGGTACCGTAGAGTACTATGTAACGAATACCAGTGATATTCTGCTGAGTCTTAATCTGCCCAGCACATCAGGCGTAGGCAGCTATACAGGAAATATTGGGGCAACCCAAAACAAAGGCTGGGAAGTTTCACTAAACGGTTTAATCTTAAACAACCTGGGCGGCTTTACCTGGGAAGCCGGTATAAACCTTTATGGCAACCGCAACAAGCTGGTAGCACTTTCTTCGGGACAACCTGATGATAAAACCAACTGGTGGTTTGTAGGTCACCCCATTGATGTAATCTATGACTATGAGAAAATAGGAATCTGGCAGCAGGGAGATCCATATCTGAATATCCTTGAAGGTGCAGCCGGAAAACCTGGGATGATTAAGGTGAAATATACCGGCGATTACAACCCCGATGGTACCCCGACAAGGATGATTAATTCCACTGACCAGCAAATTATTAGTCTGGAACCCAAATTTCAGGGTGGCTTCAATACCCGCGTAGCTTATAAAGGAATTGACTTAGGCATTATCGGAGTCTTTAAAAGCGGTGGTGTCCTCATCAGCACTCTCTACTCATCGTCAGGCTATCTCAATCTGTTGAGCGGACGAAGGGGAAACGTGAAGGTGGACTACTGGACCCCTGATAATACAGGGGCCAAGTATCCGGCACCCGGAATCAATGACGTATATTCCGGCGACAATCCAAAGTATGGCAGTACCCTGGGATACTTCAATGGATCTTATCTGAAGATACGTACAATAACACTTGGGTATAACCTCAGTCAAAAATTGATAAATAAGGCCGGTATTGACAAAGTGCGGATTTACTGCACCGTTCAGAACCCATTTGTGCTGTTCTCGCCCTACAACAAAGAAACAGGTTTGGACCCCGAAACCAACTCATATGGCAACGAAAATGCGGCAGTACCCCTGTCTTATAACCAGAGACGTCTGCTGACTATAGGTACTAACACACCTTCAACTCGCAACTATTTGATTGGTATTAATTTAACATTTTAAAAAGGAAAATTATGAAACATATACATATAAAACCCTTTATAGGAACAGCCGTGTTGGTGTTGTTCATGGTAGCGTGCACTAAAATTTTGGACGAACAGCCACGCAGTATTTATGAACCCGGCTTTTTCAAAACCGAAAAAGGTGTAAATGGAGGATTAACATCTATGTACGCACACCTCCGTTACTTGTACGGACAAGCCTACTATTATAATAGTCTAGAAACCGGTACCGATGAAGCAACATGGGCTCAGAGTGCAGATCAAAACTTTAAGGATCACGACCTTTCCGGTGTAGGATCGCTTACTCCCCTCAGCAGCCGTTCCGATGTATTGTGGACAACTGCATTTCCTAACATCAACACTGCCAGTGGCATTATTGAAAATGCTGCTGTAGTAGGAACTATTTCGGATGCACTGGTTGCTGAAGCCAGATTCTTTCGTGCATTCGACTACTTTCAGCTGGTACAAACTTTTGGTGGGGTACCTTTGGATTTGGGCTCAGGGGAACTGAAGTTCAACACGTCTACCGTGAGAACCTCTGTACGTAACACAGTGCCGGAGGTCTATACCAAAGCAATATTCCCTGACCTGCTGACAGCTGTAAATAATTTGCCGGACGTCGGACGTGTAGCCGGCGGTGTAACTAAAAATGCTGCACGCCTTTATCTGGCAAATGCTTACCTGACATACGGATGGTGGCTCCAAAACCCAAACAGCATTCCTACCTATCCTGCGAGTGACCGGACAGACCCTGACGGACATAATGCCCAGTGGTATTTTCAGTCTGCATACGACATGGCAACGACAGCCATTGATAATCCGGGATCTTTTTTCGGCTTAATGTCAACTTTCTATGACGTTAACCTGGGACAAAACGACCGCAACAAAGAAATTCTGCTATACGCCGACCATACCCAGGCAAGCGAATTTTATAATGGAGGCAGCCTTACTTATGGCGGTGGCGGAGCTCCGGATAACTTTGCAGGCTGGATGATGACATGGAACTATACAAACATCAGAAGTTCTGGTACAAGTTCTGTTCAGCGTGAAGCATCACAACCCCTGGGACGTCCATGGACACGTATGTGCCCAACTATAGGCGTTATTGAAAACACCTTTGCCGATAAAACGAATGATTCCCGATACGACGGCACTTTTACAACTGTTTACCGTGGCAACTGGCCTAAAGGTGGCCTCACGAATGCGTCTTTGGTTAATGCAAACGGTATGTCAGTTGTTCCGGGTGATGCAATACTGACTTTCTTGAATGTTGATAATCCAGCTGTTGTATACGCTACTGCAACTGGTGGTATCGGTGCAGGTTTATTACCCGGAAGGTCCGATTTTGTGATTTCGCCGGACCGCATAAGCAGGGTAGTATATCCGGGGCTTTGGAAGCTTGGTCCCTACCGTACCGACAATGGAACAGGATTGGGACAACCCAATGCCGGTTCTACCCGTCCTTACAACATTGCAAAATTCTCGGAATTCTACCTTATTGCAGCAGAAGCAGCTGTGAAAGGCGCAATTACGCAAGCCGGCAAAAGCGCCAGAGAATTGGTTAATGTTCTTCGTGCGCGTGCCGGAAAATGGCGCTGGGACAACAACGGAAATATCGCCAAAGTTGCAGACAATAGCGCTGCTATGATCGCTGCTACGCCGGCAACAATAGATATTAACTATATTTTGGCGGAACGTTCACGTGAATATTATGGCGAAGGTTATCGCTGGTTCGATTTGGTACGTACGCAAACATGGGCAACCATCGCTGGTTCTTATACAATTTGTGGAACCGCGTACGGAGACCATACACCGGTAACGGTTACACGAACAATCGATGCGAAATATTATCTGCGCCCCATTCCGGATGCACAGATACAAGGCATGGAAATGACCGCAGACGAAAAAGCAGCTTATCAAAACCCGGGATATTAGTTCTTTTTAGTTAGTTTTTAAGGTAGTAATGAAAACTGAGGCTGACAGTACATCGTAAGCCTCAGTTTTACTTTAGAGTCTGCCTTAATTTAATTCCGATTGGAGATAAGTAAAAAATTAATTATCCTTGTAAATTGACTAATTAATGAATTCATAATTCCATATGGAGAATATTCTTGAAAGACTTGCAATTTGTGTTGAATCAGGGAAGATAAATAAAACATCTCCTTACCCTCCTAATATGAAAGATCAGGAGGGAGCTGATGAATTGGCAAAGAGAGCTCTTGAAGAGGGAGTAAAACCCGATGATATTCTTGAAAAAGCTCTTATTCCTGCAATGGAAAATGTGGGTAATAAGTTCAGTAAGAAAGAGATATATGTTCCTCAGATGCTGATGGCTGCAAAGGCAATGAACAGTGCAATGATCCATCTGAAACCTTTCTTTCAGTCAGGTGAAACGAAAAGAAAAGGAAAATTTATTATTGGTACAGTTTCCGGTGACCTGCACGATATTGGAAAAAACCTGGTTGCTATGATGATCGAAGGAGGAGGATGGGAAGTTATTGACCTTGGAGTAGATGTAGGAGCTGAAAAATTTCTGAAGGCTATGGATGAACATCCCGATGCATTCGTCGGACTTTCGGCATTGCTTACCACTACAATGGAAAATATGAAAAAAATAGTGACAGCTATTAAGGAAAAGTACTCCTCAACCAAGATCCTTGTTGGTGGCGCACCTGTAACTAAAGAATATTGCGAGAAGATCGGTGCTGACTTTTATTCTCCCGATCCCCAGGGTGCTGTAAATTACCTTAAGCAACGGGTGAGTTGAATTTTAACCCTCCGCCCGACCCCTTCCCTTAAAAAATAAGGGAAAGGGAGGGTTCATTTAAAATAAATTGGTTAATACTCAATATAATGCAAACAATACTTCGAGGCAAAATCAGCGAGGTAATTATCAACACCAATGGCCCTGTTGTTATTATAGGTGAGTGTATTAATCCAACTAGAAGGAAAAAACTTGTCTCCACCCTTCAGGATGGCAATTTTGAATATGTTCTGGAACTGGCACAAAATCAGATTAACGCAGGAGCTGATGTTCTCGATGTGAATGTCGGTTTCCCGGGAGTCGATGATGTAAAATTGCTTCCCGAGACTGTATTGGCAATCAGAAGCAGGTTTGATATCCCATTATGTCTCGATTCGCCAAATCCAAAAGCAATAGAGGCAGCTTTAAAAGTGGCAGGTGGCAAATGTCTTATCAACTCTGTAAATGGTGAAGAGAAATCAATGAACGCTCTTCTGCATATAGCAAAGGAATTTGGGGCCGCAATCATTGGGTTGACAATGGATGAAAACGGGATAACTCATGATCCTGAAAAAAGATTAGCCATCGCTGAAAAGATTCTTGAAAGGGCCGTTAAAACAGGAATAAAAGAGGAGGATGTCATTGTTGATCCCCTTGCTATGGCAGTAAGCGCCGACTCAAAAGCCTGTATTGTGACTCTTGAAACTATCAGGCTTATCCATCAGAAACTTGGACTGAATATAACGATGGGCGCCAGTAATATATCGTTTGGCCTTCCCGGGAGAGAAGATCTTAATTCTTCTTTCATTTCGCTGGCAATCGCTAATGGTCTTACATGTCCGATTGCTAACCCTGAAAAAATAACCCAAGCAGTCAGGGCGACAGACCTGGCTCTGGGGAGAGACGATTTTGCAGTAAGGTTTGTAGAGTATTTTCAATCACGGATGTGACTTGCTGATAATTGGTAGATTCATTTCAAAATCAATATATGTCAGGCATTAAACCTGCCAGAAGATGGCAGCCGGCTTTTTTCCCTTTTAAAAAAGAATCATTTGGCAGAAGACTTCTGGCAAGGATCGAGATTTGTGTAAAGGGACCTCTTTTTGGTTGCCGGATGTGTGGAAACTGTCTGCTCCAGGAAACTGCATTTATATGCCCTATGGAATGCCCCAAAGGGATGAGGAACGGTCCCTGCGGAGGAATAACTCCCGGGAAAAACTGCTATGTTGACGAAACACGCAAATGCATCTGGTATGCTATTTACAAAAGGGCACTTAAAACAGGACGTGAGGAGATGCTTCTTGAAGTACTGCCACCACTTGATTGGAATAAAGTCGGTACTGAGACATGGGGAGATGTAGTTCGACAGATTAAGAAGGTTGGAACTCGAAAATTTGTTAGTGGAATTACATCAGGAGATAAAATAAAGAAGGCTGCAACATGGGATAGTGTTTTTAAAACTATCCGTCAGCCGGAATGGTGGAACGGCGATGCTCGATATCATCTCCCGCCTTCAGGAGAACCGGTCTCTGACCTGGAAAGACGATTTCGTGCAGGAGAATTTGTTATTGTAACGGAAGTAACACCACCGTTAGGTGCAGGCACTGAAAAGCTTATCCGCGACATAGAGTCAGTTAAACCTTATGTAACTGCAATAAATTTTACAGATTCCTCCTCGGCCCGTCCAAAGATGTCGAGCATAGGATGTTGTAAGGTTGCTATTGACCAGGATACTGAACCGGTATTTCAGGTTGCTGCCCGAGATACTACCAGGTCGGGTCTGCAATCAACAATCTTAGGATTGAATGCTATCGGAATAAGAAATGTTCTTTGTGTGAGCGGTGACAATTCAATAATTGGTCCGTCACCAACAAGTAACATGAGCCTGCTTGATGTTGATTCAGTACAAATGCTCTGGATCCTTCGTAAAATGAGAGATGAGGGAGTCTATCTTGACGGAAGAAGCTTTAAAAACAGACCTGAAATATTTCTTGGCGCTGCAACATCCCCTTTCGCTTCAGATCCTATATTACAGGCAATTAAAGATCACAAAAAAATTAATGCCGGCGCCCAGTTTTTCCAGACAAACCTTATTTTTGAACCGGAGAAACTTGACTTGTGGCTTGAACAACTGGATAAAAGAGATGTACTGAATAAAGTATTTATTCTAATAGGTGTTGCTCCTCTTAAAAACTATAAAATAGCTCAGTACCTACATAATAATGTGCCCGGAGTAAGCCTTCCTGCGAAAATTCTAAGGAGAATGGAGAATGCCGGGGAATCTGCATCTGAGGAAGGTGTTCAGATCGCACTCGAAGTGATTGACTCTGTAAAAGGGAAGCAGGGGATTAATGGAATTCATATTATGACTTTAAGCTGGGAATCAATAGTCCAGAGGCTTGTGACGGAATCCGGACTTGGCACCCCAAATGGTGAAGGGGCCTATTAAATTATAAAATAGCTATGACAGGTTCAACTTACCGGTTTGATTTTAAAGATCTGAAAATCAGAACTTCAATGATAGAGGCTGTTCTAGGCTACAAAGAGAGTGAAGACCGAAGCCTTGTTACTAATCTGATTGAAGAAATACTGACAGAATGCAATGAAATAAGCAATATAAAAGCTGAATACAGGGTGCACAATGATGTCCGGTTTGACAATGAAACAAAGTCGGTTACGATTAATAATATCAAATTCCAGATTAAAAAAATCGTATTTGGTCAGATAAAAAAATCAGAATCCTTAGCTCTCTTTGTGTGTACGGCGGGAGCTGAAATCGGATTGCGAAGCAGAGAAGCCATGCGTGACAAGGATTTATTAAAGGGCTATATTTATGATGTTGTTGGTAGTGAGATTGTTGAAGCAGCTGCAGATCTGATGAAGGATGATCTTGAAAGAAACATGCTTACAATAGGAAAAAAGATAACAAACCGTTATAGTCCGGGTTATTGCGGGTGGGATGTTGCTGAACAGCACAATTTATTTGAGCTTCTTCCTGAAAATTTTTGCGACGTAAAATTGACACCTTCCGCTCTTATGGATCCTGTCAAATCAGTAAGCGGAATTATTGGTATCGGAGAGAACGTCAAAAGCAATCCATATACATGCAGAATGTGCGGCATGAAAGACTGTGTGTACCGGAGAGCGAGGGAAAAGGCATAGTGCACCAACCTTTGCTAAAGCTTCGAAGGCTGTTCTGCGGATGTACCCGTATTTCTGTATAATATACTTCAGGGGTAGATCCCAGCCATCCATTATAATTCAGGTTTTTTGGAACAGGCATTTCTCCTGCTTACGGACCTGACGGATCGCCAGGCAAACCTATCTTTACGGTTTCAAGTTTCCCTATTCTTCCATTTCTTACGAGTTCTGCGGCAATTCTGAACTGGGGCATGGCACGTTGTTGGGTACCTACCTGCAGGACTACCTTTTTACGGTTCACTACATCTCTAAGCAACTGACCCTCTTTTATCGTCAGTGAAGTAGGTTTTTGTACATAGATGTCTTTACCTGCAAGTGCAGCTTCTATAGCCGGTTGAGCATGCCAATGATCGGGTGTTGAAATTATTACTGCATCTATGCTCTTATCAGCCAGAATTTCGCGATAGTCTCCATATGTTTTAACATTAACGTATCCTGCACTTCCGGTTTTTTTTGTGTAATAGTTTTCGATAAACTGTTTACCTTTTTCAGCCCTGTTCGAGTCGAAATCAGCAACTGCAACTATCCTTGCGACATCATATTTTAAAGTTTCGGCAAGATCGTGGGTCATGGCAATTCTACCAAAACCTATCTGACCTATATTGATTTTATCACTGGGAGCATTTTTCCCAAATACACTTGCAGGAACAATAGTAGGAAATCCTGCGAACGCAACTGAAGATAGAAGCGTGGCCTTTACTGATGTATCTATGAACTTCCTTCTTGAAATTGATTTAGTTTCTTTTTTCATCTCTCAGAAATTAAGAACGTTACATTTATTTTTTAGAACCAGCTGATTTAAAAAAACTCTCCGGTGGTCCCAGGTAACTTGGTTTTAAACCACCTGAATTTACAACAATTTTTTGCAAAACAACACCCTGATCAATCATAAATATTTTAAGCGTATGATAGCCTGGTCTACTTATAGTATGGGTTGAATGACTTATTCGCATGTTGTCACTGACGCTTTTTTCCCAATCTGTGTTCCCGTTACGGGCATTATAAGTTTCCGGAACAAGAGTTACAATTTGCGGCGATTCATTATCGAAAGAAATTGCATACTGCAAAGCCCTGCCAGATAAGAAATTAAGAGTTGGAGAGAAGACAGATGTAACATCTATCGTACCTATATTGAATATATATATCTGATATTCAAGACATGGAGAGTTTTTTCCCGGTATTGCAGGAGCGGCGTCAACTTCGGAAGTGGCCCTCATAGCTGAAAGGGTATGTCCGTAATCTTCGATCCTGATCCAATGTCTTGTTGCTTCCTCAATCAACCGGCTGAAATGTTCGGCTTCAATTGAAACATATCCGTTTCCTTCTACAAAACCGGTGAGCGTTTCTGGGGAAACTTCCGCAGGACTAAAGGCTTTTATGCCAACTGTTATTTCGTTTCCGCCTCCTGTGATTTTTACATTCCCATTGTTTCGGCCTTTCGGGATTTTACTCCAGTCAACTGTGACCAGGATACGATCATCAAAACCGAAAGGACCTTTTGTCTTGTCAAATTTTATCCATGGATCTTCTGCCAATATAATGTATGTAATTGAGCCTTTCCCTTTATTATAAACATCGATGTAATGAGTTTGCCTGTTAAAGATATCAAATTCAGGAAGGATCGGATCAGTTTGATCACCCGGCCATGAAGCTTCAGATCCCTCAACTGAAACGCCCAGAGATGGTTTATCCTGCACAGTCAATTCTTTCAGGTTTAGAGCTCTCAGGCTGTTCACCGGAGGATCGGCCCAGTTTGTATAGCCCAGGTGAGACTGGTCCATAAAATGTTTCCATCTTCCATGTGCAAAATCACGGTTGTAATATCCCATGAGGCTGGTATCATTGCGGAACAATTGTCTTGTCTTAACTGCCATATCATTTGTACTGGCACGGCCCTGCCGGGCATACAGATCATTTAATGCAGCTGCATGGTACAGCTCATTGACAAGCGCACAAGCTTTTGTAGGAAAAAGTACAAGCTGGTAGAACGCATCATGCATTTCAGCTGGCAATTTTCTGAATATTTCTTCTGCTTTCATGGCAAGAGAGTCATAATCCTTAACCACGTTTCCGGCTTCATTGTAATTAATAAGGCTATAAGTTGAAGGAGCGAGTAACTCTGGCTTACGTCGTCCGTTAAACTTTACATAACCCGATAATACTTCTGCAATTTCATCCGGACAGGTGTTTCCAAATTGCCTTTCAGCCCATAATTTTGTATACTCATTGATATTTTCGCTGGTCTCTCTCTCTGTATCCCAGGCCAGGTCAAGAAAGTACTCCATTGGAAGTTCATAACCCTTAAAATGTCCGACATTCACAATCCAGATTCTGTCAGCACCATATTGTTTTGCCAGCGACATCTGGTCCCAGATCTTTGCTAAGGGATTTGTGTTTACCCACTGATAGCTCCTTGGTCCCCCGTGATAATCAAAATGATAATAAATTCCTGCCCCACCGCTTCGTTTACGTTCTTCTTCTGTTGGTAAACGACGGATATTTCCCCAGTTATCCTCAGCCCAAAGAAGTGTCACATCGTCGGGGACCCTCATACCGGCTTTGTAATAATCCTGAACCTCCTTGTAAAGACACCATAACTGAGGTATCTTGGTTATATCAGGGTTAATTTCTTCAGTCAGGATCTTTCGCTGAACATCTACAATTTTTTCCAGCATTGTCATATTGGCCTGAGGACCGCCGGGAGTCATTTCAGTATCATTTGCACCTCGGAGTCCTATTGTAACTATGCTTTCATAATCTTTGTTCCTCTTTATTCCTTCACGCCAGAAAGCCTCCAGAATATCCGGGTTCTTAGCATAGTTCCAGGTCCCATAGCTTCTAATGTAACGACGATCCCATTCTTTCTGAGCCCTTAGCATTGGTTCCTGATGGGAATTCCCCATCACAATTCCATATTCATCTGCTAATTTTGGATTTTGAGGATCATCCTCATTGAACGCATTGTTCCACATTGCCGGCCATAGATAGTTGCCTTTAAGCCTTAAGATTAATTCAAATAGTCTGGTATAAAATTCATGACCATAATTGGCCACACCACCTGGAACTGGCGGATTTGCTCCAATCTGAACAAAACCAAATTTTTCTCTTATCCAGTTTGTAAGATCAGGAGCTTCGTCATTTAGAAAGATTCCTCTGTATTTTACAGATGGCGGACCTTGTATATATCTTCCTTGATTCACATAGATCGCATTTTTTTTTAAAACCTGGACATCAGCCCACCAGTACCAGGGTGAGACACCAATCTGCTTTGATATTTCATAGATACCATAAATTGTTCCCCGTTTGTCACTTCCGGCGATTATTAAGGCTTCTCTGACTCCCGGGAAAGGTCTTTGGACCGTTTGGACTAAAAATTTTTCCCATTGACCGGCTATACCTCTTACATCAATTTTATTATCACTCACAAGTTTGTCAATGAGAGAGCTTTTGCCGATTGTACCTGCAATAATTATCTCTTTTGAAGCTTTTACATTATTATAATAAATTTCAGGATCTTTTGATGTCACCTTCCCAATATCCGACTGAAGATCTTTGAAAGCTCTGATAACACCGGGCCATTCCTCTGAATTTATAAGAAGCGGGGTTGATTTTCCGGAAGCAGAAATAGTAAATTTACCATTCCCTTTTTCAAAAGAAATGAATATGCCATTTTTAAAAACAGATTGAGCATAGCTGAATTGAGTTATGCAAACTATAAGAATAAATAGGAATGAAATTTTTCGCATGCAAATATTATTTTAGGTTTATTGACTCTTTGGAACTCTCCCGATTAATCGGGACAAGTTGTGTCTTCATTGTAAAAGTTCTTGATTTTTTATTTGTAGGAATTTGGCGGTATTCTTTTTCATACTCAATGATATATTGTTCAGTGTTCCATAACATTACAATCCAATTTTATAAAGATTCAGGTATAGAAGATAATATAAAAGTACGAATTTTCTAAATACAAAAATCAGTTATTTCAATTATATGCAACCGATTGCAGATATAATAATTTTTATTTCATAAATCCCTTTTTTTCTTTAAATTTGATAATTAATTGTCAGAATGAAGAGTTATAAAGAAGTCACGATATACGATGTAGCAAAGGTGCTGAATGTTTCCCCTTCAACGGTGAGCAGAGGACTAAAGAATCATCCCCATATCAGAAAGGAGACAAAAAAGAACATCATTGCAATGGCAAAGGAGATGGGCTATCAACAGAACAAGTTTGCCAGCAATCTCCGTCAAAAACACACGAATACAATTGGTGTGGTTGTTCCGAAATTAGACAGCTATTTCATGGCTACTGTTATCTCAGGAATTGAAAAAATCACGGCCCAGAATGGGTATGGTTTGATTATCAGTCAATCTCAAGAGTCATGGAAGAAAGAGATCTCCTGCATTTCTACATTGTTTAACAGCAGGGTGGATGGATTGCTTGTTTCACTGGCATTCGATACTAAAAACCTTGAACATTTCAATATACTTCTGAATAAAGATATCCCGGTTGTCTTTTTTGACCGTGTTACAGATTGCAATGGATGTATAAGCATAGTAATTGATAATTATAAAGCGGGTTATGAGGCAACATCACATCTGATTGAACAGGGATGTAAACGCATTGTTCATATCGGTGGTAACCTTTTAAGAAATGTCTATTCAGAACGATTCAGAGGATATAAACAGGCCCTTACTGACAATAAAATTGAATTTGAACAGAATCTGATAGTAATATGTGATATGAGTGGACAAGCTAGTACAGATGCTGCAAAAAAAATATTGAAAATGTTACCCAGACCTGACGGAATATTTACCTCAAACGATACAACCGCTGTGGCCACAATGGTTGAACTCGAAAGAGCCGGAGTAATAATACCTGATGAGATAGCAGTGGTTGGGTTTAATAACGATCCAATTAGTCAGGTCATAAGGCCAAATCTTACCACAGTGGATTATCCTGCCAGACAGATAGGCGAAATTGCTGCTACTTCTCTCATCAATAAGTTAAAAAATTCAGAATCAGCAAATTTCAGTACCATAATATTAAAGCATGACCTTATCTGCCGTCAATCATCACTTAGAATCGTGAAAAAATAAGTAATGTGCTATGAAAAATCATTTTGATAACAGAATTGCGATAGTAACAGGAGGAGCTTCGGGGATCGGCTATGCCATTGCAAAAAAGTTTGTACAGAATGACATCAAAGTTATCCTGATAGGACGCGACAAAACCGGCCTTAAACTGGCCTGCGAGACACTTGGAGTCCTTGCTGACTTTGTGGGGTGTGACCTTGCAGAACTAACCAAATTGCCTGAAATAGTAAATAAAATAAAGGAAGATTATGGCAGGATTGATATCCTTGTTAATAATGCCGGGATGCATCTGAAAAAACCAATAAAAGATGTAACAGATGAGGATTTTCAGAAAGTTATACTGACAAATCAGACAGCTATGTTCAGTCTTACCAGGGAGGTAGCCAACGTAATGCAGCAGCAATGCTCTGGTGTAGTATTGAACATAAGTTCAATGGCCTCACAATACGGATTACCATATGTAATTGCCTACACAGCATCAAAATCAGCGATTGAAGGGATGACCAGGGCTATGGCTGTTGAACTCGCTCAATATGGCATAAGAGTGAATTGCCTGGCTCCAGGGTTTATTAAAACGAATATGTCCTCTCTGGCACTTGAAAAAGATCCTGAACGCAAGAAAAAGGTGCTTTCAAGAACTCCTTTAGGCAGACTTGGGAATACTGAAGAGGTAGCGGACGCAGCATTGTTCCTGGTCTCAGGATCATCTTCTTTTATTACCGGGATTATTCTGCCCGTAGATGGTGGAAACTCGATAGGATTTTAAAGAGAACAGAGCGCCAGCCTTCGCCAAGGCTTCGGCCGGCAAAGCAGGGCACACGTGTCCTCCGAAGCTTTAGCGAAGGAGGAGGGCTCAGGGTAAGAATTATAATATATTGAGAAAACTAATAAGATGAAATTGTAAATATTTTAAAATTGTGAAAATAACTGAAGCAAAAGTTATAGTATGCTGCCCGGGAAGAAACTTTGTTACCCTGAAAATAACAACGGATCAGGGAATTTTCGGATTAGGTGATGCGACACTCAACGGGATGGAAAAATCAGTTGTCGCGTATCTTGAGAATTATTGTATTCCGTCATTAATTGGGCGCGATCCGGCAAATACTGAAGATATATGGCACTATTTCTATCGTGGGGTTTATTGGCGACGGGGAGCTGTCTCTATGACTGCCATTTCAGCTATTGACATGGCATTATGGGATATAAAAGGAAAACTCCTGAGTACTCCTTTATATAATCTGATTGGAGGCAAAAGCAGGGAAAAAGTTCTGGTATATGCTCATGCCAACGGTAAAAACATAGATGAAACACTGCAAAATATCAGCACCCAGATTGGGAAGGGATTTCAGGCTGTTCGTGTTCAATCGGGTATCCCTGGCATTAAAAATACTTATGGCGTTCCAAAAGATAATAAACCATATGAGCCGGCACATAAAGGATTGCCAAATGAAGAGAGCTGGGATACCAACAGGTATCTGAATTTTATTCCTGCTTTATTTGAAAAAGTCAGAAATACTTTTGGAGATGATATTCATTTATTGCATGATGTTCATCACCGATGCACTCCAATCGAAGCAGCCAGGTTAGCCAGAGAACTTGAGCAATACCATCTTTTCTGGCTTGAGGATCCAGTTGCAGGAGAGCTTCAGGAAGGACTCCGGCTGATCCGTCAGCATTCTGTAACTCCAATTGCTATCGGGGAGGTTTTTAATACTATTTATGATTATTCCTCACTTTTTACTGAACAACTGATCGATTATATAAGAATGCCGATTGTCCATGGAGGAGGAGTGACCCATTTGCTAAAAGTAGCCTCTATGGCTTCGGTCTATCATATTAATACCGGGTTTCATGGGGCAACGGACCTCTCACCAGTTAATCTTGCCACTGCCATTCATTTTAATATGGCTGTGAATAATTTTGGCATCCAGGAATATATGCCTCATGAGGAGATTGTTAATGAGGTATTTAAAATTAACTATAAATTTGAAAAGGGTTATCTGATGATAGATGATTCTCCGGGAATTGGAGTGGATATCGATGAAAAGGCAGCATCGAAATTTCCATATACAATGGCACGATTGCCTGTTAACAGAAAAACAGATGGTGCTATGTATAATTGGTAGAAGAAGAGTGGCTAGGGTGACTAAAGTGCCTAAAGTTGATTTTTGTAAGCAGTTTATATAGATTTTTTATAACTTTAAGTACTTTAGACACTTCAAACTTTAGCACTTCAAATAGAAAATATTCTTAATAAATATAAATAAATGTTACTACTTGGAATTGATCTTGGAAGCTCATCGGTTAAAGCTTCAGTTATTGATGGTGAATCGGGTAAATGTCTGGCAACATCTTTTTCTCCTTCCGAGGAGATGAAAATAATAGCTCTTAAACCCGGATGGGCTGAGCAGGATACTGAAATATGGTGGTCGAACCTGAAAATCGCAATTGCCAATTGTATTCGTAAACTAGGACAGAAGAAGGACAATATTGGTGCAATAGGTATCTCTTATCAGATGCATGGGCTTGTTACAGTTGATAAAAACAATAGGGTATTGCGCAATTCAATAATCTGGTGCGACAGCAGGGCTGTCGGATATGGTGAGAAAGCAATGAACGCATTGGGAAAGGAGTACTGTATGTCACATCTTCTTAATTCCCCTGGAAATTTTACGGCGTCAAAGCTTGCCTGGATCAAAGAGAATGAACCTGAATTGTATAAAAGAGTACACAAGATAATGTTGCCTGGAGATTATATCGCATTAAGGTTAACAGGCGAAGTTGCTACCTCATTTACCGGACTTTCTGAAGGTATATTTTGGGATTTTCAGGAGAACAAAGTATCAGATAGTCTGATGAAATACTTTGATTTCAATCCGGCTTTGTTACCTGAACCAGCTCCTTCATTCTCAATCAGCGGACTCCTTTTGAAATCAGTAGCTGATGAATTTGGATTACCAGAAGGAATTCCAGTTTCATATAAAGCCGGCGATCAGCCAAACAACGCACTTTCCCTGAATGTCCTTAACCCTGGCGAAGTAGCTGCAACAGCCGGTACATCGGGTGTAATATATGGTGTTACTGATAAGAAAAAATATGATCCTCTTTCAAGAGTGAACACCTTTTTACATGTAAATCATAATCATTCTCAAACCCGTCTGGGAGTGCTGCTTTGCATTAACGGAACCGGAATACTCAATTCATGGTTGAGAAGGAATACCGGTGGCCTCTCATATGATGAAATGAATAACCTGGCTGAAAAAGTTTCCCCCGGATCGGATGGTTTGAGAATTCTACCCTTTGGGAACGGAGCAGAAAGAATGCTTGGGAATAAGGAAACAGGAGCAAGGATAGAAGGTTTAAATTTTAATATTCACTCAAATGCTCATCTGTTCAGGGCAGCCCAGGAAGGAATTGCTTTTTCACTCAGGTATGGCCTTGATATCATGAAGGAGGTAGGAATTGATCCTAAAGTGATCCGGGCAGGGGAAGCCAATATGTTCCTCAGTAAGGTTTTCAGGGAGACTTTATCAAGCGTAACAGGAAGTGTAATTCATTTGTACAATACTGATGGATCAATAGGGTCAGCACGTGGGGCGGGAATAGGTTGTGGTTATTATAAATCTGAAAAAGAAGCCTTTAATGGTCTTACCGAACTGGGTGTCACTGAACCTGATAAATCGAAATCCGCTGCTTATGAAGAGACATATGCAAAATGGAAGAATCTTCTTAAAGTCTAAATGTACTGATTCCCCTATGCTGGTAATTATCCGTTTCACTCTTCTTTTCCAGTTATTATCTATACCGGGCTTAATTGGAATGAGCCAGCCCGCTAATTCTTCTGATACTGTTCTTAATAAGATCATCACAGGTGCTGTTAGTACAGTTTCAGGCGAAATATTAAGTAAATCTCCATCTGTAAATCTTTCAAATAATCTTGCAGGTCGTCTATCCGGACTCACCGTAATAACTCCGGGAGGTGAACCGGGAAATGATGCCTCAGTACTATTGGTTCGTGGTCTCAATACTATAGGAAACAATTCTCCTCTGGTGATTGTAAATGGTATTCCATTCCGCAA
>Ga0208079_1000133_pt1 | contig 41879 bp, 37 predicted proteins | sample NGESurdeep092012_5_FD_184474 | JGI IMG/M metagenome (GOLD analysis project Ga0208079, IMG submission 184474) | Arctic peat soil microbial communities from Barrow, Alaska - NGEE Surface sample 210-2 deep-092012 (SPAdes) | ecosystem: Environmental > Terrestrial > Soil > Wetlands > Peat ... | reverse complement strand
CAGAGAGCTACGGCAGTCACCGCCGGCCCAAGGCAGGGCATCCCGCCCTGTGCTCCAGGCCAGAGGAGGTCAGTGGCTTACTCGCGGATGTAGGTCTGATGAGAGTGGAGCACGACGGCAGCTATGCCTTGGTGGCGTCCCAGGGCGGTGCCCCAAAGCACCCGGTCTGGTACTTCAACCTGCTCGCCTATCCCGAGGTGGAGCTCCAGGACGGCCCTTCTGGATGGGACATGGTGGCCCGCGAGGTGACCGGCGAAGAAAAGGCGATCTGGTGGGCCCGCGCCGTCGAGGCCTATCCCGACTATGCCGACTACCAGGAGAAGACCGACCGTCAGATCCCCGTTGTTGTCGTCGAGCGGCACTCCGCCTGACGACCGCTGGAATTCGCCCTCGAACGGTTTTGCCGCTGACTTCCTCATCGTGATGTGCCGAGCCAATTACCCAACTGGTGAGCTCGGCAAACCCGGTCAGATGACCCAGATCATCGTGCCCAGCAAGACACCCGGGGTGAACATCATCCGCGGTATCGGTATCTTCGGCCATTCGACCTCATGGTCGAACGCTCGCTGGTCCGTGAGGTCCACGGTGGCCTGTTGAAGGACAAGCAGTTCATTCAGGGCTTCATCGCCGATAACTACATGGATATCCAGGCGGCCCGCCTCATGACCATCAATGCCGCCGAGAAAGTGGCGGACAACGATCCTCAGGCTCGCACCGCCATCTCCACCATCAAGGTGTTTGTGCCGGCCGCCTACCATCGGGTGGTGGACAGGGCCATTCAGGTGTGGGGAGGTGCCAGGGTGAGCAACGACCTGCCCTTGGGTCGCATGTATCTGGCGGCCAGGGTGCTCGGTTGGCTGACGGGCCCGACGAGGTCCACAGGATTCTGATGGCCGAGAACATCCTCCACGAGTATGAATCCGGGAACACCTGGGATTTCGGGAAGTAGTCGGCCTGGGGCCGGCCCCGACGCGCCGTACCGGAGACCAACCCGGGCGGTAGGGTGACGGTCAGTGACCAGTATGGATGACTCTTTTGACCTGGAGATGGCCGCGGCGTCACTGCGTGCCGACCTCACCGACGTGCACATCTTGTTGAAGGTGTTGGTCGATCAACTGAGAGACACCTTGGGTGATCGGCTGCGGGTCGAGCGTGGCGGTGGGCGTTTCCGGAAGACGGATGAGATCAAATCTGTTCAGATTTCCATGGGCACCGACCACTTCGACGCCGTGGTCGACGGTGCCGGGTTGCTCTGCACCATCGGGCACGCCTCCGGCGGTATCCGCATTCGCAGCGATCAGGTGGACGTGGAGGCGTGGATCGCCAAGGTCCTCGCGGCACTCAAGGCGGAGGCGGCCCACAGCCAAACGGCCAGACAGGCCCTCGAGAACATCGTCATCGGAGGACACACATGAGTGACGACCCCCAAGGACTTCCCGAGGCCACCAGCCATCGCCTCGAGGAATTGGAGCATGGCCTTTTTACCTCGGACCTGTCGGTCAATGAGTTCCTGTTGATCAAGGAAGTGGGATTCCATCCACTCGGGTTCGTGATGGGCTCGTCGATCTATCACACCGGAATTCAGACCCGGAAGTGGGGACAGAGCCAAGAGCTCACCAAACTCACCGAGGCGATGTACAACGCCCGTGAGTTGGCCATGACCCGCATGGAAGAAGAGGCGGCCGAGCTGGGAGCCGATGGGGTGGTGGGGGTCCGGCTCGATGTCAACTACTACGAGTGGGGCAAGGATGCCGCCGAGTTCATCGCGGTGGGAACCGCGGTCAAGGCCGAAAGTGGCGTCTCACATCGCAACAAACTGGGCAAGCCCTTTACCTCCGATCTGTCGGGACAGGATTTCTGGACCCTGATGCAGACCGGCTATATCCCCCAGGGCCTGGTGATGGGAACCTGCGTGTACCACATCGCCCACCGGGGTCTGGGGCAGACCCTGGGGTCGGCCGGCCAGAATATCGAGCTCCCCAACTTCACCCAGGCCCTCTACGAGGCGCGTGAACTGGCCATGACCCGCATGCAGGATGAAGCCGATCGACTGGGAGCATCCGGCATCGTCGGTGTTCGCCTGGAGGAAAAGTCCCACCAATGGGGGAGCCACACCATCGAGTTCCTTTCCCTGGGAACCGCGGTGGTCAAGACGTCGAATGACGTGACGCTGCCCACCCCCACCACCATTATTTCGCTCGACAACTGATGACGGAAACGGCGCCTGATCTTCCCGAGGCCGCCAACCGGCGTTTCGCCAGCCAGGCGTTCACGTCGGGGCTCACCGTGCCCGACTTCGCCGCCTGTCTGCAGATGGGGCTCGAGCCGGTGGGATATGTGCAGGGATTCTGCGTGATGCAGTGGGGGTGGTACGGCCTCAACTCTCCGTACCGCCGCGGCATATCTCCCTACAGTGGGGGCCAAGGCGGCTACATGGAGAGTTGGCAGTGCCCACACGGGTTCGTCTCCAACGAGCACCGGAGCTGGGGGCAGAATTACGAGCAGTCGTGGATCGAGGACGCCTGGGGCCAGGGGTTCGGGACCGCCTACTCGCGCATGCTCGAAGAAGCCGCCGCCGTCGGCGCACACGGCGTGGTGGGCGTGGTGGACACCGCCGACCGCCTCGGGGATCTGGGTGTCCTCGAGTTTCACCTCCGGGGTACTGCGGTGAAGGTGACGGATGCTCCGGCTCCGGCCAGGGGGCAACCGTGGACCACCTATTTGGCCGGCCAGCGTCTGGCCAAGCTGATCGAAGCCGGGTACATGCCGATCTCGGTGGCGGCCGCGGTCTCCTCGGTCCGGGTCTGGGCCTACTGCATGACTGAATTCCTCTTGGAGGGGACCAGCTCCACCTGGGGCATGCAGCCGGCCGGGGCGGAGATCATCCAGGTGGCTTCGGCCCAGATGGCGGCTCGCCAAATTGCCCGTGAGCACGTGCGGGCCCAAATGGCGGGGGACTCGCTCCATGGTGCAGAGCTGGTGGTCTCTGAGCACCAGCTGAGTGAGGGTGACCAGGAGATTCAGTGCCTTCTGCGGGGCAACCGGGTCAGACGGTTCAAGGACTTCGATCCGATGCCTGTTCCCCATCCCACGGTGAGACTGTCGTGAGCATCAGCGGACAACTCGGAGACCCACCTCCGACCCCGGTTGATATCAAGGCCGAACTGCGGCGGGCGGTTGGCACTCTGCACGACCCGCAACCTTCCAAGATGCAGTCGATGACCTCGGACCTCTCCATCGACGAAGAGTTGATTCTGCACTCCGTCGGATGGGAGCCGATAGAGCTGGTCTGCGGGGTCTCCCTGTATTCGGTCCCCATGGGCGTCTGGAACTGGGGCCAGGGGGAGATCACTTCAGCGTCCGCCGCCTATGCCCGTGCGTTTGAGGGGGCCATTGACCGCATCCACCGCGAGTGCGCCAAGGCCGGGGGTCATGGTGTGGTCGGAGTACAGGTCGACCGTTCGATCCATCGCCACCATATTGACGTGACGTTGCTCGGAACCGCGGTGCGACCGGTCGGAGCCAAACAAGTGGATGCAGCCCACGTATTCGTGTCGGATCTCTCTGCCCGTGACTTCACCCTGTTGCACGTGTCGGGGTGGCAACCCTTGGGCCTGGCCGTCGGCGCCAGCTTCGTCTACGCTCCCCGTCGATCCATCGGGGTAGCCCTGCAGCAGAAGTCTCAGAACGTCGAGCTCACCAACTTCACCGAAGCAATGTATGCCGCCCGCGAATCGGCCATGGAACGCATGCAGTCTTCAGCCATCACCATGGGGGGAACGGGGGTGGTGGAGGTAAAAGTCACCGAGGGACCGATGGATTTTGCCCGGCACGCCGTCGGCTTCGCGGCCTGGGGCACAGCTGTCCGTCTGGTTGCAGAGAACCATCGCCCACTCAAGCCGTCGATGGTGGTCCCCCTGGACGATCCCATGACCGGGTTCGAGGCCACCGCGCTGCGAGGGAATTAGGGATACGACTCACTGATCGGGCTTCGACGGGTGGGTGTGCTCGGTCCACTGGGTGCCGTCCCAATAGCGCAGCAGGGCCGGGTCGGCGTAATCGGCAAACCACCCGGCCGGATAGGCCGCCCGAGGTTCCGGCGCCGGGGTTGCCACCACCACGGGTTGATCGTGCTGGGCCAGCTGGGCCAGGGCTGCGCCCAGCGTGGGGAGACCACCGAACTCGGCGGTATCCCTGTTGGGCCTGGATGGTGGAGCCGGGGTGGTGGGGGTCAGACCTTCCATGACTGCGCCCGCCCGGACGGTTCCGCCACCCTCGAGGTGAATGCCGACCGGGCTCTGCCGCTGCCGTCTCGGCCTGGTGGGAAACACTGCCCACGCCATGATGAGCAGGAGGCACCCGCCGAACGCCACGAAGACCCCGTACCCGATCGACACCATGGGATGGGAGAGGCCCGGGCCGGTGAACGTGTGGATCTGGGTAATGCCGATGATCACCGGCACCAGGGCCATCAGTCCGATCACCCCCGAAATCAGCGTGATGCGGGTGAAAGGGAGAACCAAGGCCTGGAGGGCGCAGACGACCGCCAACCCGACCAGGATCGATGCGACAGTGCTGCGCCATCCGTCGGACAGGAGCTTGAACAGATCACCGCGCAGGTCTGAGGGGTTGCCGCCGCCACTGCCCGAGCCCTTGATGATCGCCCAGGGCAACTGAGCCGATGCTCCGAGGATGATCGAGCTGAAGAAGACCCCGAACCGGGCCAGTGAGAACTGTCGGCGACCTTGCCGCACGTAAGGCGCGGTGGCGACGGGCGCAATGGATGGGTTGGTCGGGGTCGGAGCATCGGTGCGTTGGAGTTGTGCGACCACGTCTCGCCATCCGGAGTCATCCTTCTGAAAACGGAATGCGGCCTGAGGAACGGCGTCGAGACCATCCATGATCGCCCAGCAGTCGGGCATCTCGACCACGCACCAGCGTCGCCCGGTCACCAGGATCGGGAATCCATGCAATGTCGCCATCGGTGACCCCCTTGCCCCGTCAACCCCGTTGTCGGTGCCCCATTTCCTCCGCATCGTACAGGCTGGGGTGAGCTGTCATCGGCTTGGGAGTCAGACGGTGACACCCGCTTGCATGCGGTCCGTCGCTTCGATGTACTCCTCGACCATGCTGAAGACCACGTCCCTGGCTTTACGCACGACGGTGGCTCGTCCGATGACCTGGCCGCAGGGATTGAAATTCACGTCGCGGGCCTGCTCGGGATACCGGTGACCGCGGGAAACGGCTTCGATGGCCACCATCATCTGCAGCGGCATGGGCAACGGGTCCGGGGTCTCTTCCGCCTCCCACGCGTCGGTCCAATCGTTCTTCAGCATCCGGCATGGCTTGCCGGTGAAGGAGCGGGAACGCACAGTATCCCGGCTGGTGGCGGCCAGGTAGGTCTCCATTTGTTTGGGGGGGATATCGGCTTCCTCCACCGTCAGCCACAAGGTGCCGGACCAGACGCCCTGGGCCCCGAGGGCCAACGCCGCTGCCATCTGCCTCCCGCTGCCGACACCGCCGGCAGCCAGGACGGGGATGGGTGACACCGCGTCGATGACCTCGGGCCACAACACGATGCTCCCGACATCGCCGGTGTGGCCGCCACCCTCGGATCCTTGACAGACGATGAAGTCGAGTCCGGCCGCCTTGTGATTGAGAGCGTGCTTGACCGACCCGGCCAGGGCACCGATCATCAGACCCGCGCCTTGGACTTTTTCGATGACGTCGGCTGGGGGTGTGCCCAGGGCATTGGCGATGAGGCGCACCTGCGGATGGCGAAGCGCCACCTCGATCAATCCGGCCGCATGAGCCGCCGTCCATCCGATCATGCCGTTGCTCCGGCGCTCATCCTCGGGGATTTCCGGCACGTGGTGGTCGGCCAGGATCTTGAGGGCGAACTCTCGGTGTTCAGCCGGGATCAGACCACGGATTTGAGCTTCGAGTTTGTCCGGATCCATTTCGTCCATGCCCTCGTACTTGGCAGGGATCACGATGTCGACACCGTAGGGATGGTCACCGATGTGCTCGTCGATCCACGTGAGCTCCACCTCGAGTTGCTCGGGAGTGAAGCCGATGGCGCCGAGCACGCCGATCCCTCCGGCATTGGAGACGGCAGCCACGACGTCGCGACAGTGGGTGAATGCGAAGATCGGGAATTCGATGCCCAGCTTTTGGCGGATCTCGGTATTCATGGTGGTTCAGCTACCTCTCTCTAGGCGGGTGTGTCGTGAGTGACGGTGTTGCGTTGACGCGGTGATGTGGTTCGATCGGAATCTCCGGGTACCGGTGACATTCCCATCAACGCCGCCAGCCCCCTGACGGCAAGGTCGCAGTTGACCGAGGCGGGTTCGATCCGCCGTTGCATCTCCAGACCGGTGAGGAGTGCCTTGACCAGCGTGGCCAGATCGTCGGGATCGGCGACCGGCTGCACGCTCATCGTCGACGCCCATCGTGAGAGCTCGCGGGCGCTCCGGCCCCGGGACTCGACACTTCGGGCCCGAAGAGCGTCGGCCACCTCGGGGTCGCGGGCGGCCCGTTGCCAGAGCTCGTGTTCGAGGAGGGACCAACGATCCGAGTCGGTGTCGGGATTGTTGCCGATGTTGTCCCACAGGGCAGCCAACTGCCCGAGGGGGGAGTCGCTCATGGCGACTTCGGCGAACAGAACCGTGAGGACCGACTGCTTCCACGCGTCGAGCACAGCCAGGAGGAGACCCTGCTTGCTGCCGAAGTGGGCGTAGACGGCACCCGAGGTTCGGCCCGCCGCCTCGGCGACGGCGTCTACCGATACCCCGTCGATACCGCGGTCGGCGAATAGGTCGGCCCCGGCGGCCAACAGGCGCGCACGGGTCTCTGCCTTCCGCTCCCCTTGGGTTTGGGCCATTCCGCTCCTCTGCTCGCCCCGGGCGGGGCGGATACATACTGGAGACTACATATATAGTGCCCACTATGCAATGCGGGCCGACGGGCCCCGGGGCCGAAATGCCCCATGGCCAACACGCGTATGCTGAGGTGACATCACTTCTACTAAGGGGATCACCGTGGGTACTTCGCAACCGATTGTCCGTGACCGCTTGTACATAGGAGGGGAGTGGGTACCTTCCACCGGAACCGGCACCATCGATGTCATCGACTCGACCACCGAAGAGGTGATGGGATCCATCCCCGAGGGATCGACCAAGGATGTCGATTTGGCCGTGGCGGCCGCACGGGCGGCGTTCCCGGCCTGGTCGGCCACGCCAGTGGAGAAGCGGACCGAACTGTTGACTCAAGTCTCGCAAGCGTTGGCCACCCGGATGGACGACCTGGCTCATCTCATTACCCGCGAGGTGGGCATGCCGTTGATGCTCTCGCAGTTGGTGCAGGTGGGCCTGCCGATGACGACCTTCGGCTCCATGGCTCAGGTTGCCGCTGACTTCACCTGGGAACAGACGGTGGGCAACTCTCTGATTGTGCGCGAGCCGATTGGCGTGGTCGGCGCCATCACGCCGTGGAACTACCCGTTGCACCAGATCGCCGCCAAGGTGGCGCCGGCGCTGGCCGCCGGTTGCACGGTGGTGCTGAAGCCCAGCGAGGTGGCCCCCCTGAATGCATTTGTGTTGGCTGAGGTGTTCGAAGAGATTGGCCTTCCTGCCGGAGTCTTCAACCTGGTGACCGGTGTCGGGCCGGTGGTGGGAGAAGCCATCGCCGCTCACACGGATGTGGACATGGTGTCGTTCACCGGCTCTACCCGGGCGGGAAAGCGGGTCTCTGAAGTGGCATCGGGCACCGTCAAGCGGGTGGCCCTCGAGTTGGGCGGAAAGTCGGCCAACGTCATCCTCGACGATGCGGATCTGGCCAAGGCCATTCCTGACGGAGTTGCCAAGTGCTTCCTCAACTCGGGACAGACCTGCAGCGCGTTGACCCGAATGCTGGTTCCCCGGGAGCGCTTGTCCGAGGTGGAGGATCTGGCTGTGGCGGCCGCCGAGGCGTTTACGCCCGGTGACCCGTTCGAACCATCCAGTCGGCTTGGACCCTTGGTATCCGGCGCTCAGCGCGATCGGGTTCGTAACTTCATCGACAAGGGGGTGGGGGAAGGGGCAACCCTCCTTACCGGTGGCGTGGAGGCACCCGAGGGTCTTTCGGCGGGATTCTTCATTCGGCCCACAGTGTTCAGCAGTGTGACCCGGGATATGACCATCGCCCGGGACGAGATTTTCGGACCTGTGCTCTCGATCATCCCCTACGACACCGAGGAAGAGGCCATCGACATTGCCAACGACTCCGAGTACGGGTTGGCGGGGGGTGTGTGGTCAGGTGACCCGGAGCGGGCCAAGGCGGTTGCCCGTCAGCTCAGGACCGGCCAGGTCGAAGTGAATGGCGGTGGATTCAATCCGCTGGCCCCATTCGGTGGCTACAAGCAGTCGGGCAACGGACGGGAGTACGGCAGCTTCGGCTTAGAGGAGTTCCTCGAGGTGAAGGCCATGCAGCTGTAGCGACCCGGTCGCCGCGGCTCGGCCCAGCCGGGTCGGAGAAGCCCGGCGCTAGTCGTTCGCCACCCTGTGCTCATGGCTTTCGGGCCCCCAGGCCAAAAAGACCGGGTCGGCGGCGGCCAGTTGCCAACTGCCATCGGGAGAGGGATGACCACGGCTGGTCGAGATCTGGGTGAGGTTGCCCAATCGATCGGCCGCTCCGGTGGCCCGATCGAGAGCCGAGAAGGTGGCGACGATGCGCCCTCCCGGGCGCAGTCGCGCCAGGGCCGAGTCGAGGACGTCGAGCCCACCACCACCGACGAACACCCGGTCCGGGTCGGGGAGTCCTTCGCATGCCTCAGGGGCATGGCCGCGGATGACCCGGACGTCAGCACCGAAACTGGCCGCGTTGGCGGTGATACGCATCACGTCCGGATCCCGCTCCTCGATGGCAAAGATGGTGATCCTGGGACACAGGACGGCGGCTTCGACGGCCACACTTCCGCTTCCTGCCCCCACATCCCACAACACGCCGGCGGCTGGCAATGCCAGTTTGCCCAATGCCACCGCTCGGACTTCCGCCTCGGTGACCAGTCCGTCGCGATGGGCGTAGGCGTTGTCGGGGAGACCCCAGGCCAGTGGTTTGGTGCTGGAATCGACCCCTCCCCATCCGGCGATGGGCCGGCCGGCCGGCCCGACGAGAACCACCACCGAGAAGGGATCCCAGGTGCCGGTGGCCAACTCGTGGAGACCGACCACGGTGACCGATTCATCGGGATGACCGAGGCGGCTGCAGACCGCCACCATGTCCACGGCCGCACGCGCCGCCACCAGGGACCGGCCCACCGCCTCGGGGGGTGAAGCCGGTGAGGTGAGGACGGCGGCCTTCCGGGCCAAGCGGATGGCCCGTATCGAGTCGCTTAGCCGTCCACCCTGGGGGCACACCACCGCGGCGTCGTCCCACGGCAGGGCCAGCCGGGCGAAGGCCAAGGACACCGACGATGGAGCCGGAAGGATCCGCAAATACCGCCGGTCAACCACCCGCACCAGCGAAGCCACAATGCCGAAGAAGCCGGGGTCACCCGATACCACCATGCAGACCGCCACGCCGTCGCGGGATGCTGATGCAGCCCGGCGGCAAGCATCGTCGGCGTCATCCCCGATCTCGACAGTTGGTATGTCCTGACCGGAAGTTCCGGACTCGGCGCCGAGGGCCAAACCGTGGAGGCTCTCGAGCTCTCGGCGCCCGCCCAGGACCAACTCGGCCGAAGCCAGGGCGGCGCGGCCTTCAACGCCGACGGTCTGTCGGGGTTGGCCCATCAACCCGACAACCGTCACCATTCCGGGTGGGCGGGTCGGCGTAGCACCCGAGTCTGTGACGACAGCATCAGGCATGGGCAACGAGCTGCTCACCTTCGGGTCGACGGTTTCCATCTCGGACGCATGGTATCGCCGGTAGGGACTGCGCTCTCCGGCCTACCGGTGGGGAGCCAGGGTCCGTGCCTTAACCGAAACTCAGGTCGGATTCGTCCCAGTAGGCATCGACCGAGATGAACTGGCCGTCTTCGTTGACGTCAAAGACCTCGATACCGTCGATGGTCATGGAGGCACCCCCGGTCACCAGGGCGATCTCGAAATCGATGGCCACCTTGTTCGCACAGGTGTGGACCGCCTTGGCCGTGAAGGTCCACGATTCGCTTCCCCCGATGCTGCTCTCGAAGAATGCCGTAATGGCGGCCCGACCGATGTTGGGCGGGTTGGAGGCAGGGTCGGCCTGCCGTGCATCTTCGGTGAACAGCGCGGCGATGGCCTTGGCGTCGCGCGAGTTGACGGTGTCGACGTAGTCGGTGATCCGGCTGCGGAGTTGGTCAGGGGAAAGCATGGTGGGTGGTCTCCTTGGGATGGGATAGGCGCTAGGCCGATGGGAAGCTCAGGCGCCGATGGCATGCACTCCTCCGTCGACGTGCACCATCTCCCCGGTGGTCATGGGAAATAGATCGGACAGGAGGGCGACACAGGCGCGAGCCACCACGTCGGCGTCGAGCACGTCCCAACCGAGAGGGGCCCGCTCGGCCCAAGTGTCCTCGAAGGTGCTGAATCCGGGAATCGACTTGGCGGCCAGTGTCTTGACCGGCCCGGCGGCGACCAGGTTCACCCGAACCTTGTCGGGGCCGAGGTCGCGGGCCAGGTAGCGCGAGAGAGACTCCAGTGCCGCCTTGGAAACACCCATCCAGTCGTAGGCGGGCCACGCCACCGTGGCGTCGAAGTCGAGCCCGACGATGGATGCGCCCGGTCGGTCGCCCTCCCCGGCGGCAACCAGCAAGGGACGGAACGCCTCGGCCAATGCCTTCAAAGAATAGGTGGAAACATGAAGAGCGACCTGTACCTGTTCCCACTGCGCTTGAAAGATGTCCCCGCCGAGACATTCCGGCGGTGCGTAACCGATGGCATGGAGAATCCCGTCGAGGCGGTCCCACTTGGTGGTAAGGACAGCGGCCGCTTCGGCCAACTGCTCGGGCTCGGTGACGTCGATCTCGAGCACGTCAGCCTCGACCGCCAGTTTCCGAGCCGTGCGTCGGGTGAGTGAGAGACCCCGCCCGGCACCGCTCAGGATCACCTCGGCGCCCTCGTTCTGGGCATTGCGAGCCACCGCAAAAGCCAGCGACGCGTCAGTCAGTACCCCGGTCACCAGGATTCGTTTTCCGTCGAGCAGTCCCATGGGACGGTCAGGTTATCGTCCGCCGACAGTGCCGGAGTATCGGTTGCATGTGCAAAGGTAAGGGCCATGCGTGTGGGAATACTCGGAGGTACGGGACCCGCCGGTCGCGGCTTGGCGGTGCGTTTAGCTGCCAGCGGCGCCCAGGTGGTCATCGGATCACGTGATGCGGACCGGGCGTCCGCGGTGGCCGAGGAATTGACCCGAGCATGGCCCGACCATGACCTCGCGGTCGAGGGCGCATCGAACGAGGACGCGGCCGCCGGCGACGTGGTGGTGGTGGCCACGCCGTGGGATGGAGCTGTACCCACCGTGAAACCCCTGGCTGCCGTGCTGGTCGGCAAGGTCGTGGTGTCGATGGCCAACGCCCTCATCAAAGAAGGTCGGGAATTCCTGGCCCTGGTGCCACCTCGTGGGTCGGTGGCGGCTTCGATTCAGGCGGCGTTGCCCGGGTCATTGGTAGCCGCTTCGTTTCATCACCTTCCGGCCTCGGAGATGGAGAAGCTGACGACACCACTGGTGGCAGATGTCCTTGTGTGTTCGGATCACCGTGAGGCCTCCATAGCCACAAAGGCACTGGTTGACCGTATTGATGGGCTACGCGGCGTGGACGCTGGCACCTTGTCGCAGGCCGCTCCTATCGAGGCATTCACCGCCGTTCTGATCACGGTGAACATCCGTCACAAGGTGCATTCGACAGTGCGCCTGGCCGGCTATGAGGAACATTGAGTCGTACAGTCGACCTGTGATCCGACTGTACGACTCCGCCCGGGGCGAGGTAGCGCCACTTGATGTGGGACCGGTGGTCACCCTGTATTCATGTGGGATCACCCCGTATGACGCCGCTCACCTCGGCCATGCTCAGGTCTATCTGACCTTTGACGTGCTCCAGCGGCGTCTGCGCGACCTGGGCCACGAGACCCGCTGTGTCCGCAACGTCACCGACGTCGATGACGACATCTTGCGCAAGGCCCGAGAACTGGGTGTCCACTATCTCGATCTGGCCGCCGAAGAGATTGCCCAGTTCGATGCCGACATGGGCTCGCTGGGCCTGATCCCTGCCTGGTCGGAGCCCCGGGCCACCTCGGCCATCGCCGACATCTTGACCCTGGTGGGATCGGTGCTCGACTCCGGTCACGCCTACCAGGCCGGAGGGGCGGTGTACTTCGACGTCACTACGTTCTCCGAATTCGGAAAGGTGAGCCATTTCGACGAGCAGACCATGCTGTCGCTGGCCGCCGAAAACGGGGGCAACCCCGACGATTCCAACAAACGGCACCCCCTCGACTTCATCCTGTGGCAGCCCGCGCTTCCCGATGAGCCGTCGTGGGAGTCTCGCTGGGGGCCGGGTCGACCCGGCTGGCACATCGAGTGCTCCGCACTCGCGCTCCGGGAACTGGGGGAGACGATCGACGTGCACGGAGGCGGCCGCGATCTGATCTTTCCCCACCACGAATGCGAGACCGCCCAGTCGGAGGCGGTGACCGGTCGTCCATTCGTACGTCACTGGTTGCATGTTGGATTGGTAGGCCTGGACGGAGCCAAGATGTCGAAATCGCTCGGGAACCTGGTCTTCGTGGGAGACCTGCTCAAGAACTGGGAACCGGCCGCCGTCCGAGTCGCCCTCCTCGGCCACCACTACCGGACCGACTGGGAGTGGACGCCCGGTGACATGCCCGCCGCCGCCGACCGGTTGGAGAGGTGGCGGGAGGCCAATGCCCCGGCTGATCGAACAGGCGATGGCGGGCTCGAGGTGGTCCGTCACTTCCTCGATGACGACCTCGATGCCCCTGGGGCGCTCCGGGCCCTCGACGATGAGGCTCGCGCCGGCCGTGGCGTGGCCGGAGGGGCGGCGCTCCTAGGCGTTACGCTGTAAATCCCCCGGCTCGGATTGTGGCGGGGAAATGTACTACCGAGCAGAGAGGTAATCCCATGGCAGGCGTCGTCACTGTCCGGCTTCCTGATGGATCGACCAAGGAGCTGGTCGAAGGGACCACGGCCCTCGACCTGGCGGAATCGATCGGACCCCGCCTGGCCAAGGCGGCGGTGGCAGCCACCGTCGATGGTGCTGAGGTAGACCTCTCGGCCGAGATTCCCGACGGCTCCACGGTTTCGGTGGTGACGGCGGAGTCGGATGCGGGTCGGAATGTGATCCGCCACTCCACGGCTCACGTGCTGGCCCAAGCGGTGTTACGCCTGTGGCCCGGCGCCTATTTCGCCATCGGGCCGGTCATCGAGGACGGCTTCTATTACGACTTCGAACTACCGGGCGGAGCCCACTTCAGCGACGACGACCTCGGACGGATCGAGGCCACCATGCGCGAGATCATGAAGGAGGATCAGCCGTTCGTCAGGCACGAGCACAGCATCCAAGAGGGTCTGTCCCTCTTCGAGGACCAACCATTCAAGCGCGAGATCATCGAAGCGGTCGGGGTCGGGGCCAATGAAATCGACGCCGCTCCCGGGGATGAGAGCGCCCCCGAGGTGTCCACGTACTGGAACTCGCCGGTGTTTACCGACCTGTGCCGGGGACCCCACGTCCCGTCTACCGGTCGTTTAGGCTTCTTTACCCTGATGCGGGTGGCGGGAGCGTATTGGCGGGGCGATGAGAAACGCCAACAGCTACAGCGGATCTACGGGACGGCGTGGGAATCGGAGAAGGCGCTGGCTGCATATCTTCATCGCCTGAAAGAGGCGGAACGACGCGACCACCGGAAACTCGGGGCTGAGCTCGACCTGTTTTCGTTTCCCGAAGAGCTCGGCTCGGGTCTGCCCGTGTTCCACCCCAAAGGTGGGACGGTCCGCCGGCTGATGGAGGAGTACTCGCGCGAACAGCACGTGGTGGCCGGCTACGAGTTCGTCTACACCCCCCACATCTCCAAAGCCGAACTGTTCGAGACGTCGGGACATCTCGACTGGTTCGCCGACAGCATCTTCCCTCCGATGGAACTGGACGGCGGCCAGCAGTACTACCTGAAGCCGATGAACTGCCCATTTCACATCCTGATCTTCAAGAGCCGACAGCGGTCGTACCGTGAACTACCGATCCGGATGTTCGAGTTCGGGACGGTCTACCGCTATGAGAAGTCCGGTGTGGTGCACGGGTTGACCCGGGTCCGCGGGATGACCCAGGACGATGCCCACATCTTCTGCACCCGCGAACAGATGACGACCGAGCTGTTCACCACCCTCACCTTCGTGCTGTCCCTGCTCCGCGACTTCGGCCTCGAGGACTTCTTCCTCGAGTTGTCGACCCGGCCAGAGGGGAAGGCGGTCGGCACCGAGGAGGAGTGGGACGAGGCCACCGACGCCCTTCGTTCCACCGCCGAGAAGATGGACTTGGACCTGGTCCTCGACGAGGGCGGAGGTGCGTTCTATGGACCGAAGATCTCCGTGCAGGCCCGCGACGCCATTGGTCGGACCCACCAGATGTCCACCATCCAACTCGACTTCCAGTTACCGCAACGCTTCGACATGGAGTACGTCGGCACCGACAACGGCCGTCACCGGCCGATCATGATCCATCGTGCACTGTTTGGTTCGGTGGAGCGATTTTTCGCCATTCTCCTCGAGCACTACGCCGGCGCCCTGCCCACGTGGTTGTCACCTGAACAAGTACGGGTGCTTCCGTTGAGCGATGCCCACCAGGCGTACGCCGACGGAGTGGAAGACCGGCTTCGCTCCCTTGGCATCCGAGTGTCGTTGGACGGGCCCGACGAACCGTTGGGGGCAAGGATCCGCCGCGCCAAGATGACCAAGGTTCCCTACATCCTGGTCGTCGGGGACGACGATGTGGCTGCCGGTTCAGTGGGGGTGAACCGACGCGGATCAAAGCAACCCGAACGAGGGGTTCTCATGGAGTCGTTCGTCGATGGTCTGGCTAAAGAGATCGCCGAGCGGGGATCACCCGAGGCGGCCGGCGCGGTCCCGGGCGGCGGGGCGTGAGTCTCGAACATCTGTGGGCCGGATGGCGCACCGAGTACGTATCCTCCATTCCCGGTGCCGCCAACGCCGGCACCGAAACAGAGCTGGACACGCTCGTCGATCACCCGCTCGATGATCCGAACCGATGCGTGTTCTGCCGGATCGAGGCCAGCGGGCCTCCCTCGGAGGAGAACTGCGTGCTCTGGCGAGGGAAGACCACCTTCGCGGTCCTCAACGCCTACCCCTATACCAGTGGTCATCTGCTGGTCATGCCATCCCGACACGTCCGGTCGATGGCTGATCTCACCGAAGCCGAAGGCATCGAATTATGGGGGACACTTCGGGCCGGGGTGGCCGCACTCGAAGCCGCCTACGTTCCCGAGGGGGTCAATATCGGGGCCAACCTCGGTCGGGCCGCCGGAGCAGGCATTCCAGGCCACCTCCATCTGCACGCGGTGCCGCGATGGGCAGGGGATACCAACTTCATGACGACGGTGGCCGGCGCCCGGGTCTTGCCTGAGACCCTGGCCGACAGTTGGGCAAGGCTCCGGGGCGTATGGCCCGCCTGATGGCTTGCGTCGGACCTTTGAGCATGCCATTCGCGCAACTAAAGCAAGCAGATGGTAAGGTTAGGGAAACCCCTGGAGGAATTGCCATGTTCGACGGCCGCTGGCGCGACACCGTTGACCGGGGAACCGGTCCGGTTGGTCGCAAGTTGCAGCAGCTAGGTGTCACTGCCGACGTTCTGACGGCGACAGGTCTGCTTTCTGCAACCGCCACCGCGGTGGCGATAGGCACGGGCCATCTCCACCTGGGCATCCTGCTGCTTATCCTCACCGGGCTTCACGACCTCCTGGATGGTCCGGTGGCCAAGGCGTCAGGAACCTCTTCGGTCCGAGGCGCCTTCTTCGACTCGGTCACCGACCGGGTGGCGGACGCATTGCTCCTGGGCGGTGTGGCCTGGTATCTGGTATCGACCTATCCCGGGCACCTGGTGCTCCTTCCGTTCGCAGTGCTCGGTGCCACCTCGCTCGTCTCCTATCAGAGGGCGAAGGCGGAATCGTTGGGCATCTCGGCCAAGGGTGGGCTGATGGAGCGGGCTGAGCGAATGATTCTCTTGGCCATCGGCCTCCTGTCCGCTTCATTTCTGGTCCCCGTGCTGTGGGTGATGCTCGCCCTCACCATGGTTACCGCCATTGGTCGCTTCGCCCGGGTGTGGCGTCTGGCCGAAGCACCTGTGTCGGTGTCGGCTGTACGTCGCCCGCGTCGGACCCGCACCGCCATGCGGGGCGAACGCCGCCGGAATAGCGGGTCCCCATCCCGTTGGCGGGCTCGTCGGCAGGGCGAACTGTCCAGTCGGTCGGGTCGCACGTGGCGGGCACGGCATGCAGGACAGGGCATTCGCCAGCGTGCCGCCGCCCGGCGCAGTAGCTGAACCTTCCTCGTCAACTGACAGGTTCGGGGTAGGAAACGGTGAACAAGGGCCGGCTGGTCTTCCATCTCTATTTGAACCTGGGCCGCGCCCTGAGTGCGTTGCCCGAACCGGTAGCCTTGGCGGCGGCGGCGGCCATCGGCGACGTCATGTTCTCTGTGCGCCGCCACCACCGCGACATGGTCACCCGCAACCTCCGGCGGGTCCTCGGTGGAGACGTGGACGAGGCATCCCTCGATCGGTGGGCGAAACGGGCGTTCCGTGCCTATGCCCGGTACTGGGTGGAAGGGGCACGGCTGGGGAGTACTCCGATGACCGAGGTGGTGCAGCGGTTTGTCACCGAGGGGTTCGAACATTTGGTGGACGGAATGGCGGCCGGGAACGGTGTGGTCGTTGCCCTGCCCCACGTCGGCAGTTGGGAGTACGGTGGGGCGTTCATCGCGGCCAAGGGCTTTCCGATGACCGCGGTGGCTGAACGGATCGAACCCCCGGAGTTGTTCGATTACTTCGTAGCCCAACGTGCCGCCATGGGGATTACGGTCGTGCCCCTTGGCCCCGACTCGGGTGGGGCCGTTCTCCGCACCCTGCGCCAAGGGGGTCTCGTCGGGCTCCTCTGTGATCGTGACCTGACGGAGAATGGCATTGAGGTGGAGTTTTTTGGCGAAATCACCACCATGCCCGCCGGGCCGGCCTCCGTGGCACTGCGGACAGGGGCCACACTCCTTACCGCCGCCGTCTACAGCGGCCCGGGGCGAAACCATCTCGCTCTGGTGCAGCCTCCCATCGACACCGAACGGACGGGTTCCTTCCGTTCCGACGTGCAACGCATCACCCAGGAGATCGCCACCCGTTTCGAAGGGTTGATTCGTCAGGCACCCGAGCAGTGGCATGTCTTCCAACCCCTGTGGCCGGTCGACCGCCCGACGACGAAACCATGAGGGAAGGGGAGCAATCGCCGACACTCCGCATCGCCCTGGTCTGTCCCTACAGCCTGTCCCGCCCAGGCGGCGTCCAAGGGCAGGTGGTGGGCCTGGCCCGGGTCCTTGACGAGCGTGGGCACCAAGTCACCGTGTTCGCTCCCGTCGACAACGTGGCCGATGCTCCCGACGATATCAACCTGGTGGTATCGGGGCGGTCGGTGCCGCTTCCGTCAAACGGATCCCGGGCCCCGGTGTCAGTGTCCCCCAGGGCGGTCGCCCACGCAGTCAGCGCTCTCCAGTTGGGACGGTTTGACGTTGTTCATGTACACGAGCCGTTTTCACCCGGGCTGCCCTACGGACTACTGGTGGCTCGGGACATCCCGCCATTGGTAGCAACCTTCCACCGGAGCGGCGGCAGCTTCTTCTATTCGGCTCTCCGGCCAGTGGCCAAGCTGGCGGCCCGACGGTTCGCGGTCCGATGTGCAGTCTCGGAAGCGGCTCGCGAGACGGCGGTGGAGGCGATAGGGGGCGAGTATGAGGTGCTGTTCAACGGCGTGGAGATCGACCGTTTCCGGAACGCTGAACGGTGGCCCAAACAAGGACCCACGATCTTGTTCCTCGGGCGGCACGAAGAGCGCAAAGGGTTGCGCGTCCTGCTCGACGGGTTCGGAATCCTGACCGGCGCCGAGGCAACAGAACGCAGAATGGGTGCCGTTGGTGCCACCTCCGTCGGTGCCACCTCCGTCGACAGCCCGATCTTATGGATTGCCGGAAACGGGCCCGAGACAGAGTGGCTGCGCCGCTTGTACCCCGAGTCGCCGACCGTGCACTGGCTCGGGGTTCTCTCCGAGGAGGAGAAGGTGAAAAGGCTGGCCGCCGCCGACGTGCTGTGCGCGCCTTCTCTGGGGGGAGAGTCGTTCGGGATGGTGCTCCTCGAGGCCATGGCGGCTCGCACCATGGTGGTGGCCAGCGATATCGACGGCTATCGAGATGCTGCGGGGGCCGACGCGGTCTTGGTACCACCCGGCGATCGTTTTGCACTGGCCGAGGCGCTGGAATCCGCACTGGCGCCCGGTGAGGCCGGAGGGGCCGGAGCGGCACTCGATCCGCGGCCTGACCGGCTGGCGGCGGCGTCGGCGAGAGCCGAGGGTTGGTCGATGAAGCGCCTGGTTGAGCGGTACGAGACGCTCTATTGGTCGGTAACTGTCCGACCCACTCGGTAAGCAGCCGTACACTGCACTGGTTATGAGCCTGCCTCCTCAGTTCCCTTCCGCATTGGTGCCGAGTTCGTCCGATTCGTCAAACCTCGGCATTTCGGAACATCGAACGGCGACTCCTACCCGGTCCCAGGGTGGGAACGGTAGCGGAGGTTCCGGGGGAGGGAGTCGCAACCGGAACAGGAATCCAAACCGAACCAACGGTGGCGGTGGAGCGGGAATGCCCGGCGGCGATCGGCCGCGCTCGCAATCTGGAAACCGGCGCCGGGCTCCCCAGGGAAGCAACCGGGGAGGTCACGGCCATGGATCGAAGCAATCGGCACGGAACCCGGCATCCTCGCGTCCGGACACCGACAGGGCCCGGCATCCTGCGCCTGCGGTGGTCCGCACCGCGGAGAGCGCCGAGAACGCCGAGGAGAGACAGGCGATTTCCGCCAATCGCCGTTGGGCAGCGTTGGCGTGCACAATTCCGGCTCTGGTGATCGGCGGGATCGTCGGCCTCATCGTGGTACTGCTGGGTCTTCCCTTGGTCGGGGCCGGGGTGTTCGTAGTCGTCACCTTGGTGATTGCAGGGTGGATCTGGCGAACGGCTCCGGGAATGGTCGTGCGTGCCGTGGGCGCCAGTCCCTCCAATGAAGAGGAGCGCCCGCGACTTCACAACGTGGTGGACGGGCTGTGCGCCACGATGGGTCTACCCCGACCGGTATTGCTGGTGGTCGACAGCCCGGTGCTCAACGCGTTGGCGATAGGCCGCGATCCTCAGAGGGCGTCGTTGATTGTGACGTCGGGGCTCGACGAGAGCCTGAGTCTGGTCGAACTCGAGGGCGTGGTGGCCCAGGAACTCGTACACATCAAGCGACAGGACACGGTGCGCTCGGAAATTGCCGTGGCGGTGGTCGCCCCTCTCGCCCTTGTTTCTTCGTCGGGTGCGGCGATGGTGCACGCCCTGGTGGGCCATGGTCGGGAATTCTCGGCCGACCAACGGGCGGTCGGAGTGGTCCGCTATCCGACCGGCCTCGGATCCGCCCTTCGCACGATGGCGGAATCGACGGGAAGCTCCACGCCCTGGCCCCCCGGGGGCGGACGGATCTCCTCTCTCACCCGATGGCTCTGGATCAACCCGATGGCCGGAGCGACCAGCGAAGGCGTGGTGGACGGTGAGCTCGATGATGTCGGGCTACGGGCGGCAGCTCTAGCGCTGCTCTGACCGGTCACCGGGCGGAAGGTCCTCGATCCGACCGGCGGGGGTCGGGATGCCCCAATCCCCCGATTCGGTGCCCTCAGTCGCCCAGTCCGCCAGGTTGTTCCACGGTGTGGACGTGATCGCGGATCTTCCGGAGCAACGAGGACAGGGTTCGCTCTTCTGAGGGGGTGAGGACTCCGTTCAGCACCTCGCCGATATGGGCGATGTGGAGCGGGATGGCTTCATCCATTACCGCCCGCCCCCGTTCGGAGAGGACTGCGAATGCCCCCCGTCGATCGTCCGGGCACGACTCCCGTGACACCATGCCGGATTCTTCGAGCCGATCCACAGAACGAGTGAGCCCGCTAGGAGTGAGAGACGTTTGCGATGCCAGTTCACTCATCCGGAGTCGGTACCCGGGGGTCCGGGCCAGCCGGACGAGGACGTCGAACGACTGATGGGAGAGGCCGCTGTCGGCAGAGAGTTGCGGTTCGAAGATCCGACCCAGTGCGGTCGTGGACTCGAAGAGGAGCCCCACCGTGGTCAGCCGCTCGTCGCCCCACGCCTGTTCTGCCGTCATGGTCACATGCTACCGGAATTTGACAAGTAGTTAGTGGGACAAATATTGCAGAGACAAGTATCAGGAGTTGAAGTCGGAGTCACCTCCCATCGTTGACCCATCTCGGATCTGGGATCTCGGATCTGGGGCCAGGCCAGGTCAGGTCGGGTCGGGTCGGTGGTCGCTGAACCCCGGTTTCTCGACGGAGTGAAAACATGTTGTGTGAACAACTAGATGGTGCTATAATTGCTTGCACAGACAAATACCTGTGACGACGAGTCCTCGGGCGAGCGGAAACAAGAAAGAAGAGTTCACATGGCTGTAGAGAATGAAGTAACCAGCAGGACGGTAGACGGGGTCGAACTGCCGGCGGTGGGCACCTATACGTTGGATGTGGCCCATACCCAGGTCGGATTCGCCGTGAGGCACATGGCCGTCTCCAAGGTGCGTGGTCGCTTTACGTCGTTTGACGGAACCCTGCAGGTGGCCGAAGATCCCACCAAGTCTGCGTTGAAGGTGACCATCGATGCCACCAGCATCGACACCCGCGACGAGACTCGTAACAATCATCTGAAGTCCAACGATTTCTTCGATGTGGAGAATCACCCGACCTGGACCTACGTCAGTACGGGCATCGTGGTGGCCGGAAAGGGCAAGTGGAAGGTGACGGGCGATCTGACGATCAGGGGAATCACCAAGCCGGTGACGCTCGACGCTTCCCTCGAAGGCGTGGTGAAGGATCCCTACGGCAATCATCGGGTCGGATTCAGCGCCACCGCAGAGATCAACCGTGACGACTTCGAAGTGTCGTTCGGTGCCGTGATGGAGGCTGGCGGTCTGGTTGTAGCGAAGAAAGTGACCATCGAGATCGAAGCCGAGGCCGTATACCAGGCATGAGCGAGGCTGGTCCCACCGACCAGACGGCGCCGTCAGCGGCGCTGTCTGGTCGGATGCCCGTGGTGTTCATCGGCCATGGGAATCCCATGTACGCCATCGAGCCAAACAGGTATGCCGATGCCTGGGCCGAGTTGGGGCGGGAGCTGCCCCGCCCGACAGCGGTGCTGGCGATTTCGGCCCATTGGTACGTGGCCGGAACTGCGGTGACCGCGATGGCCCATCCCCGCACCATCCATGACTTCGGAGGCTTTCCCCAGGAGTTGTTCGACGTCTCCTACCCGGCACCGGGGTCACCTGCATTGGCCCACCGGGTGCAACACCTGATCGACCATTCAGGGGCGGTACCGTCGCCGGTGGTAGCCGACACTCGATGGGGACTGGACCACGGGACGTGGTCGGTACTACGTCACCTGTATCCCGGTGCAGACATTCCGGTGGTGCAGCTCAGTATCGACCGTCGGCAAACGCCCGAGGCCCATCTCCGACTCGGGACGGCACTGAGAACGTTGCGCGACGAGGGTGTCCTCATGCTGGGTAGCGGGAACGTGGTGCACAACCTTCACGTTGCCCGTCTCGGAGGTGAGGTGTCGCCGTTTGATTGGGCGGTTCGCTTCGAAGCCGAGGTCCGGCGCCGGATCGATTCCGGTGACGGATCATCCCTGGTCGATCTACCCGCACTGGGACTCGACGCTGCCCAATCGGTGCCCACCCCAGAGCACTATCTGCCCCTGGTCTATGTACTCGGCGCCGCCACCCCGGACGACCAGATCCGTTTTCCGGTCGACGGGATCGATGCAGGGTCCATTTCGATGCTTTCGGTCGTGCTCGGCTGACTTCTCGGCCCACTGGACTTTGCCCGGGCATTGTGGCGGCGACTGTACAATCGGGGTATGGGTGACTCACCGATTGAATCTCGGTCGGCGACGGGCAACCGTCCGACCGGCACATTCACCGTAAAACGCGGCCTGGCCGACATGCTTCGCGGTGGGGTGGTGATGGATGTCGTCGATGCCGAACAGGCCAAGCTGGCCGAGGACTCGGGCGCGGTGGCGGTCATGGCGTTGGAGCGGGTGCCGGCGGATATCCGGCGCGACGGAGGGGTGGCCCGGATGAGTGACCCCGCCATGATCGAAGGGATCAAAGCCGCGGTCACGGTGCCGGTGATGGCCAAAGCCCGCATCGGCCATTTCGCCGAAGCACAGGTTCTGGCCGCCCTCGGTGTCGACTATGTGGACGAGAGTGAAGTGCTGACTCCGGCCGACGAAGCCCATCACATCGACAAGTGGAGTTACGACGTTCCCTTCGTGTGCGGCGCCACCAACCTCGGGGAGGCTCTTCGTCGGATCTCCGAAGGTGCCGCGCTCATCCGCTCCAAGGGAGAAGCCGGGACGGGCAACATCGTCGAAGCGGTTCGCCACCTCCGGGCGATCCTCGGTGACATTCGTCGGATCACCCAGGCTGATTCGGCCGAGTTGTACGGATGGGCCAAGCAGCTGGCCGCTCCCATTGGTCTGGTGCAAGAGATTGCGGGGTCCGGCCGGCTGCCCGTTCCTCTCTTCTGTGCCGGCGGAATCGCAACCCCTGCTGATGCATCGCTGGTCATGCAATTGGGCGCTGAAGCGGTGTTCGTGGGCTCAGGGATCTTCAAGAGCAGCGACCCGGAGCGTCGGGCCCGGGCCATTGTGGAGGCGACGGCTCACTACGCGGACGCCCACCTGGTGGCCAAGGTCTCCACCGGACTGGGCGACGCCATGGCGGGTCAGGAGATCGATACGCTCGATGTCCGCCTAGCCGCGCGTGGTTGGTAGTTGCGGCGCCTGGCGGCGCCAGGATGGTGACCGATGACCATCGGCGTATTGGCACTACAGGGTGATGTTCGAGAGCACATGGCCGCGCTGGCCGACCTGGGTGAGGTCGGACGCCTGGTCAGTGGGCCGGCAGACCTGGTGGCCCTGGCCGGCATCATTCTCCCGGGAGGGGAGTCGACCACATTGTCGATGCTGCTCGAGTCGTCAGGGCTTCTCGACCCCTTGGCCGCCGCCCTCACCGATGGGCTGCCCGTCTTTGGAACCTGCGCCGGAATGATTCTGTTGGCCGAGACCGTGCTCGACGGTCGTCCAGACCAGAGGCGCTTCGGTGTCATCGATATCACCCTCCGCCGCAATGGGTATGGCCGGCAGGTGGCGTCCTTCGAGTGTGACCTCAACGTCGCCGGCATCGAGGGACCTCCGGTCCATGCTGTATTCATCCGAGCACCGGTGGTGGAAGCTGTGTCCCCCGACATCGAGGTGCTGGCGACGCTGCCCGACCATGCCGATACGGGTGGGGACGTCCGGAATGTAGGAGGTGGGCGCCCGGTGGTGTGTAGACAGGGTCCGGTGTTGGTGACCGCGTTCCATCCCGAGCTGACAGGGGACCGGCGAGTACACCAACTGTTCGTAGGCATGACGAAAGGCGAAAGGTAGTAGGCGATGTCGGGACACTCGAAATGGGCAACCACCAAGTACCGCAAGGGCGCACAGGACTCGGCCCGGGCCAAAGTCTTCGCCAAGATCATCCGGCAGGTGGAGGTGGCCGCCCGCGAAGGTGGAAGCGATATGAGCGCCAACGCCGGCTTGCGGACCATGTACGCCAAGGCCAGGGACTCGTCGGTTCCGATCGACACCATCGAACGGGCCATCAAACGGGGTTCGGGCGAGCTCGAAGGTGTGCGGTATGAGTCGATCTCCTATGAGGGCTATGCCCCTGACGGGGTGGCGGTGATCGTGGAGTGCCTCTCGGACAACCGGAACCGCACCGGCGCGGAGATACGCAACATCTTCTCCAAAAGTGGTGGCTCGATGGCCGAGCCCGGCGCGGTGAGCTGGCAGTTCGAGCGAAAAGGCGTTCTGGCCGTACCCCGCACCTTCGAGGAAGACCGGGTATTGGAGGTGGCCATGGAAGCGGGGGCCGAGGACCTCGCCGACGAGGGCGAGCATTGGCTCGTCACGTGCTCGCCCACCGACCTGATGGCTGTCCGTTCGGCTCTCGAAGACGCCGAGTTGTCACCCGGCTCGTCCGAGCTGTCCATGGTCCCGACCACGACGGTCGAAGTATCCGACGAGTCAGAAGCCAAACGGGTGTTGCGGCTCATCGACGCGCTCGATGACCACGACGACGTCCAGAATGTCTACGCCAACTTCGACATTGCCGAATCGGTGATGGCGGCGTACGGGGAGTAAGCGACCAGGTCGACCGGGCTATCCGCACGTTGCCGCCTCGGCCACGATACAGTCGAACGCATGTTCGTCCTGGGGATAGACCCCGGCCTGTCCCGGTGCGGGTATGGCATCGTGACCCGGCGGGGTTCGAAGATGGTGGCGGTGGCCGGTGGGGTCATCTCCACCGCACCGACAGTTCCCCTGCACCAGCGGTTGCGGGTGCTCTCTGACGAGCTCCGTTCGCTGGTGGCGGAGTACAAACCGACGGCGGTGGTGGTGGAACGGGTGTTCTTTCAGGTGAACGCCCGCACGGCCATGGCCACAGGGCAGGCGGCGGGGGTGGCATTGGTGGCTGCCGCCGAAGCGGAGTGTGAGGTGGCCCAGTACACCTCCAATGAGGTCAAACAGGCTCTGGTGGGCTACGGCGGGGCGACCAAGGACCAGGTGCAGCGCATGGTGGCATCCGTGCTGGGACTGTCGGAGCCGCCCCGCCCTCCCGACGTGGCGGATGCGCTGGCCCTGGCTGCCTGTTACCTGACCACCCAACCGCTCCGCCGGGCGGTTGCCGCGGCCGGAGGACCTACGTGATCGGATCACTGAGGGGAACACTCATCGACCGCCCGCTCCCGGGTGAAGTCATCATCGAAGTCGGGGGCGTCGGCTACCGGGCCTCCGTGCCGTCGTCGATCTTCGGCACCCTTGGGCCCACGGGCTCGGAAGTCTTTCTTCACGTTCACACCCACGTCCGTGAGGACGCCATCGTGTTGTTCGGTTTCGCTCACGCCGATGAGCGTCGGTGCTTCGAAGCCCTCCTGGGTGCCCATGGCGTGGGCCCCTCTTTGGCCTTGGCCATCCTGTCGTCGTTGTCTCCTGCATCGTTGTCGACGGCCGTCCTCGAAGACGACATCGACACCCTGTGCCTCATTCCCGGGGTGGGAAAGAAGACCGCCGCCCGCCTCTTGCTCGAGTTGAAGGCCCGGTTGGACCTTCCGACGTGGGGCGCCGACGGCCCGACGACCTCTGGTGAGGAGCGATCAGCACGCGGCGAGGTCCGGGCTGCGCTGGTCGAACTCGGGTACGGCATCGACGAGATCCGACAGGCGCTCGATGCGGTGCCCGACGATGGATCGGTGGAGATAATGGTGCGCACGGCTCTTCGTGAGTTGGCGAGGTCTCGTTGACGCCAGATGCCCGACGCGAGGTGCTCGCCGACATTCTGGATGGCGACGTCCAGGACGGCGATGCGGTCTCCACCGAGAACGGCGGGACGCCCGGCATTCCCGACGGGTCGGAAATGCGCACCGTGGACCCCACCGCGGCTCCGGCCGAGGAGATGGACGAAGCCCGCCTCCGCCCACACACGTTGGCCGAATTCGTGGGCCAGGGCCAGCTGACCGAACATCTCCAGATCGTCATCGAAGCCGCCCGGAAACGTGGCCAACCCGTCGACCACCTACTTTTTGCTGGTCCTCCCGGCTTGGGGAAGACATCACTCTCGGGAATCGTGGCCGCCGAGATGGGAGTCGGACTGCGGATCACGGCTGGGCCGGTATTGATGCGGGCCGGCGACCTGGCTGCGCTGTTGACCGATCTGCAAGAGGGTGACGTGTTGTTCATCGACGAGATCCACCGTCTCCCTCGTGCCGTCGAGGAGGTCCTCTATCCGGCGATGGAGGACTTCAAGCTCGACATCCTCATCGGCAAGGGACCGACCGCCCGGAGCATTCGGCTCGACCTGCCCAGGTTCACCCTTGTCGGCGCCACTACCCGTACCGGGCTGGTGACCGGACCGCTGCGTGACCGTTTCGGCTTCGTCGGGCGACTCGATCTTTACGATGTCGAGGAGCTCCAGTCCATCGTGCTGCGCTCAGCCCGGATTCTCGGTGTCCCGGTGGACCCCGATGGGGCACGGAAGATCGCCGAACGGTCGAGAGGCACCCCGAGGATCGCCAACCGCTTGTTGCGCCGGGTTCGCGACTTCGTCGAAGTGCGAGCCGCGGGGGAGATCACCGCGGAGTCCGCCACTGCCGGCCTCGAACTGTTCGGGGTGGACGAGTTGGGTCTCGACAAAGTGGACCGGGCCATCCTTGATGTGTTGTGCCGCCGATTTGCGGGGAGGCCGGTGGGTCTGACCACGTTGGCCCAGTGCATCGGTGAGGAGCCCAACACTATTGAAGATGCCTACGAGCCCTACCTGTTGCAACAGGGTCTGTTGCAACGCACGGCTCGGGGTCGGATGGCGGCTCCCCGGGCCTGGGCCCACCTGGGTATGACGCCGGTAGATCCCACCCTGCTCTGAACCGTCGGGCCGATCCCCTCCGGCGGGTAGGGCGGATCCGGGGAGTGCCCGGCACCGGGCAGGTTCGCGCCGATGGTGGTTTACGAAATAGCGTCTGCGACGATGTCCATGATGTGCGCAGACGAGTCGAACGAAACTGAATCCATGGGCACCTCTGATCTCGTGCCCATGAGTGCCTACGACTATGGACTTCCCGAGGCTGCCATTGCCCAAGAGCCAGTGGAGCCCCGCAGCTCGGCCCGTATGTTGGTGTCCGGGCGCGTGTCGAACTCGGGGATGGTGGAGCACGCCTCCATGGTCGATCTCCCCGCCCTCCTCCGGGCCGGTGACGTGGTGGTGGTGAACGACACCCGGGTTCTGGCCGCCCGGTTGGAACTGGAAAAGGTCACCGGGGGCGAGGCGGAAGTGCTGCTCCTCGAACCGACTGACCCTGCTCGGTCGACGTGGGAGGCACTGGTTCGGCCAGGACGGCGGCTCCCTCCGGGGACGGTGCTCCACGAGGCGAACCAAGGTCAGCCGGTGGTCGAAATCGGCAGACGGCTGGCCGCCGGGGATGACAGCCGGCGGTCGGTTCGGCTCATCGACCCAACGGTGATCGAGCGGTCGGGCTCGATGCCACTTCCGCCGTACATCCATCAACGACTCGCAGATCCCGAGCGTTACCAGACCGTGTATGCAAACGACCAGGACCCTGGGGAGCGCTCCACTGCCGCGCCCACCGCCGGCCTTCACTTCACGCCCGAACTGCTCCAGGCTTGCCGGGATGCCGGGGCCACCGTGGTCTCCGTGGACCTGGCTATCGGGCTCGATACGTTCCGTCCGATCACCGCGTCAACCCCCGCGGAGCATGTGATCCACTCCGAGCGCTACTGGGTACCGGCATCCACCTTGGCCGCGTGTGCCAGCGCGGAGCGGGTGGTGGCGGTGGGCACCACTGCAGTCCGCGCCCTCGAGTCGGCCGCCTGTACCGGACGACTTTCGGGCCGGACTGACCTGTATATCCATGGCGAGCACACCTTTCGGGTGGTGGATTTGTTGGTGACCAACTTCCATCTGCCCCGCTCGAGCTTGTTGCTTATGGTCGAGGCGTTCTGCGGATCGGAGTGGCGCGATCTATATTCCGTTGCCCTGGCCGACGGGTACCGTTTCCTCTCGTTCGGGGACGCCATGGTGTTGGGGCGAGTCGGACCCAAGGGAACGCCCGTGGCCTTGGTGGAAGAGGGTCGATGATGCCCATCCGGGTGGAGGTGTTCGCCACCGACGGGTTGGCTCGCACCGGAGCGGTTCATACCGCCCGGGGGTCCTATCCGGTACCGACTTTCATGCCCGTGGGTACCCGAGGTGCCGTCAAGGCGCTCGACAGCGCCGACCTCGAGGCACTCGGAGCCGACGTGGTGCTGGCCAATACCTACCATTTGATGCTCCGGCCCGGAGTTGACGTGGTGGCTGAACTCGGTGGGCTCCATCGGTTCACCGGATGGCACGGTCATACCCTGACCGACTCGGGTGGGTATCAGGTGCATTCGCTGGTGCCGACGGTGGACGACGACGGAGTCAGCTTCACTTCAATCTACGACGGGTCGCGGGCCCGGCTGACCCCCGAGCTGGGGGTGGAGGCTCAAGGGTTGATCGGAGCCGATATACAGATGGTGCTCGACGTCTGTGCCACCCTCCCGGCTGCACCAGACGTACTGCGGCAGGCGGTTGATAGGACGGCAGCATGGGCAGCCCGGGCTCGGGAGCACCATGCCCGCCTCGAAGCCCGGCCCGAGAATCAGGCACTGTTCGGCATCGTCCAGGGTGGTACCGATCACGTGCTTCGGGTCGAGAGCGCCCGGCGGACCGTCGAGCTCGATTTTGATGGGTACGGCATCGGCGGCCTGTCGGTGGGTGAGCCCAGATCCGAGATGCTGGAGGCACTGGCGGTCACCGTCCCCGAGCTCCCGGGGGACACTCCTCGCTACCTGATGGGAATCGGGGATCCGATCGGGCTGATCGAGGCAATCGGGCTGGGGGTGGATCAATTCGACTGCGTGGCCCCCACCCGCATGGCTCGTCACGGATCGATGCTCACCTCGACCGGCCGGCTGAACCTGCGGAACGCCGTCCACGCCCGGGATGACGGGCCCCTCGATACAGCGTGTGGCTGTAGTACCTGCTCCCGCTGGTCGCGGGGCTATCTTCGCCACCTATTGGCGGTAGGGGAGCCGACAGCGTGGCGCCTGCTGAGCATCCACAACCTGGCCTATGTGGTCAATTTGATGTCTCTGGCCCGCACCTCAATCAGCCAGGGCCGATTCGCCCAGCTGCGGGCCGAGGTCGCCGAAGTATGGGGACCGTGAGTGGGGCGGTATGAGGGTGACGACGGCCTGCGCTACAGTCTCACCGCTGTGAGCACCAACTTCCTTTTTCTGATCGCTCGATGATGGCCGCCCTCGCGGCACTGTCCGCGCCCCTGTCCACCCTCGCCGCCGCGGCAGCCAAGAAGCCGAGTGGATCGAGTTCGACGTTGTTGATCCTGATTGTGGTCGCCGCCGGGTTCTACTTTCTGATTCTCCGCCCTCAGCGCCAGAAGGCAAAGAACCAGCGTGAGCTGGTCAATCAGTTCGAAGTCGGGGACGAGGTCCTCACCGCCGGTGGGATTATCGGGCACATCATCGATATCGACGGCGACCGGGTCACCCTCGAAACGAGCATGGGCGCATCCTTTGTGGTCCTGCGCCAGTACGTCATCCGCAAAATCAGCGTCGACGTTCCCACCGATGACGAGCACGACGAGTACGACGAGCACGACGAGCACGACGAGCACGACGGCGACGAGCACGATGCGGACGACCATGAGCACGACGAGCACGATGCGGACGACCATGAGCACGACGAGCACGAGCACGATGCGGACGAGCACGAGCACGACGGCGATGAGCACGATGAAACCAAGGATCACGATCCCGACGACCATGGGCCCAAGACGTCAACCTGACCGACGATGAAGAACAAGCGCGCCCTATGGGCCAGTTTAATGAGTCTGGTGCTGATCGCGGTGATAGCGCTCGCATCCACCGTGGCCGCGGGATGGTCGCCGAAGCTCGGTCTCGACCTCGAAGGCGGGTTGGCGGTGGTCTACAAGACCCACACACCGGTCACCTCCGATCAGCTCGGTACGGTGGTCACCATTCTGAACAGCCGGGTCAATGCCGGAACCAGTGGTGCCACCGTGGGTAGCCAGGGGAAGAATGAGATCGCTGTCTCCATCCCGGGTGAGAAGAACACCCAGAAGGTCCTGGCCACCCTCGGCAACACCGCGCAGCTTTTCTTCCGGCCGGCGCTCTGTTACGCCCCGGCTGAAACCGTGGCGAAGGGCGCGGCGCCAACCACCGGGGCGCTTCCGACCTGCGCGGCCAGTTCGGCGTTGACAGCGACCAACCTGGCGGTCAAGCCGGATTCATCCAATGTGAATGGCTATACCAGCAACAGCAACAACATCCCCGTCGATCCTCAGTTCGCCACCTATCCATCCACCCCCGCCACCAGCGATGACAAGAACGCCACTGTGCTGTTGCCGGGGACGTCCTCGTCGCAGGGCACCGGACGGTACGTGCTCGGACCGGCCATGCTCACCGGTACCGCGGTGAAATCGGCATCAGCCCAGTTGGTCAGCAATCAGTGGGCGGTCAGCATCGTGCTCACCGGCCCCGGCTCGACGGCCTGGGACACCCTGTCCCAGCAACAGTTCCACGCCATCATCGGCATCGACCTCGACGGCCAGGTGATCTCCGCTCCCATCACCCAACCGTCACAGGCCGCGTTCACCTCGTTCAATGGTCAGGTGCAGATCTCGGGCAGCTTTACCCAGGACCAGGCAAAGACCTTGGCCACCGAGCTGAACTACGGGTCACTTCCGGTGAAGCTCGATCGGATCAACGTGCAGACCGTCTCACCCACCCTGGGTAAGGCTTCACTGCAAGCCGGTTTGATCTCCGGTCTGGCCGGCCTGGCGCTCGTCATGCTCTATATGATGTTCTATTACCGCTTGCTCGGCATGGTGGTCATCTCGGGACTGTTGGTCACCGCCGCCCTCCTCTGGGCGATCGTTGCCACCATGGGGCAGGGGCTCGGTACCACCATCGACCTGGCGGGCATTATCGGTGTGATCGTCTCCGTCGGCATTACCGTCGACTCCTATATCGTCTATTTCGAACGATTAAAGGATGAGACCCGCTCCGGGAGAACCGTACGTACCAGCGTGGACAAGGGCTTCAAGAGTGCCTTCCGTACAGTGCTGGCCGCCGACGCGGTGTCGCTGCTGGGCGCGGCCATCCTCTATTTCGTATCGATCGGATCGGTAAAAGGGTTCGCCCTCTTCCTCGGCCTGTCGACCATCCTCGACATCATTGTCACCTACTTCTTCACCAAGCCGTTCGTCATCCTGTTGGGCCGGAGCCGGGGCGCCACTGAGGCTGGAGGGGTAGGCGTGGCCGCCGGTCTCGGGGTTACGACGGGGGATCGACGATGACTCCCCGCCGCCGCAGCGACGACGACGACGGGGCAGAGGAAACGGTGTCCGAGGACGCGGCGGACTCCGTCGAGGACGCCGGCCAAGACGACCTGGAGGTCGCGGCCGAAGAGCTCGAGGAAGCCTTCGATGAGGAGCTCGAGCACGCGGCGGAGAAGGAATCAGGCACCAAAGGCCCCAACCCGTTCGTCCGGCTCTATCGCGGTGGCACGTCGTTCGACTTCATCGGCAACCGCAAATGGTGGTTCGCCATCTCTGCCTTGGTCATCCTGGCCGGGCTGGTTTCACTCGGTACTCGGGGACTCAACCTGGGTATCGACTTCAAGGGTGGCAGTTCGTGGACCGTCACCTCACAATCGCTGACGGTGGCCCAAGCCACCAGCGTGGCCAAGGCGGCCGGGGTCACTCAGCCCATCGTGGTGTCGTTGACCAATCAGGTTACTCACGTGAGGGAGATCGAGGTCCAGGCCGATCTCAACTCACTCACCACCAGCCAGCATCAGGCGACGGTGTTCAAGGTCCAGGATGCATTGGCCCAGGCGGCCCATCTCCCGTCGGGAAGTGTGTCGGTCGATGACGTGGGGCCGACCTGGGGAGGACAGGTCACCGACAAGGCCATCGAAGCATTGATCCTCTTCTTCATTGCGGTGGCTGTCTATATTTCGATCCGCTTCGAGTTCAAGATGGCGGTGGCAGCCATCGTGGCGGTGATCCACGATCTCCTCGTCACGGTGGGGGTCTATTCGCTCTTCGGGTTTCAGGTGACTCCGGACACCGTGATCGCCGTACTCACCGTCTTGGGTTATTCCCTCTACGACACGGTGGTGGTATTCGACAGGATCCGGGACAACGCCACGGGTCTGGGCGCCTCCGGGCGAATCTCCTACTCCGACATGGTCAACCTGTCGATGAACCAGACCTTGGCCCGTTCGATCAATACCTCGGCGGTGGCGATTGTCCCGGTGCTTTCGGTGTTGGTGGTCGGTTCGGTGTTTCTGGGTGCGACCTCGCTTCGGAACTTCGGCCTGGCCCTTGTGATCGGTCTCACCAGTGGGGCCTATTCGTCCATCTTCATCGCCTCCCCACTGCTGGCGTTGATGAAGGAACGCGAACCCCGCTACCGGACGATTCGCCAACGTCTCGAAACCCGTGGCGATCGGATTGGCATTCTGACCCCGGCAGCCGCGGCGGCCATGGCCGGTGCTGCATCAAGCACGGGTGGAAAAGGTGCAAGTCGGAGCCGACCGCAGACTGCCGGTGTGATCCGACCCGGCGGTGGGGCCAAGACCACCCGGGCAACCGGTGCCAATCCCCAATCAGCTGCGAAATCGGCAGGGTCGACCAAGGGAAGCGGATCGCGCTCCGGATCCGGCACGGCCACCCCATCCGGCGGTGGCACTCGGCCTGGCTCCGGATCCTCCCGCCCCGGCGGCAATCGACCACCGCCCCGTCCCCGAAAGGGGAAAGGCAAAGGCGGCAACCGGAAACGGCGCTGAATCGTCCTGATCTACGGGCTACGGCAGGTACCGTGTAGCTATGGCGTTGGCTACCCCCGTGCCCCATGAGGGCATCGATACCAAGGAAAAAGACTTCCTGGCCGGGTCGACATTGCCTGAAGCCGAGGCAATCCTGGTGGTTCCGGTAGTCGAAGCATTTCTCCGGCGTCACCCCGGGGCGGATACGTCCATGATCGTCCGTGCCGCCGAAACCGCCACCACCGCCCACGCCGGCCAGCTTCGGCGATCGGGCGAGCCCTACATCACCCATCCCATCGCGGTAGCCGGAATTGTCGCCGACCTGGGCCTCGATGCCCAGACGGTGGCCGCCGCCCTCCTCCATGACGCGGTGGAGGACACCGGGGTCACCGCCGACATGATCGAGGATAATTTCGGCAGCACAGTGGCCGCCATCGTTGACGGCGTCACCAAACTCGATCGCCTCCAGTTCGACTCCAAAGAGGCTCAACAGGCTGCCACGGTGCGCAAGATGTTGGTGGCGATGGCCAACGATTGGCGGGTATTGATCATCAAGTTGGCCGATCGGCTGCACAACATGCGCACCCTGTCGGCGATGCCGGAATGGAAGCAGCGGCGGACCGCGCAGGAGACGATGGATATCTACGCGCCCCTGGCTCATCGCCTCGGCATCCAGGAGGTGAAGTGGCAACTCGAGGATCTGGCCTTTGCCACCCTCCATCCCAAGCGGTATGCCGAGATCGAACAGATGGTGGCCAGTCGCGCCCCATCGCGGAACGAATACCTCGCCCGGGTCCTGGTGGCCGTCCGTGAACGGATCGCTGCCTCGGGGGTCACGGCCGAGGTCACCGGACGCCCGAAGCACCTGTGGAGCATCTACGAGAAGATGGTGGTGCGGGGCAGAGAGTTCGACGACCTTCTCGACCTGGTGGGTATCAGGGTCATTGTCGAAGCGGAAAAGGACTGCTGGGCGGCGCTCGGATCAATCCATGCCATCTGGCCTCCGGTGCAGGGACGCTTCAAGGACTACATCAACTCACCCAAGTTCAACCTTTACCAGTCCCTGCACACCACGGTGATCGGGCTCGATGGCAAGCCCATCGAGGTACAGGTCCGCACCCACGAGATGCACCGCCGGGCCGAGTACGGCATCGCCGCTCACTGGGGGTATAAGGAGAACGCTACCCAGGGGGACGGATCGGGCGAACGGTCCAACAGCGGGAGGCCCAACAAGACAGTCAAAACAGGCAAAGTCGGTCGCGGCAGGGGCGGGAAGTCCGATGGGCCCAGTGGGACCGAGGACGGCAGGCGGGTGCGGGGGTTCAGGAGCCCGAAAGGTGCCAAAGCCAACGGGGCCGGTCGCCCGGGATCGGGCATTACTGATGCACAGCGGTCGGAGATGGTCGAACGGGACCGGCGGGCCGAACGGGTGGCTCTGGCCAAGGAGACCTCATCGACCACCTCGGAGGTCGAGTGGATGCAGCGGATCGTCGACTTCCAGAAGGAGACGACCGATCCCATTGAGTTCCTCGAGGCGCTGAAGCTCGATCTCGAAGAGGACGAGGTTTACGTCTTCACTCCCAAAGGCAAGGTCATCGCCCTGACCGCCAGCTCCACCCCGGTGGACTTCGCCTACGCCATCCACACCGAGGTGGGCCACCGCTGTATAGGTGCCAAGGTCAACGGGCGATTGGTTCCCCTCGATACCCGCCTCTCGTCGGCCGACACCGTCGAGATCTTCACCTCCAAGGCGCTGACGGCGGGACCTTCGAGGGACTGGCTGAACATCGTCGGATCTTCGAGGGCGCGTTCGAAGATCCGCCAGTGGTTCTCCCGGGAGCGCCGTGAGGATGCCAAGGAGGTCGGGCGGGAAGAGCTGATCAAGGAACTGCGGCGGGACGGTCTGCCGGTGCAGAAGCTGGCCTCCGATAACGCGCTCTCCGAGTTGGCGACCACCATGAACTACGCCGATCTCGATGCCCTTCACACCGCCATCGGCGACAACCGGATCTCGGCCCGGGCGGTGGCGCAGCGCCTGTTGCGTGACCTGCGTGGAGGGGTCTACGAGGAACAGCTACCGGTCACCGCGCGCCGCCAGCCCATGGCCCCGCGAGCCGGTCGGGGCTCCTCCGTCGGGGTCTACGTGGAGGGTCTCGACGACCTGATGGTCCGGCTGTCCCGATGTTGCACGCCGGTGCCCGGTGATCAGATCATCGGGTTCGTCACCCGCGGCCGCGGGGTATCGGTGCACCGGGCCGACTGCGCCAATGCCGCCTCGCTGGCATCCCGGTCACGCGAGCGCCTCATCGAAGTGGAGTGGGACCACCGGTCCTCGGGCATCTTCGTCGCCAGCATCGAGGTAGTGGCCATCGACCGTTCGAGTCTGCTGAGTGACGTGACAAGGGTGGTCTCCGAGCATCACCTGAACATCGTGGGTGCCAATACCCAGACGGATTCCGACCGCATCAGCCGGATGCGGTTCGACGTGGAACTGGCCGATCCCACCCATTTGGAGTCGGTGCTCAATCTGATCCGGCACCTCGATGCCGTCTATGACGCCTATCGCATCCTTCCCGGAAAGAAAGACTGAGGGTTCGATGGCCGGTGATGGCAGGGTGGCACGCGCCCCGGGTGGAACTCACGATGTCCTGTGGCCCGAGTCGACCCGGTGGGAGGCCCTGGTGGCCCTGTTTGCCGACCAGGTGGAACGGGCGGGATACGGGCTGGCCCACACCCCTATCTTCGAGGACGTCCGGGTGTTCCGCCGGGGGATCGGCGAGGGCAGCGACGTGGTCGGGAAAGAGATGTACGAGTTCGAGGACCGGGGGGGTCGGATGCTGGCGCTCCGACCCGAGGGCACCGCACCCATGGTGCGGGCATTTGTGCAACGCCGGCCTCCGTTGCCGTGGAAGGCCTGGTACGTCACACCGGCGTTCCGGTACGAACGACCCCAGGCCGGCCGCTACCGACAGCATCATCAACTCGGGGTGGAGGCCATCGGCCCCACCGATGCCGACCTGGACGTCGAGGTGGTGGCCCTGGCCGACGGGGTGTTCCGTTCGACTGGATTATCCGACTTCAACCTCAAACTCAACTCCATGGGCGACGAAATGTGCCGACCCGGCTTCATCGCCGAGCTCCAACCCTTTTTGGCCGGCCGGCAGGAGGCGCTCTGTCCTGAGCACCAGCAACGGCTCGAGACCAACCCATTGCGGGTTCTCGACTGCAAACGGGAGGCATGCCGAGCCGCTACTGCGGATGCCCCCCGCTTCGTCGACCATCTGTGCGACGAGTGTGCCGCCCATTTCGACAGGGTGCGGGCGGGCCTCGATGCGGTGGGCGTGCCCTTCCAAGTCGACAACCGACTGGTCAGGGGTTTCGACTACTACACCCGCACCACCTTCGAGTTCGCCTCGGGTGCTCTCGAGGCGGCCCAGAACGGCATTGGGGGTGGCGGTCGCTACGACGGGTTGGTGGAGATGCTGGGCGGCCCCGCTACCCCGGGTATCGGCTTCGGGATCGGTATCGAACGTCTGCTTCTGGCCTGTGACGCCGAAGGGGTGTTTCCGGTCGACCCACCCACCCTCGATGCCTTTGTCATCGATGTGGCGGGAGGAGATGTGGCCCGGGATGTGACCGCGGCTCTGCGGCGGGCCGGATTGCGGGCAGATCGTGCCTTCGACAGCCGTTCGATGAAATCCCAGTTGAAGTCGGCCGACCGGTCCGGCGCCCGAGTGGCGGTCATCGTGGGCCCCGACGAAGTGGCGGCGGGTACTGTGTCGCTTCGACCGCTGCGCAGTCCCGGCGATCAACAGACCGTGCCGGTTGCCGATGTTGTCGGAGCGGTGCGCGACACCCGATGAACGACACCGCTCCTTCGAAAGGAACCGTCATGACCGCCATCCCCGGATCGCTCGATGCCACATCGATGCGCACCCATCTCTGCGGACGGATCGGGCCGGCCGAAGTGGGGACCACGGTACGGGTGTGCGGATGGGTGGCCAAACGTCGTGAGCACGGCGAACACCTGGCCTTTGTCGACGTCCGCGACCACACCGGCATCGTGCAGTGCGTGATTCCCGGCACGGTTGACGTCCGCAGCGAGTACGTCATCGCCATCGAGGGGGTGGTCCGGCCCCGGCCCGAGGGCACCGTCAATCCCGACCTCCCCACCGGAGAGGTGGAGATCGGAGACTGCACCGTCGAGGTATTGGGCATCGCCGAGCCTCCACCCTTTGTGGTGGACGACCGGGTTGAGGTAGATGAGACCATCCGGCTGAAGAACCGTTTTGTCGATCTCCGCCGCCCCCGGATGCAGGAGAACCTGCGTCTGCGGGCCAAGATCAACGGCGCTCTACGGGCGTCCATGGACCGTCAAGGTTTTGTGGAGGTCGAGACACCGCTGTTGTGGGCACCCACTCCCGAGGGTGCCCGCGAGTTCGTGGTCCCGAGCCGACTTCATCACGGTTCGTTCTACGTGCTGCCCCAGAGCCCACAGCTGGCCAAGCAGGTGTTGATGGTGGCCGGATTCGACAGGTACTACCAGATCGCCCGGTGCATGCGGGATGAGGACCTGCGTGCCGACCGCCAGTTTGAGTTCTCCCAGCTCGACGTGGAGGCGTCGTTTGTCTCCCAAGAGGATGTGCTCGCCTTCGTATCCGAGGCGGTGTTGAGCGCGGCGGAGGTGGCCACCGGAGAGAGGCCGAGCCCGATCCCGCACATGACCTGGGCCGAGGCCATCGACCGCTACGGCACCGACAAGCCCGACCTCCGCTTCGGGATGGAGTTGGTCGACTTGTCGGCGGTCTTCGACGGCACCGAGGTGAAGGCCTTCGCCGCCCCGTGCGTCAAAGCCATGGTGATCGAGGGCGGTGCCGACCTGGGTCGCTCCAAGCTCGACAAGCTCACCGACCGGGCCAAGGCGCTGGGGGCGAAGGGATTGGCGTGGTTTCGGGTGACCGATGGTGGGGGAGAGGGCTCGACCCCGGGCCTCGACTCTCCCCTCGACCGATTCCTTTCGGAGCCCGAGCGGGCCGGCTTGTTGTCCGCAACCGCCGCCGCCGTCGGTGACCTGGTGCTGGTGGTGGCCGATGAGTACCGGCTGGCGTGTACGGTGCTGGGCCAACTCCGTGTCGACACCGGTGGGCGCCCGGTCAGCGAGGGACCGTCCCGCTACCTGTGGGTGGTCGACTTCCCCATGTTCGATGGTGTGGATGGTGACGGAAATCCGATAGCCGCCCACCACCCCTTCACCATGCCCCACCCCGATGATCTTGATCGGCTCGAGTCCGATCCGGCGTCGGTGAGGTCCCAGGCCTACGACCTGGTCCTGAACGGGTGGGAGCTGGGTTCGGGCAGTGTCCGGATCCACCGGGGCGATATCCAGAGTCGGGTGTTTGCCGTGCTCGGGATCAGTGACGAAGAGGCGGAGTCACGTTTCGGGTTCCTCCTGGGAGCATTCCGCTTCGGCGCACCGCCCCACGCCGGCTTCGCGGTGGGCATCGACCGGTTGGTGGCCATCTTCGCCGGCGAGGAGAGCATCCGCGAGGTGATCGCCTTTCCGAAAACCCAGTCGGGGTCCGACCCGATGACCGGGGCGCCCAAGCCTCTGGCGGCAGGGCTGCTCGCCGAGGTCGGGTTGCGCCCGGCCCCTGCGAAAGACTGATCGCCCGCCCGTGGCTGGTGACGACCTGTTCTCGGATGCCGCCGAACAGCGATTGGAGGCCAGGGCTCCGCTGGCCGCCCGGCTTCGGCCCCGCACCCTCGACGAGATCGTCGGCCAGCAGCATCTGATCGGTCCCGGGGCCCCGCTGCGGGTCCTCATTGAATCCGACCGGCTGACATCGGCCATCCTCTGGGGCCCACCCGGCACCGGCAAGACCACCATGGCCTCGGTGGTGGCTACCGCCACCTCCAAGCATTTCGTGCCCCTCTCGGCAGTGAGCGCGGGAGTCAAGGACGTACGGGAGGTGGTCGAAGGCGCCCGGCGGCTCCTCGGCGAGCAGGGACGCGGCACCATTCTGTTTCTCGACGAAGTGCACCGGTTCAACCGCGCCCAACAGGATGCCCTCCTTCCCTCGGTGGAGGAGGGGCTGTTGGTCCTGATCGGTGCCACCACCGAGAACCCGTTCTTCGAAATGAACGCACCCTTGCTGTCGCGCTCCACCCTGTGGCGTTTGGAGCCACTGTCTCATGATGAGCTGGCCGAGGTGGTGGCACGAGGTTGTGCAGCCGAGGACTCGTCCGCCGAGCCCGATGCGGTGGCTGCCCTGGTGGGGTTGGCAGATGGTGACGCCCGGGCGGTGCTGACGACGCTGGAGGTGGCGCTGGCGCTGGCCGGATCCCACCCGGTGACCATCGACGACGTGGAGCGGGCCCGGCATTCTCGCCTGCACCACTATGGCGAGGACGACCACTACGACCAGGTCAGCGCGTTCATCAAGTCGGTGCGCGGCTCTGATCCGGATGCCGGCCTGTACTGGTTGGCCCGGATGCTGGAGGCGGGGGAGGATGCTCGCTTCATCGCTCGGCGCCTGGTCATCCTGGCCAGCGAGGATATCGGCGAAGCAGATCCGTTGGCGTTGGTGGTGGCCGATGCCGCCGCCAGAGCGGTGGAATTCGTGGGCCTGCCCGAGGCCCAGCTCAATTTGGCCCAGGCGGTGGTACACCTGGCCTGCGCACCGAAGTCGAACCGGGTCACCATCGCCCTGGGTCGAGCCCAACGTGATGTGCGGGAGGGTCCCCGTGGAGAGGTGCCTGCCCACCTTCGAGATGCCCACTATCGGAGTGCCGCCTCCATTGGCCACGGGGAGGGCTACGTCTATCCCCACGACCAGCCGGGGGCGTGGGCCGACCAGCGGTATCGCCCGGCCGAACTGGGCGAGGCGGTGTACTACGAGCCAAGCGACCGCGGCCACGAGGCTGTCGTCGCTGATCGACTCCGGCAGTGGCGCGGCGACGGCCCCGGTTCGCATCCGTGAGATCATTCGGGTGATCCTCCGGGTGGCAACGGGCCACGCGGTGGGCCCGGTGCGGGGCTCAGCGACGATACCCGGACCGGAATTAGGTCAGACTGGCCCGCATGGATTACGGATTGATGCGAAGAGTGGCGGCAATTGGCGTGGTGTCGTTGGTGGTGGTTGGCATCCTCGGCGCCTCGGAGCCGGCCGACTCGGCGTCTTCATCCGGATCAGGGACCGGCGCGTCGATCCCGATGGCCAAGTTGGCGACCCCGGCGCCCATCCTGCCCTCCGGGTCGACAGTGATCGGCTCGACTGACGGCAACGCCCCTCTGTCGGTGGACATCTCGCTCAAGCCTCGTGACCAGTCAGCTCTTGATGCCTTCATCCGTGAGGTTTCGACGCCGGGATCGCCTGAATTCCGGCACTACCTGAGTCCCGGCGCCTTCGGCCCCATGTTCGGGCCGACGGCGGCAACCATCGCGGCCGTTCGGGCCTGGCTGTCCACCACCGGCCTCACGGTGGGAGCCACTGAGCCCGATGGTCTGTTGATTCCCGTGTCGGGCACAACCCGCCGAGTGGAACAGGCCCTGGGTGTCTCGCTCATCGATACCCGCCTGCCCTCGGGGAGAGTGGCCCGGAACAACACCACCAGTCCGGTTGTACCCGCCTCCCTGGCCAGCTCTCTGCAGGGAGTCATCGGTCTCAGCACCGTCGTACAGCACCATTCACGGATCGATTCCAGCGGGTCGTCGAGCAGTGGAGCGGGTGGCACGCTGTCAACCCCCAAGGTCAGCGGCAACGCGGTGAGCGCTCACGCCCGGCCGACGGCTTGTCCTGCGGCAAACGCCCTTCACCCAAGCGGCTACACCACCGATCAGTTGGCCACCACCTACGGCTTCTCCGCTCTCTACAGTCAGGGCCGGACCGGCATTGGCGAGAAGGTGGGCATCTACGAACTCGAGCCGTATACCGCGAGTGACATCGCCGCCTACCAAAACTGTTTCGGCACCAGTGTCAGCGTGCAGTCGGTGAACGTCGATGGCGGCGCCACCGGACCCCAGGGGGGAGAGGCGGCCCTCGACATCGAGGATGTCTTGGGTTTTGCTCCGGGCGCATCCATCCTGGTGTATTCGGGCGTGCAGGGGGGTTCGGGTCCCATCGATCTCTATGCCCGGATGGTGGCTGACGATTCGACCCAGGTCATCACGACCAGTTGGGGCATATGCGAACCTCAGATGGATCCGGGAGAGCGGGCCACCGAGTCGTCACTGTTTGCGCAGGCCGCGGCACAGGGTCAGACCATCGTGGCCGCCTCCGGGGACGGCGGGTCGTCGGACTGCTACAACCCTTCGGTCATTGTGGGTCGCGACACCTCTCTCCAGGTTGACGATCCAGCGGACCAGCCCTACGTCACCGGTGCGGGCGGTACCTCGCTGCAGTCGGCGGGATCGACTCCGACCGAGACGGTGTGGAACTCGGGAGCTGGGACCGGCGCCGGCGGAGGGGGCGTATCGTCCGACTTCGCCCAACCGGTGTGGCAGTCCGGTCCCGGAGTGGGCGCTGCCCCCGCAACATCGCAGTGCGGCACCGTCGGAAGGTCCAGCTGTCGGGAGGTTCCGGATGTCTCCGCCTTGGCAGATCCCAGCCATGGATTCATCTACTTCTGGCAGGGCGCATGGGGGGTTGCAGGAGGCACCAGCGTGGCGTCGCCGCTGTGGGCGGCACTACTGACCGTGATCGACCAGGGTCAGCCGTCATCTGTGGGTTTCGTCAACCCCTCCCTGTATGCATGCGGCGGGTCCGCGTTCAACGATGTGACCACGGGAAACAACGACCTGTTCCCTCTTGCCAGCGTGCATTACCCGGCGACATCGGGCTATGACCTGGCCAGCGGCTGGGGATCGCCGGTGGCCGCCGCCCTCCAGTCTGAACTGACCACACCGTCCAACTGCACCAAGGGTCTTCCGGGTTACCGACTGGCGGCCTCCGACGGCGGCATCTTCTCCTTCGGCCACGCCGGGTTCTACGGCTCTACCGGTTCGATGGCACTCAACCGCCCGATCGTGGGGATGGCGTCCACGCCCGATGCCGGCGGCTACTGGTTGGTGGCCTCCGACGGCGGCATCTTCTCC
>Ga0208079_1000132_pt1 | contig 41929 bp, 38 predicted proteins | sample NGESurdeep092012_5_FD_184474 | JGI IMG/M metagenome (GOLD analysis project Ga0208079, IMG submission 184474) | Arctic peat soil microbial communities from Barrow, Alaska - NGEE Surface sample 210-2 deep-092012 (SPAdes) | ecosystem: Environmental > Terrestrial > Soil > Wetlands > Peat ... | reverse complement strand
CACCGCCCGCTCCCAACCGTCGCTGGAGCGGATGAGCCGTCGGTGGGCGCAAAGTCGAACTCGATGGCGTAGCACCGCCGCCAGGTCGTGGCGTTCGGCAGCGATCGCCGCCCTCATGTCTGTGCCCGTGACGATGTAGCCGCGGACCTGCTCAACCGGCTCGGGGGCGGTGAGCTGAACCGGCATGGCGTTCACCCGGGCCGGGTAGCGCCGAAGGTCACCGCGACAGCCAACCCTGGGCCTCCGCCGTGCGCAGCGCCTCCACCCGGTTGCGGGCCGGGTCTTGGCAATCGCCGAGGCCACGGTGAGGCGCGCCTGCACATCCCGCCCGCGGTCGAGTTCCCACATCACGCGGAGGAACCACACCCCGAGCGGTACAGGAAGGCAGCGGCGCCGACGTACAACAGGTAGTTCACCGCCCACAGCAGACGGCCCGGGTTGCCCGTGGCGACCTGAGCGACGCCGGCGACAGCAGCGCCCAGCCCCACGACGATCACCAGCCCGCGCGCCGGCAGCAGTGGGGTGGCCGCGCCCGTCAGCGCGCCGCAGAACAGCAGCGCCGCCGCGCCCGCGGGGAACCCGAGGTGGAAGGTGCCCGGCACGACGCGCCCGTCGGCCGGGAAGGCGGCGACACCAGCCGCCAGGCCGGCCGCGGTCAGCGCTCCAGCCAGGCCGAATAGCCGTGGCGTCGGTCGGCGGCCGCCGAGTAGGCCGGCGATGCCGGCGCGGAGCAGGGCCACGCACGCGGCGGTGTGCGCCGCCGTCACAATCAGCAGGACCGCGGCTCCCCACGCCCGAAGCCGTGGCTGGCTGTCCACCAGCAGGAGCGCGACCAGCGGCTCTGATATGAGGCGGACAGCAGGTAGAGCTGCCACCGGATGGCCAGGTCGACCCGGTCCACCCCGGCGCGCCCGCTCCACCACCGCGTGATGGTCGCCACGTCCTCAGCCTGGCACGGTCGGCTCGGCACCGCGGCTCCCAGCGGAACCGCCGTCGCGTCGCCCCTACCCTTGCGACCACCCACGCGGCGAGGACCAGCACGGCGACGGCGCCCGGCCGGAACGAGGCCGCCAGGCCCACCGTGGCTCCGCCGGGGGTGGTCCCGGTCAGGCCGACGTGCAGTAGGTCGACGACAGGGGTCAGCAGCAGCGCGTGGGCGAGGCGCGCCAGCGGCTCGGGTATTCCATCAAGGGGAACATCAGCCCACTGAGGAGCAGCCACGCGAGCAGCACGGGCATGGTGATCACCTGCGCCATCTCCACGGTGCGGGTCAGCACCGTGCTGACGCCGGCCAGCAGTCCGAACACTGCCGTCCCTAGCATGATCGCGGCGACGACGAGGGCGGGGTTCGTGGGCATCCGCAGGCCGAAGACGGTGACCGCCGCGACCAGCCCGATCAGGATCTGCCCCAGGCGATCGCCACTGCGGGTGCCGCGGTCCCGGCGAGGATCTCGGCGTCGCTGCTTTCGCCGGTGCGCAGCCGCTTGAGCACCAGCACTTCTCGCCGGGCGACCAGCGCGGTCACGAAGTTGAGGTAGACGACCGAGAGCAGGGTGAACGCGGTCAGCGAGGTCACGATCGTCGCGCCACTGAGGCGCTCGGCACTGTCCGGCGGCAGGCCCGACCGGACGAACAGCACCAAGGCGGCGGGGACCACGAAGGCGTTGAACAGCGCCATCGGGTTGCGCCGTAGCAGGAGCGCCTCGGCCCGGGCCAGGGCGACTATCCGCCGGGTGGTCCCGGCCGGCGCGGTCCGGGTGCCTCGCATCGCCTTGGTCAGCATGTCGGTCGTCATGCCGTCATCTCCTGGTCTTGGGTGTGCCCGGTCGCGGATTCCGCCACGGCGAGGAGGGCCTCCTCCAGGGAGGCCGAGCGGGCGTTCAGGTCCGTCAGCTCAACGCCGTGGGAGCTCGCCCAGCCGAGCAGCGCGGCGAGGGTTGGCTGCACGTCCTGGGTGTGCACGAAGCACCTCGCGGCCGGCGCTTCCCTGCTGCTCCTCCGTCCGTACAGCGCCCGGCAGGTCCGGGACTGGATCGCCGGTGTCCGGGGGGGAGCGTGAACGAGACGGGGCGGCGAGGACGCAGTCACCTCGGCCGGGGTGCCGGCCCGGACGATCCTGCCCCGGTGCAGGATCGCGAGGCGGTCCGCCAGCTCCTCGGCTTCGGCCACGTTGTGGGTGCTCAGCACCTCCGTGGTGCCCGACTCCAGCAGGTCGCGCACCAGCCGCCAGGTGCAAAGCCGGCTCTCCGGGTCCAGCCCGGTGGCGGGCTCGTCGAGAATCAGCACCTCCGGCCGGCCGAGGATGGCCATCGCGAGGTCGAGCCGGCGCTGTTCGCCGCCGGAGAGCTGCTTGACCGGGACGCCCCACTCGGTGGCGGAGGTCGACAAGGCCGAGTGCCTCCTCGACCGGTCGCGCCCAGGTCAACGTGCCGGCCCACATCTGGCCGGTCTCGCCGACGGTGAGATCGGTCGGGAACCCCCCTTCCTACAGCATGATGCCGATCCGGCGCCGCACCAACCGCCGAGCCCGGTGGGGTCGCACCCGAGCACCCGCACCCCGCCGGACGTGGGCGGGGCCAGGCCGTCGAGCACCTCCAGGGTGGAGGTCTTCCCGGCACCGTTGGTGCCGAACAGCGCGAACAGCTGCCCGCGGCGTACTGCGAAGCTGACTCCACGCACGGCGTCGAAGCCTCGCCGCCCGGCCCCGCCGTAGCGGCGCCAAAGATCCTCAACGGTGATGATGCGGGAATCGTCCATACCCGGAGCGTCCGTCCGCAGCCGCCCGCGCCGCAGTGCCTGCGATCACCAGTCTTGGTCGCCGACACACGTCCGTCCCATGACGAATGTCATGACTCGCTACGCCGGCGCCGCGGCTGCTCGCAAAGCGTCGATCTCCAGCTTCTTCATGGTGAACATCGCGCGCATGACCCGTTCGGACTTCTCCGGATCGGGATCTTGAATCAGCTCGGGCAACACGGTCGGAACGATCTGCCAGGACACGCCGTAGGCGTCCTTCAGCCAGCCGCAAGGGCCTTCTTCACCGCCCTCGGAGAGCTTGCTCCAGTAGTGGTCGACCTCTTCCTGGGTTGCGCCGTGGACCTGAAACGAGATTGCCTCGGTGAATGCATACTCGGGACCGCCGTTCAACGCGAGAAACTCTTGGCCGTCGAGTGAGAAGGCCACGGTCATGACCGTCCCCTCTGGCCGGGGTCCGGCGGGACCGTAGCGGGCCACCTCGGAGATCCTCGAGTCAGGAAACACCGACGTGTAGTGCTGCGCCGCCCGTTCGCCTTCGGTGTCGAACCACAGGCAAGGTGTGATCTTGGGCATCCATTCCTCCTTCGGGCAGCGACCTGTCGGGTGCTGCGTCCTGTCCTCGATAGACCACCACACCGGCGGGAACTCATCGGTCGCCCGTGGCCGAGTCCGCGCTGGGTGCCGCACCCGGCACAATGGCGACCATGCCTGGACCCGCCCGTCCATCCCACCTCAACAGGGCCATCGCTGCCCGGCTCAAGCGCGACGCCGACGGCCTGGTGCCAGCCGTCGCCCAGCAGCACGACACCGGTGAAGTGCTGATGGTGGGCTGGATGGACGACGAGGCGCTGCACCGCACGCTGACCACCGGCCGGTGCACCTACTGGAGCCGCAGCCGAGGCGAGTACTGGGTGAAGGGGGAGACATCGGGTCACCAGCAGTGGGTGCGCTCGGTCGCGCTGGACTGCGACGCCGACACCGTGCTGGTCCAGGTCGACCAGATCGGCGCCGCTTGCCACACCGGCGAGCGCACCTGCTTCGACGCCGACGTACTGCCCGCCGTCGTGGGGGTCCCGGGCGCTCGCACCTCGCCAGCCCCCTCAGCCACGTGACCACCGGCGTCCTGCTCCCGGGCCGGGAGGAGTTCGCCGCTTTGGCGCACGACTTTCCCGTCGTACCGGTGACCCGCCGGCTGCTCGCCGACGGGGAGACGCCGGTCGGCGCCTACCGCAAGCTGGCCGGCGGCCCGGGCACGTTCCTGCTGGAGTCAGCGGAGCACGGCGGCGTCTGGTCGCGCTACTCCATTATCGGTGTCCGCTCCGCCGCGACCCTGACCGAGGCCGGCGGGCAGGCGGTCTGGCACGGCCAGCGGCCGCCCGGCGTGCCCGCGGTCGGAGATCCGCTGGCGGTGCTGCGGGCGAGCACGCTCGCGCTGCGCGGAGCCCCGCTGCCCGGGCTGCCGCCGCTGTCCGGTGGCCTGGTCGGCTACCTGAGCTATGACGCCGTACGCCGGCTGGAGCGGTTGCCGTCGCTGGCGGTGGACGACCTGCATCTGCCGGAGATCGCCATGCTGCTGGCGACCGACCTGGCCGTGCTCGACCACGCCGAAGGCTCGGTGCTGCTCGTCGCCAACGCACTGCTGGGTCCGGAGCCGCAGCCGGCGGTAATCGAGGCGGCGTACGACGACGCGCTGGGTCGCCTGGACACCATGACCACCGATTTGGCCAAGCCGGCCGAGTCGACCGTGTCGACATTGGCCTCGGCCGCCCCGCCGGCTTACGTCGGTACGGCGCCGGCGGCCGGCTACCCGGCGGCGGTCGAGCAGGTAAAGGAGGAGATCCGGGCCGGCGAGGCGTTCCAGGTTGTGCTCAGCCAGCGGTTCGAGGTGGCGACGACCGCGCAAGCGCTCGACGTCTACCGAGTGCTGCGGGCCTCGAATCCCAGCCCGTACATGTACCTGCTCCGGTTCACCGACCACGACGTGGTCGGGTCCAGCCCGGAGGCTCTGGTCAAGGTGACCGCCGGCCGGGCGATGTTGCACCCGATCGCGGGCACCCGGCCGCGGGGCGCCACCCCGGAGCAGGACGCGGCGCTGGCCGCGGACCTGCTCGCCGACCCCAAGGAGCGCAGCGAGCACGTGATGCTCGTCGACCTTGGCCGCAACGACCTGGGCCGGGTGTGCGTCCCCGGCACCGTGGACGTGGTCGAGTTCATGTCGGTCGAGCGCTACAGCCACGTGATGCACATCGTGTCCACGGTGGTCGGTGAGGTCACCGCCGACCGGACGGCGTACGACGTGCTGACCGCCTGCTTCCCGGCCGGCACCCTGTCCGGCGCGCCGAAGCCGCGGGCGATGGAGATCATCGAGGAGCTGGAGCCGACCCGACGTGGGCTGTACGGCGGTGCCGTCGGCTACCTCGGCTTTGGCGGCGACTCCGACACCGCCATCGCCATCCGCACGGTCGTGCTGCGCGCCGGCCGGGCGTACGTGCAGGCCGGCGCCGGCATCGTCGCCGACTCCGACCCGGCGACCGAGGACCAGGAGTGCCGGAACAAGGCAGCGGTCGTGCTGCAGGCATTGGCCGCGGCCGAGTCGCTGCGCCGCGTCGGGTGAGCGGGGCCGCGCCGACGGCTGTCCGCCGGCAGTTGAGACGCGAGCTCGGGATCGCGGTAGCGCTGTGTCTGGCCGGCGCCGTCCTCGGCCTCGTCGCCGCCGGGCAGCCGTGGGCACACGTCACCGTTCGTCAGCCGCCGCCGTTGTCGCTGCTCACCGTGGCCCTGTCCGGGCGGGTGCTGGCGCCGCCGGCGGGCGCGGCTGCCCTGGTCGGCCTGGCCGGGGTGGTGGCGGTGGCGGCCGCCCGCGGCTGGGGCCGGGTGGCGCTCGGCGGTCTGCTGGTACTCACCGGGGCTGCGATGCTCGCCTCGCTGCCGGCCGTCAGTGGCGCTCGAGTGCGCGACTCCGCCGCCCTGGCGGAGCGAGTGCCGAACGCTGCCGCGGCCGGCTCGGCGGTCAGGGTGACCTCCACGGCCTGGCCGGTCGTCGCCGCGGTCGGCGGTGCCCTGATCTTCGCCGCCGGAGCGCTCACGGTCTTCCGCGGTCGGCGCTGGCCCGCCATGAGCGCCCGGTACGACGCCCCGAGCGGAGCGGCGGCCAGCCGCACGTCCAGCTCGGCGGCCGTTGCCGGCGAGGCTGCCCAGTGGGACGCCATCGATCGCGGCGAAGACCCGACCACCTGAGGCGAGCTTGCTCCGCGGCTTCACCCGCCGTCGGCACTGTTTCGGGCCGCGACACGCCGTACCGGCCACACGGCCCTAACATGGCCCGAACTCCGTTGGCCGACGCCCTGGAGATGATCAGTAACGTACCGTGGTGGCGAGGGTGGTGGGTGATGGGCGAGAGCAGGGGTCTCGTGCTCGTGGTGGAGGACGAGAAGGCGATCGCCGACCTGGAGCGGCTCTACCTCAGCCGGGCCGGGTACGGCGTCCAGGTGGAGGCCGACGGCCGGGCCGGCCTGGCCGCGGCCCGCGCCCTGCACCCGGTCGCGATCATCCTGGACGTTGGGCTGCCGATTCTCGACGGCACCGAGGTCTGCCGGGCGTTGCGCGCGGACGGCGACTGGACGCCGGTGCTGTTCGTTACCGCCCGCGACGACGAGGTGGACCGGGTAGTCGGGCTGGAACTGGGTGCCGACGACTACATCACCAAGCCGTTCTCGCCGCGCGAGCTGGTGGCCCGGGTGAAGACGGTGTTGCGTCGCAGCTCCGGCGGTGGCGCCGCCGACGAGCGCGTCACCACCCTTGGCGAGGTGACGTTGGACCCTGCCCGTCGGCGGATGTTCGCCGCCGGGACCGAGGTGGCGCTGACCACCACCGAGTTCGACCTGCTGGCCTACCTGATGCGCCGGCCCGGCCGAGTGTTCTCCCGCGAGCAGTTGCTCTCCGAAGTCTGGGGGTACGCCGCGGCCGCCGGCACCCGCACCGTCGACGTCCATATCGCCCAGCTGCGGGCCAAGCTGGGCGCGGCCAGCCCAATTCGCACGGTGCGCGGCGTCGGGTACGCCGCCGACGGCTGACATGCCGCCGCGGCGCCATCGACCGGGCCTGGCGTGGCAGACCGCGCTGGCCACCACCGCCGTGGCCGCCGTCGCCGTGCTGCTCGCCGGGGCGGTGTCGTTCCCGCTGATCCGCGGGGCGGCGGAGTCCCAGGCCCGCGCCACGCTGGGCCGGCAGGCCGAGATCCTCGCCGGGGCACCGGGACTGCTCAGTCCGGCCAACCGCCGGATCGACCGGATCTTCACCCAGCAGAACATCCAGGTGGTCGTACTCACGGCAGCCGGGCGGGAGACCGGGGTGGCCGCTGGGGTGCTCACCGAGGCCGACCGGACGGCGTTGTCCGCGGACCAGCCGGTCTCTCGGGTGACCCGGTTGGGCGGGAACCGGGTGCTGGTCGAAGGCCGGGCGCTGGAGGCCGGCGGCGGCGTTGTGCTCGTCCAACGGGAGAGCGTCGTCGGCGGGGTCGCCGCCAGCGGCAGCCGGCGGATCCTGGTGGCGCTGCTCATCGGGCTGGCCGGCGCGGCGGTTGCCGGTGTCGTCCTCGCCCGCCGGCTGGCGCGGCCGCTGCAGCGCGCCGCGGCTGCCGCACACCGGCTGGCCGTGGGCGAGCGCGCCGTCCGGCTGACGCCGGCGGGTCCGGCCGAGGTGGCGGACGTGGCCGAGGCGCTCAACAGCCTGGCGGGCGCCCTGCAGACCAGCGAAGGTCGGCAGCGCGAGTTCCTGCTGTCGGTGTCGCACGAGCTGCGCACCCCGCTCACGGCGGTGCAGGGCTTCGCCGAGGCGCTCGCCGATGGGGTCACCACCGCCGACGAGGTCGCCCCCACCGCGGCGGTGATCCTCGCGGAGTCCGGGCGGCTGGAGCGGCTGGTGACCGACCTGCTGGATCTGGCCCGGCTCGGCGCCGACGACTTCCGCATCGACCTGGACGAGGTGGACCTGACCGAAGTGCTGCGGGCGGCCGGGACGGTGTGGGCAGCCCGGTGCGCCGACGAAGGCGTGTCGTTCACGCTGGAGACACCGTCGGCACCGCTGCCGGTCGTCACCGACCCCACCCGGCTGCGCCAGATCATCGACGGACTGGCGGAGAACGCGCTGCGGGTCACCCCGGCCGGCAGCCCGATCGTGCTGGCCGGCCGCGCCGATGGCGGCGACGCCGTGGTCGAGGTCCGCGATGGCGGTCCCGGTCTGACCGAAGACGACTGCCGCGTCGCCTTCGAGCGCTCGGCGCTGTATGACCGCTACCGCGGCGTACGCCGGGTGGGCACCGGCGTCGGTCTGGCCCTGGTCGCTGGGCTCGTGGCCCGGCTCGGCGGGACCGCGCTCGCCGACCGAGCGGCCGAAGGCGGAGCCCGCTTCGCGGTGCGGCTGCGCCGCACTCCACTGGCCCCGGTTACCCCCGCGCCAGCGCCCCCACGCGCCGGCATCCATTAGCCCGGCGGTTAGCATCAAGTCCTTACCCCGGTGCGAGGGGAGACCTGGCGCGTGACGGTGCTCGACGAGATCATCGTCGGCGTCCGCTGCGACCTGGCCGACCGCGAGTCCGCGACGCCACTCGCCAGTTTGCGCGAGCGGGCCGCCCGGCAGGACCCGGCTCTGGACGCCGTCGCCGCGTTGCGCGCTCCCGGCGTGTCCGTCATCGCCGAGGTCAAGCGGCAGTCACCATCCAAGGGCGCGTTGGCGACCATCGCGGACCCCGGTGGTCTGGCCTGCGACTACGTGGCCGGCGGCGCGTGCGTCATCAGCGTGTTGACCGAACGACGTCGGTTCGGCGGCAGCCTGGCCGACCTCGACGCCGTCCGCGCCGCCGTGGACCTGCCGGTGTTGCGCAAGGACTTCGTGGTCTCGCCGTACCAGGTCTGGGAGGCGCGCGCCCACGGCGCCGACCTGGTCCTGCTCATCGTCGCCGCGCTGCCGCAGTCGGTGCTGGTCGGCCTGCTAGAGCGGGTGGAGTCCCTCGGGATGACGGCGCTGGTCGAGGTGCACGACGAGCCGGAGCTCGGCCGCGCCCTCGACGCCGGTGCCCGCGTCCTCGGGGTCAACGCCCGCAACCTGCACACCCTCGAGGTGGATCGCGAGGTGTTCGGCCGGCTGGCCCCGATGCTGCCGGACACCGCCGTCAAGGTGGCCGAGTCCGGCATCCGCGGTCCGCACGACCTGCTGGCCTATGCCGCCGCGGGCGCGGACGCGGTGCTGGTGGGGGAGTGCGCGGTCTCCGGCGGCCATCCCCGCCAAGCCATCGCCGAGCTGGTCACCGCCGGCGCGCATCCGGCCAACCGGGGAGACCCGCGGTGACGACCAGGACGCAGGTCGAGGCCACGGCCCCGGACGCCACCGTCGCAGTCGGCGGCGAGGCGACCCGGCCGGACGCCAGCGGCCACTTCGGCCCGTACGGCGGGCGTTTCGTCCCCGAGGCTCTGGTGGTCGCGCTGGACGAGCTGACCACGGCGTACGCCGACGCCCGCGCCGATCCCGCCTTCACCGGCGAGCTGGACCGGCTGCTGCGGACCTACGTCGGGCGGCCCACGCCGCTCACCGACGCCCGGGGCCTGGCCGAGCACGCCGGCGGCGCTCGGATCCTGCTCAAGCGTGAGGACCTGGCCCACACCGGTTCCCACAAGCTGAACAATGCGCTCGGCCAGGCCCTGCTCACCCGCCGGATGGGCAAGACGAGGGTGATCGCCGAAACCGGCGCCGGCCAGCACGGCGTGGCGACGGCCACCGCCTGTGCCTTCCTCGGCCTGGAGTGCGTGGTCTACATGGGCGAGGAGGACACCCGCCGCCAGGCGCTGAACGTCGTCCGGATGCGGCTGCTCGGCGCCACCGTCGTCCCGGTCAGCACCGGCTCGCGCACGCTGAAGGACGCGATCACCGAGGCGATGCGCGACTGGGTGACCAACGTGGAGACGACCCACTACGTGATCGGGTCGGTGATGGGGCCGCACCCGTTCCCGATGATGGTCCGAGACTTCCAGCGAGTCATTGGGGTCGAGGCGCGGGGACAGGTGCTCGATCTCGTCGGTCGACTGCCCGACGTCGTGGTTGCCTGCGTCGGCGGCGGGTCCAACTCGATCGGCATCTTCTCCGCGTTCGTCCCCGACGACGGGGTCGCGCTGCTGGGGGTGGAGGCGGCCGGCGACGGCGTAGCCACCGGTCGGCACGCGGCGACGATCGTGGGTGGCTCGCCCGGCGTGCTGCACGGCATGCGCACCTACCTGCTGCAGGACGACGACGGGCAGACACTGCCCACGCACTCGATCTCCGCCGGCCTGGACTACCCCGGGGTCGGCCCCGAGCACGCCTGGCTTTACGACACCGGCCGGGCCAGCTACCGGGCGGTGACCGACGCCTGGGCGATGGCGTGCTTCCAACGGCTGTGCGAGGCCGAGGGCATCATCCCGGCGATCGAGAGCGCGCACGCCTTCGCCGGCGCCTGCGACTGGGGCCGCGAGCAGGTGGCCGCCGGCCGGGAACCACGCGAGCTCGTCGTCCTGGTGAACCTCTCCGGCCGCGGCGACAAGGACGTGGACACCGCCGCCCGCTGGTTCGAGCTGCTCTCGGCCGAGGAGATCGCGGCCGCGGAGCTGGCGAAGGCCGCCGCGGACGACGAGGGCACCGGCTGGTGAGCGCGCTCGCGGACGCCTTCGCCGCTGCCCGAGCGGAGGGTCGGGCGGCCCTGGTCGGCTACCTGCCGGCCGGTTACCCGTCGTACGAGGGGGCCGTGGCCGCCTTCGCCGCCATGGTCGAGGCCGGGGTGGACGTGGTCGAGGTCGGGCTGCCCTACTCCGACCCGCTGATGGACGGCCCGACCATCCAGGAGGCCGTGGACGCGGCGCTGCGGACCGGCACCCGGACCGCCGACGTGCTGCGCACGGTGGCGGCGGTGGCGGCGACCGGCGTGCCCACGGTCGTCATGACCTACTGGAACCCGGTGGACCACTACGGCGTCGAGCGGTTCGCCGCGGACCTGGCCGCGGCCGGTGGCGCCGGGGCGATCACCCCGGACCTGTTGCCGGAGGAGGCCGCGGACTGGATTGCCGCCGCGACCGCGCGCCGGCTGGATCCGGTGTTCCTGGTGGCGCCGTCGTCGTCGCAGCAGCGGCTGCGCCGGGTCGCCGAGGTCACCCGCGGGTTCGTCTACGCGGCGTCGACAATGGGCGTCACCGGCGCTCGAGAGTCGGTGAGTAACCGGGCTGGCGAGCTGGTGGCCCGGGTCCGCGAAGTCACCGACCTGCCGGTTGCGGTCGGGCTCGGGGTGGGCAGCGGCGGTCAGGCCGCCGAGGTCGCGGCGTACGCCGACGGGGTGATCGTCGGTTCCGCTTTCGTCCGCCGGCTGCTGGACGCACCGTCCGAGTCGGCTGGTGCGGCCGCGGTGGGGGAGCTGGCGGCAGAGCTGGCGGCTGGCGTGCGCAGCGGCCGACCGGTGCTGACCCCCGACATCTGGCGGCGCAACCGGTGACGGTGCCGGTACCTGGCCGTACCGGATCAGCGCGCGCCGGATCATCGCTGCCATGGTGACGGCGTCGATCCCCAGCCCCGCTCGCGGGGTGTGGCACCTGGGGCCGGTCCCGATCCGGGCCTACGCGCTGGCCATCATCGTCGGCATCGTCGTCGCGGTCTGGCTGGGCGAGCGGCGCTGGGTCGCCCGGGGCGGACTGCCCGGCACCGTCGCCGACATCGCCACGATCGCGGTGCCGTTCGGGTTGGTCGGCGGCCGGCTCTACCACGTGCTCACCGACCCTGAGCTCTACTTCGGCCACGGCCGGCGCCCGATCGAGGCGCTCTACATCTGGCGGGGCGGCCTGGGGATCTGGGGCGCGGTCGCCCTCGGCGGCGTGGGGGCGTGGATCGGCTGCCGCCGCCGGGGCGCGGCGCTGGGTGCCTTCGGCGACGCCATCGCCCCCGGGATCGCGCTGGCGCAGGCCATCGGCCGGTTCGGCAACTACTTCAACCAGGAGCTGTTCGGCCGGCCGACGACGCTGCCGTGGGCGCTGCGGATCGACCCGGCGCACCGGCCGGTGGAGACGCCGGAGATTGGGCTCTACCACCCGACGTTCCTCTACGAGTCGCTGTGGGACGTCGGCGTCGCCGGGTTGGTGATCTGGGCCGACCGTCGGTTCCGGCTGGGCGCCGGCCGGGCGTTCGCGCTCTACCTGGCGGCGTACACAGCCGGCCGGGCCTGGATCGAGGCGCTGCGAATCGATCCGGCGAACCGCATCCTGGGCCTGCGGCTGAACGAGTGGACCAGCGTGGCGGTGTTCCTCGGCGCCGTCGCCTACATCTGGCTGCGCCGGGGCTCCGGTCGGGAGGAGACCGTCCAGCGGGTGCCGGTTGCCGCCGCGACGGACGGCGGCCCAGTCGCGCAGTCGTAGTCCCAGTCGCCCAATCGCAGTCGCAGTCGTAGTCGCCCAATCGCAGTCGCAGTCGTACGCTGGCGCCGTGAGCATGTCCGCAGACGCCGTCCCCGCGACCCCCGCGACCGGGGCGTCGGCCCTCTCCGGCGACGATGAGCACCCGATCGGTCACCGGCACCGCGACGTCACCGGCGGCTGGCTGCGGCCGGCGGTGTTCGGCGCGACCGACGGCCTGGTGTCGAACTTCGCATTGATCGCCGGCGTGGCCGGCGGCGGGGTGAGTGCTCACCAGATCGGCCTGACCGGCCTGGCCGGGTTGGTGGCCGGGGCGTTCTCGATGGCCACCGGCGAGTACACCTCGGTGGCCTCGCAGACCGAGCTGACTCAGGCCGAGATCGAGATCGAGAAAGCCGAGCTCAAGCGCTCGCCGCGGGCCGAGGAGGCCGAGCTCGCCAGCCTCTACATGAGCCGCGGTCTGGATGAGCCGTTGGCCCGCGAGGTGGCCCGCCAGCTCTCCGCGGACCATGAAACGGCCTGGCGGGTGCACACCCGCGAGGAGCTCGGCGTCGACCCGGACGACCTGCCGAGGCCGATGACGGCGGCCTGGTCCTCGTTCTGCGCGTTCGCCCTCGGGGCCCTCCTGCCGCTGCTGCCCTACCTGCTCGGCGCCCACTCCCTGCTGCCGGCGTTGCTGCTGGCCGGGCTCGGGTTGTTCGCCGCCGGCGCGTTCGTCTCCCGGTTCACCCGCCGAACCGCCCTCTCCAGCGGCGCCCGCCAGCTACTCTTCGGCGCCGCTGCGGCCGCGGTCACATATGCGATCGGCCACCTGGTCGGCGGCCGGCTCGGGTAGTCGCCCGGCGCGCGAGCCGCTGTCGGAGCCCCAATTGGGGAGACGCCCGAGCGCGTCGTAGGCTTCGCTTTGCGGTTCCGGCCGGCTCCCTAAGTCCGGTCGGTAACCGCTGTCCTGGCCCCACCGTGGCGGCCCTACGGCAGCCGCTGCGCCGCCGACACTGGCACATCGCTGCACCTCCTTCGGCCCTCACTTCCAGCCAACTCGCGACCCTCAGGACGGTTCCATGCTTGCAGGCACGCCCGCGCCGCAAGGTCTCTACGACGGTGGCCGGGAGCACGACGCATGCGGGGTCGCCTTTGTCGTGGACATGCACGGCCGCCGCAGCGCTGACCTGGTCGCCGCCGGGCTGACGGCGCTGCGCAATCTCGACCACCGCGGCGCCTCGGGCGCCGAGGTCGCCTCCGGGGACGGGGCCGGGGTTCTGACTCAGGTGCCGGACGAGTTCCTGCGGGCGGTGGCCGGGTTCGCGCTGCCCGACCCGGTGGCCGGCGCGGCGACGTACGCCGTGGGGATGGCGTTCCTACCCACCGACGACGCCGGCTGCTCCACGGCCGTCGAAAAGGTAGCAGCCATCGCCGCCGCCGAGGGGCTGCGGGTGCTGGGGTGGCGGGACGTGCCGACCGACCCGACCGACCTCGGCCCGACCGCCCGGTCGGTGATGCCGCGCTTTCGCCAGGTGTTCCTGGCCGGCGACCCCGCGGAACGTGGACCCGCCGAACCTGGCCCCACCGAACCGGGCGCTGCCGAGCCAGCCCTGGCCGGCGCCGCGCTGGAGCGGCGGGCGTTCGTGGTCCGCAAGCGGGTGGAGCACGAGGCCGGGCTCTACTTCGCCAGCCTGTCCACCCGCACCGTCGTCTACAAGGGGATGTTGACCACCGCGCAGCTGCGGCGGTTCTTCCCCGACCTGAGCGACCCCCGCTTCGCCTCCGCACTGGTGCTGGTGCACTCCCGGTTCTCCACCAACACCTTCCCGTCCTGGCCGCTGGCCCACCCCTATCGCTACATCGCCCACAACGGGGAGATCAACACCGTCCAGGGCAACCGCAACTCGATGCGGGCGCGGGAGGCGTTGCTCGCCAGCCACCTCATCCCCGGTGATCTGCAGCGGTTGTTTCCGATCTGTACGCCGGGTGCGAGCGACTCCGCCTCCTTCGACGAGGTGCTCGAGCTGCTGCACATGGGTGGGCGGTCGTTGCCGCACGCCGTCCTGATGATGATCCCCGAAGCGTGGGAGAACCACGCCGAGATGGACGCGGCGCGCCGGGCCTTCTACGAGTTCCACGCCACCGTGATGGAGCCCTGGGACGGCCCGGCCGCGGTGGCGTTCACCGATGGCACAGTGATCGGCGCCGTGCTCGACCGCAACGGGCTGCGTCCGGCGCGCTACTGGGTGACCAACGACGGCCTGGTGGTGTTGGCCAGCGAGGCCGGTGTGCTGGAGATCGACCAGGCCAGCGTGGTGGAGAAGGGTCGGCTTCAGCCGGGCCGGATGTTCCTCGTCGACACCGCCAAGGGGCGGATCGTCGGCGATGCCGAGATCAAGGCCGAGCTGGCCGCCGCGCTGCCCTACGACGAGTGGTTGCACGCCGGGCTGGTCCGGCTCGGGCACCTACCTGATCGCGAGCACGTGGTCTATAGCCACGAATCGGTGCTCCGCCGCCAGCAGACCTTCGGCTACACCGAGGAGGAGCTGCGCGTCCTGCTCACGCCGATGGCCCGTACCGGGGCCGATCCCATCGGCTCGATGGGCACCGACACGCCGGTTGCCGTGCTGTCGGAGCGGCCGAGGCTGCTGTTCGACTACTTCACGCAGCTCTTCGCCCAGGTCACCAACCCACCGCTGGACGCCATCCGCGAGGAGCTGGTCACGTCGCTGGCCGGCACCCTCGGCGCCGAGGGTAACCTGCTCGAGCCCTCGGCCGTCTCCTGCCGGCAGGTCGTGCTGCCCTTCCCGGTGATCGACAACGGCGTGCTGGCCAAGATCGTTCACATCAACCACGACGGCGACATGCCCGGCTTCGCCGCGGTGACGATCTCTGGGCTGTACGACATCGCCGGGGGCGGCGAGGCGCTTCGCCAGCGGCTGGAGGCCATCTGCCGGCTGGTCGACCAGGCGATCACAGAAGGTGCCCGGATCGTCGTGCTGTCCGACCGGGACTCCTCCGCCACCTTGGCGCCGATCCCGTCGCTGCTGCTGACCTCGGCCGTGCACCATCACTTGATCCGCGAGCGCACCCGGACCAAGGTGGCGCTGCTGGTCGAGGCCGGCGACGCCCGCGAGGTGCACCACGTCGCCCTGCTGATCGGGTACGGCGCCTCGGCGGTCAACCCCTACCTGGCCTTCGAGACCGTCGAGCACCACATCCGCCACGGTGCCGTGCCGGGGTTGGAACCGCAGCAGGCCGTCCGGCGCTACATCAAGGCGCTGGGCAAGGGCGTCCTCAAGGTGATGTCCAAGATGGGCATCTCGACTGTCGCCTCCTACACCGGAGCTCAGGTCTTCGAGGCGATCGGGCTGTCGCAGGCGCTGGTGGACGAGTACTTCACCGGCACCACCAGCCGGCTGGGCGGCGTTGGCCTGGACGTGATCGCTGCCGAGGTCGCAGCCCGGCACGCCCGGGCCTACCCGGAGAACGCGACCGAGCTGGCGCACCGCGGTCTGGAGATCGGCGGGGAGTACCAGTGGCGGCGCGAGGGTGAGCTGCACCTAGTCAACCCCGAGACCGTCTTCAAACTGCAGCACTCCACCTGGTCCAAGCAGTACACGATCTTCAAGGAATACACCCGCGCGGTCGACGAGCAGTCCCTCCGGCTGGGCACGCTGCGCGGATTGTTCCAATTCCGGACCGGCCAGCGGCCACCGGTGCCGATCGAGGAGGTGGAGCCGGCATCGGAGATCGTCAAGCGGTTCTCCACCGGAGCCATGTCTTACGGCTCGATCTCGGCCGAGGTGCACGAGACGCTGGCGATCGCCATGAACCGCCTCGGTGGCCGGTCCAACACCGGGGAAGGCGGCGAGGACCCCGAGCGGTTCGTGCCCTTGCCCAACGGGGACTCCAAGCGCTCGGCCGTCAAGCAGGTAGCCTCCGGCCGGTTCGGGGTGACCAGCCAGTACCTGGTCAACGCCGATGACATCCAGATCAAGATTGCGCAGGGCGCCAAGCCCGGCGAAGGTGGCCAGCTGCCGGGCGCCAAGGTCTACCCGTGGATCGCCAAGACCCGCTACTCCACCCCCGGGGTCGGCCTGATCTCGCCGCCGCCGCACCACGACATCTACTCGATCGAGGACCTGGCCCAGCTCATCCATGACCTGAAGAACGCCAACCACCAGGCCCGGATCAACGTCAAACTGGTCGCCGAGGTTGGCGTCGGCACGGTCGCGGCCGGGGTGTCCAAAGCGCATGCGGACGTCGTGATGATCTCCGGGCACGACGGCGGCACCGGTGCCGCACCCCTGACCTCGCTCAAGCACGCCGGCGCGCCCTGGGAGCTCGGGCTGGCCGAGACCCAGCAGACGCTGCTGCTCAACAAGCTGCGCGACCGGATCGTGGTGCAGGTCGACGGCCAGCTCAAGACCGGGCGGGACGTGGTCATCGGAGCGCTGTTGGGCGCCGAGGAGTTCGGCTTCTCCACCGCCCCGCTGGTGGTCAGCGGCTGCATCATGATGCGGGTCTGTCACCTCGACACCTGCCCGGTCGGGATCGCCACCCAGAACCCGGTGCTGCGCGCCCGGTTCGCCGGCCGGCCGGAGTTCGTCGTCACGTTCTTCCGCTACGTCGCCGAAGAGGTCCGCGAGCACCTGGCCGCCCTGGGCTTCCGCTCGGTCGCCGAGGTCGTTGGGCACGCGGAGCTGCTCGACACCCGGGAGGCGATCGATCACTGGAAGGCTGCCGGGCTCGACCTGGCGCCGATCTTCTACGTTCCCGAGATCGGGCCGGACGAGAGTCGCCGCCAGCGGATCCCTCAAGACCACAGCCTGGACAAGGCGCTGGACAACACCTTGATCGCGCTCTGCGAGGGGGCGCTGCAGGACGGCGCCCCGGTCCGCCTCGAGCTGCCGGTGCGCAACGTCAACCGCACCGTCGGCACCATGCTGGGCGCCGAGGTGACCCGCCGGTACGGCGGTGACGGCCTGGCCGAGGGCACCATCGACATCACCTTCACCGGCTCCGCCGGGCAGTCGTTCGGGGCGTTCCTGCCGCGCGGGATCACGCTGCGGCTCGAAGGGGACGCCAACGACTACGCCGGCAAGGGCCTGTCCGGCGGCCGGATCGTCGCTCGGCCGCCGCGCGAAGCCCGGTTCGCGGCCGAGCACAACATCGTCGCCGGCAACGTGCTGCTCTACGGGGCCACCGGCGGAGAGGCATTCTTCCGCGGCGTGGTCGGCGAGCGGTTCGCAGTGCGCAACTCCGGGGCTACCGCGGTGGTCGAGGGGGTGGGCGACCACGCCTGCGAGTACATGACCGGGGGCCGGGTGCTGATCCTCGGCCGGACCGGCCGCAACGTCGGCGCGGGCATGTCCGGCGGGATCGCCTACGTGCTCGACCTGGCGCCGATCCGGGTCAACCCGGAGATGGTGGACCTCGAGCCGCTCGACGACGCCGACCGCACGCTGGTCTGCGACCTGCTGGCCCGGCACCGGGCGGAGACCGGATCGGTGGTCGCCGAGGTACTGCTCGCCGACTGGGCGGCAGATCCGGCGACGGCCGGACGCTTCACCAAGGTCATGCCGCGCGACTACCGCCGGGTGCTGCTCGCCATCCGCGCGGCCGAGGAGTCCGGAGAGTCTGTGGAGGACGCAATCATGGCGGCGGCTCGTGGCTGACCAGACAGGCTTTCTCAAGTACTCCCGAGAGCTGCCGCGACGCCGGCCGGTCGAGGTCCGGATCCAGGACTGGCGTGAGGTCTACGAGGACTTCCCGCCCGACCACGCCCGGACTCAGGCCGCCCGGTGCATGGACTGCGGGATTCCCTTCTGCCACAACGGCTGTCCGCTGGGCAACCTCATCCCGGAGTGGAACGACCTGGTCTACCGGGACGACTGGCAGGAGGCGGCCGAGCGACTGCACGCGACGAACAACTTCCCGGAGTTCACCGGCCGGCTGTGTCCCGCGCCGTGCGAGGCAGCCTGCGTGCTGGGCATCAACGCCGACCCGGTGACGATCAAGCAGGTGGAGGTTGAGATTGCCGACCGGGCCTGGACGGAGGGCTGGACGGCGCCGCAGCTGCCGGCCGAGCGCACCGGCCGGTCGGTGGCCGTCGTGGGTAGCGGTCCCGCCGGCCTGGCGGCGGCCCAGCAGCTCACTCGGGCCGGGCACGACGTCACCGTGTTCGAGCGCGACGACCGCATCGGCGGCCTGCTGCGCTACGGCATCCCCGAGTTCAAGATGGAGAAGAGGGTGCTGGACCAGCGGATTGAGCAGATGCGGGCCGAGGGCACCGGGTTCCTGCCGTCCTACGAGGTCGGCCGCGACATCAGCGGCGACGAGCTGCGCACGGCGTACGACGCGGTGCTGCTCGCCGGCGGCGCGACGGTGCCGCGGGACCTGCCGGTGCCCGGCCGCGAGCTGACCGGCATCTATCCGGCCATGGACTACCTCGTCCCGGCCAACCGGGTGCAGGAGGGCGACCTGGCCGAGTCGCCGATCTCGGCGGCCGGCAGGGACGTGGTCATCATCGGCGGCGGCGACACCGGCGCCGACTGCCTGGGCACCGCCCACCGGCAGCGGGCGCGGTCGGTGACCCAGCTGGAGATCCTGCCGCGGCCGCCGGCACACCGGGCCGAGACGACTCCCTGGCCCACGTGGCCGCTGATGTACCGGACGACGAGCGCCCATGAGGAGGGCGGCGAGCGGGTGTTCGCCGTGAACACCGTGCGGTTCGTTCCCGGCGACTCACCGACCGGCAGCGGTGCCGTCGCTGGGCTGGTGCTGGTCGCCGTTGAGCAGCAGGGGTCCGACGGCCGGCCGACGTTCGTGCCGATCGAGGGCACGCAGCACGAGCTGCCGGCGCAGCTCGTGCTGCTGGCGATGGGCTTCCTCGGACCGCAGCGCACGGGTCTGCTCGAGCAGCTCGGGGTCGCGCTGGACGCGCGCGGCAACGTGGCCCGGTCGGCGGAGTGGGCGACCAACGTGCCGGGCGTCTTCGTCGCCGGGGACATGGGCCGCGGCCAGTCGCTGATCGTCTGGGCGATCGCCGAGGGCCGGGCCGCCGCGGCCGCGGTCGACCGCTACCTGGAGGCGGAGACGGCACTGCCGGCGCCCATCGTGCCGACCAGTCGCTGACCGAATGCCGGACAGTCCCGTGCTGGGCAGTCCAACGGCGGCTGCTGGAGCGGCGCCCAGGTACTGCTGGTGCAGAAGCGAACGGTGCAGCTGGCTCGGGAGCGGGCGAAGCCGACGATCGTCGCGACCCAGATGCTCGAATCGATGATTCTGCACTCCCGCCCGACTCGGGCCGAGGCCTCCGATGTGGCCAACGCGGTTCTCGATGGTGCCGATGCGCTGACCGTGCCGATGCCCGCCGGCTCCGAAGACATGGTGTCCCAGGTCAACACCGCGATGCTGCGGCTGGGCCGCGGCGCGGTCGGCGATCTGGTCGTGATCGTCGGCGGCAGCCCCATCGGTACGCCGGGAACGACGAACTTCCTGCAGGTGCACCGGCTCAGCGGTCCCTGAGGGGCTCAGCGGTCCGGAACGGGGTTTCGTGCCCGGATGGCCTCTCACGAGGCCCGTGGGCTGGCGCGTTCGGCAACGAGGGCAAGAAGTGCGCTGACTGGGATGGCCGCGTCCGGGTCAACGGCCGCCTGGGCGAGCCGCTCTTCGAGCCACTCGCGCATCAGGGTGGTGACCTTCACGCCGCGGGCAGCAGCCGCCGAGCGCAAGGCGTCAATGACCGGCTTGGGCAACCGCAGCGCGTAGGTCACCATCGGCTCGGCAACTGACCCGGGTTCTTCCCAGGTGGCCTGCTCAATGTGATCCGATAGGTCGGTGTGGTCGTAGTGGTCGGCCAGCTCGGTCAGTCTATCGCCGTACGGCATGGTCTTCACCGCCCCTTCCGGCGGAACGCACGCCGCTCGTTGCTGGTCATTTCGCGGGCAGTCACGACGTACCACCGTCCATCCAAGGCAGGGGTCAAGACCACCACCAGTGTTCGGCCCGCACCACTGGCCGCGTAGATCTCGGTCGTGCCCGTCCTTCGGTCGCCGGCCGCGCGCCTCCGACGGCCGGGCCAGCCCTGCGCCGTCCGGCCAGACCGCGGCCAGCCGGCGAGGAGCGGGGCAGCTGGGTGAACCGCCGCCCGTGAGTGCCGGGAGCGGGATTCGAACCCGCACGTCCTTACGGACAGATGGGTTTGAGCCATCCGCGGTTGCCTGTTACGCCATCCCGGCCGGGAGAAATGCCCGCAGCCTAATCCTCAAGTCCCTCGGACCGCGGCACCAGCGGCCGCGGTGCGGCCACGCCAAAGCGTCGGGCCAACTCGGAGTCCGGACGACGACACACCGGTGGATCGTCGGCTTCGGTCCCCCCCTGACCTGCGCTCCGCTACGGTTCCGGCAGGTCTATCGAGCCGGCGCCAACCCGGTCGGGCAAAGCCAGCGTCCACCAGCACTAGCCCCACGAGCCAGGTCCACCCCAACAGCGTCAGGAGCCCCGCGTGCGTTCTCGTTCCCTGCGGCTAGCCGCACCACTTGTCGTCGGAGCGGTCGTACTGACCGCCTGCGGCAGTAACAAGTCGGAAAGCTCCGGGTCTTCCGGGGGCAGCACCAGCGGCGGGAACAAGACGGCCACCATCGGCCTGTCGGCTCCGCTGTCGGGCAGCCTGTCCTCGCTCGGTCTGGGGATGAAGAACAGCGCCGACCTGGCCGTGAAGCAGGCCAACGCCAAGCAGACCGTCAAGGGCTGGACCTTGAAGTTCGACGCCGAGGACGACCAGGGCCAGGCCAACGTCGGTCAGCAGGTCGCCAGCAAGCTGGCGTCGCAGAAGGACGTCGTCGGGGTCGTCGGCCCGCTGAACTCCAGCGTCGGTCAGCAGGAGCAGCCGGTGCTGGCCCAAGCCAACATCACCCAGATTTCCCCGGCGAACACCAACCCGTCGCTGACGCAGGGCCCGGACTACTCGACCGGCACCAAGAAGCGGCCGTTCGCCAACTACTTCCGGACCGCCACGACCGACGCCGTGCAGGGACCGTTCGCGGCCCAGTACGTCGTGCAGACGCTCGGCAAGAAGAAGGTCGCCCTGGTCAACGACAAGAAGACATACGGCGCCGGCCTGGTCGGCGAGTTCAAGAAGGAGCTGACCAAGGAGGGTGGCTCGGTCGTCGCGGACGAGGCCATCAACCCCGGCGACAAGGACTTCTCCGCCGTCATCAGCAAGATCAAGACGGCCGGACCGGAGCTGCTCTACTACGGCGGGGAGTACCCCGAAGCCTCGCTGCTGTCCTCGCAGATGAAGCAGGCCAACCTCAACATCCCGCTCATGGGTGGTGACGGCATCTACGACCCGACCTACATCAGCGTTGCCAAGGAAGCCGCGGAAGGCGACCTGGCGACCTCGGTCGGCGCGCCGGCGGAGTCCCTGGACACCGCCAAGCAGTTCGTCGCCGACTACAAGGCCGGCAACTACAGCGAGCCCTTCGCGGCGTACGGCCCCTACACCTACGACGCGGCCAACGTGATCATTTCGGCGCTGGCGCAGGTGCTCCCGGGCAAGAACGCCATCGACGACTCGGTGCGCCAGGCGGTCGTCAAGGCCGTGCAGGGCACCTCGATCGACGGCGCGACCGGCAAGGTGTCCTTCGACCAGTACGGCGACACCTCGAACAAGACGCTCACGGTCTACAAGGTGACCAGTGGCGCCTGGAAGGCCGAGAAGACCGGGTCCTTCCAGGGCTGAGTGGTTCGCGGACGGACCGGCCTCCAGCCAGGACATCGACTGACGGCCACGAGGAAGGGGCGGGGAAACCCGCCCCTTCCTCGTGCCGGGAGGACTATGTGACCCAGTTCCTGCAGCAACTCGCCAACGGTCTCGTGCTGGGGGCGACGTACGGCCTGATCGCCTTGGGCTACACGATGGTGTATGGCATAATCCAGCTGATCAACTTCGCCCACGGCGAGATCTTCATGGTGGGCGCGTTCGGCGGCCTGACCGTCTTTACCGCCCTGCCGGCGGCGCTCGGACGCAACGTTTGGATCGCCCTGCCGCTGGTCCTGGCCGGCGCGATGGCGACCTCCGTCGTGACCGGCGTGTTGATGGAGCGGTTGGCGTATCGGCCGCTGCGCAACGCTCCGCGACTGGCCCCACTGATCACGGCGATCGGCGTGTCCGTAGTCCTACAGGAGACGATCCGGCTGTTCTATCCGGGCGCCAAGGCGCCCAAGCCGTTTCCGCGGCTGCTTCCCGACGGCGCCGTCACCCTGGGCGGGGTCCGCATCGCCTGGGTGTCGCTGTTCGTCATCGTCGTGGCGATCGCGCTGATGATCGCTCTCGCGGTTTTCGTCCAGACCTCTCGTACCGGCCGCGCCATGCGGGCGACGTCGCAGGACCCGGACACCGCCGCGCTGATGGGCATCGACACCAACCGCATCATCGTTATCACGTTTGTGATCGGGGCCGCGCTGGCCGGAGTCGCCGGCGTGCTGCAGGGCATGCGCTTTGTCTCGATCGACTTCTTCATGGGCTTCCTGGCTGGCCTCAAAGCATTCACCGCCGCGGTGCTCGGGGGCATCGGCAACATCACCGGCGCCGTGCTTGGCGGGTTCGTGCTCGGGCTGGTCGAGACCTTCGCCACCCAGTACGTGCCCAACGGATCCGCGTACAAGGACGTCTTCGCCTTCGTGGTCCTCATCCTGGTACTGGTCTTCCGCCCGACCGGCCTGCTGGGCGAACAAGTGGGCACCCGGGCATGACCACACCGAGCATGGACCCCGACGGCTCCGGCCGTACCGGGCGCGTGGCCGCCATTCGGTCCGCGACCCGGGCCCGGACCGCCCCGCTCACCGTGCCGCTGGCGGCAGCCGGTGCGGCGCTCACGGTGGCGGGGTCACTGACCCCGTGGGCGACGTTCTTCTTCGGTTACCCGGGCAAGGTGACGCTGACCGGCTTCCCGGGCGGCGCGCGCCTTTACACCCTGCTGCTCGCCGTCGGGCTGCTGCTCGTTGTTGCCCGGATCGCCGGCCGCCGGCGGGCCGTGCTGGCCTGCGCCCTCGGCATTGTCGCGATCTCGGTGGGCAACCTGCTCGCCATCGCCAGCAGCGGGGGCGGTCTGGGTGCGGTGGCGTACGGCGCGTGGCTCACGGTCGCCGGTGGCGTCCTGGGTGCGCTCGCCGGCGACGCCGTTCGGGAGCCCGCGGATTCCGAGCGCAACCTGCGCTGGGGACGGCTGTGGGTGTGGGCGCCGCTGGAGATCCTGCTGATCGCGCTGGTTCTGGGGAGCCTGCTGGTCGCGATCGTGATCGGCCTCAAGATCAACGAATCCAGCGCGTTCGTGTCCTACCTGGCGTTCCTGGGCTTTGCGGCCGCGGCCGCGGTCGCACTCGGTGCCGGCACGCTGGTGAGCTACGTGTCGGAGCGGCACCGGACGGTCACGCTGGCCGCCGCGGCCATCACGGCGGCGGCCTTTCCGTTCACCCAGGGCGGGGACAGTTATTGGATCCGGGTGGCCGCCTCCATTGGTGTGTTCGCCGCGGCCGCGATCGGGCTCAACATCGTGGTAGGCCTCGCGGGACTGCTCGACCTCGGCTACGTCGCCTTCTTCGGCGTGGGCGCCTACGTGTCGGCTCTGCTGTCCAACGCCACCTTCACGACCGTGCACGTGCACGTGCCGTTCGGCGCCGTGATCGTGCTCGGGGCGCTGACCTCGGCGTTCTTTGGAGTGATCATCGGCGCCCCGACGCTGCGGCTGCGTGGGGACTACCTGGCCATCGTGACCCTGGGCTTCGGGGAGATCTTCCGCATCGTCGCCAACAACTGGGACGGGTTAACCCGCGGACCGAACGGCATCTCCGGCGTACCGAACATCAACGCCAACGGCTTTGACTTCGGCCAGCCGCACACCGTGTTCGGGATCGTGCTGCCGGGCTTCGCCAACTACTACTTTCTCGAGCTGCTGCTGGTCGCCGGGGTCATGGTGATCTTCGCCAACCTCAACCGCAGTCGGATTGGCCGGGCCTGGGTGGCCATCCGCGAGGACGAGCTGGCCGCCCGGGCCATGGGGATCAACACCGTGGCGCTCAAGCTGTTGGCCTTCGCGATGGGCGCCTTCCTGGCCGGCGCGGCCGGGACCGTCAACGCGCACGTGACCACCCAGGTGTCGCCGGACTCCTACACGTTCCTGGAGTCCGCGCTGCTGCTGTCCGCGGTCGTGCTCGGCGGGATGGGGACGCTGCCCGGCGCGGTGTTGGGCTCGACCCTGCTGTTCGTCATTCCGGAGAAGCTGCGGACGTTCCAAGACAAGCGGCTGCTGCTGTTCGGGCTAGCGCTGATCCTGATGATGCGGTTCCGGCCGGAGGGCTTGATCGCCAGTCGCCGCCGGCAGCGCGAGCTGCTCAGCGAGGAGTCCGGCGCGGACGCGATGAGCCAGCCCGGCCAGGTGGCCCGGGCATGAGTACGCCGCTGGTCTCTCGTCAGCGCGGGCCGGACCCCGGCGGTGGCGCCGGCGAGGTGCTGGTCGCCCGCGACATCACCAAGAAGTTCGGTGGGCTGACCGCAGTCAACCAGGTGAGCCTCACCGTCCGCGACGGCGAGATCGTCGGCCTGATCGGCCCCAACGGGGCCGGCAAGACGACGTTCTTCAACTGCCTGACCGGCATGGAGACACCGACCAGCGGAGAGATCACCTTCCGCGGCCGCCGGTTGAGCGGCGGTGCGGACCGGATCACCAAGGCCGGGCTGGCGCGGACGTTCCAAAACATTCGGCTGTTCCCGTTCATGACGGCGGTCGAGAACGTCCAGGTCGGCCGGCACTGTCGGACCCGCACCGGCGTCTTGTCGGCGGTCTTCCGGGGCCCCCGCCACCGCCGGGAGGAACGCGAGTCGATCCAGCGGGCGCGCGAGCTGCTCGACTTCGTCGGCCTGAGTCGGGTGGAGGCCGAGCTGGCCCGGAGCCTGCCCTACGGCGACCAACGCCGGCTCGAGATAGCCCGGGCGCTGGCCACCGATCCGGGGCTGCTGCTGCTGGACGAGCCGACTGCCGGGATGAACCCGCAGGAGACCCGGGACGCGATGCTGTTAGTCCGCCGCATCCGGGACACCGGGCTGGCGATCGTGGTCATCGAGCACGACATGCGCTTTATCTTCAGCCTGTGCGACCGGGTCGCCGTACTGGTACAGGGCGCCAAGCTGTTGGAAGGAAGCGCCGAGCAGGTGCAGGCGGACGAGCGGGTGATCGAGGCCTACCTTGGCGCCCCGGTGGTTGGCGCCCCGGTGGATGGCGCATCCGGGGACGCGGAGACCCGCTCGTGACCCCGATGCTGGAGGTGCGCGACCTGGTCGTCGCCTACGGCGCGATCGAGGCGGTCAAGGGCATCAGCCTGCAGGTGCAGGCCGGCGACGTGGTCACGTTGATCGGCGGTAACGGTGCCGGCAAGACCACCACGCTGCGGACGCTGTCGGGGCTGCTGCGTCCGGTCGCGGGCCAGGTGCTCTTCGAGGGCGAGCGGATCGACCGGGTGCCGGCGCACGAGATCGTGCGCCGCGGCATCGCCCACTCGCCGGAAGGGCGCCGGATCTTCCCGCGGATGACGATCGAGGAGAACCTCGAGCTCGGTGCGTACAGCCGCCGCGGCAAAACGGCGGAGATCCGCGACACCATCGACCGGGTGTACGCGCTGTTCCCGATGCTCGGGGAGCGGCGTGGGCAGCCAGCGGGCACGCTGTCCGGCGGCGAGCAGCAGATGCTGGCCGTGGGGCGAGCCCTGATGAGCCAGCCCCGTCTGATCATGCTGGACGAGCCGTCCATGGGGCTTTCACCGATCATGATGCAGAAGATCTTCTCCACCTTGGTCGAGCTCAAGGGGCAGGGGACAACGATCCTGCTGGTCGAGCAGAACGCCCAGGCCGCCCTGTCCCTGGCCGACCGCGGTTACGTGATCGAGACGGGTCGGATCGTGCTGGAGGACAACGGACCGGCGCTGCTGGGCAATGAGCTGGTCCGTAAGGCCTACCTCGGCGAGGAGTGACCCGAGAGGCAGCACTGCACCCCCGGGGGGCAGCGGCGTGCTGCCCTGCGCGCTAGGCTCGGCGGGCTTCGGGGAGCCCACCGCATCCGTGTTCGGATTACAGGTCCCGGTCGGCGTTCGGTGCCGGGTAGTCAGCCGGCCGCGAGCTGCGACCGCCGAGGAGGAGATGCCGTGCCCCGCATCCCGATCCGTGTTCGGGAAGCCGCCGCCGCGGACATCCCGATCCTGGTCCGACTCGGGAAGGAGCTACCGGGTGGCTACGCGAGCCGGCGCCGGGGGACCAGCCGGCCCGGGCTGACCTCCAGCCCGCTCACCTTCGAGCACCGGTACGCCGAGGCGCTCGCCGACTCGCGGCGTCGGGTGGTGCTCGCGGTCGGCGAGGACGGTGAACCGCTGGGGATGGCGGTGTTTGCCCAAGTGAGCACATCGCCGCTGGTCGACGTTCCCGCCGTGCAGGTGAGCCACCTGATCGTCGACGGTGGACATCGGCGCAAGGGCGCCGGACGGGCGCTGGTGGCGGCGGCCGCGGCGTACGCCGGGGAGATCGGCCGCGACCAGATCATGGTCAACGTCCTGCCCGGCGCCCGGGATGTGCACAGGTTCTACGCCCGGCTCGGCTTTGCGCCGCTGGTCGTGCGGCGCGTGACCTCCATCGCGGCGCTGCGGCGGCGGCTCGGTGCCGCCGAGCTGCGCCCGGCGCCCGGCCTGCTTCGCCGCCGACCGGGGGTGCGCCCGTTGTCCTCCCGCGCCGGCGCCCGGCCCGCTCGTCGCGCCGCTAACGCCGCCTCCGAGCTGTCCGGGTTGCCGGTCCGGTCCCGGCTGTGGTCGAACCCGCTCGCCGAACGGTGACCTGTCCTGGCTCAGCCGGCCTGCGGGTCTAGGACCGCTGAGCCCTGGGCGGCGGGTGCTGCAACCCATCAGGCAGCCGCGCCCTCCAGCGGCATTGTTGTGGTGGCGACGGCGACGCTGTGTCTCGGGTTCGTCCTATCGATGGTGATGGCGCCTGCGCCGGTGATCCTACCGGCGGTGCTCCGGCGCCAGCTGCCCGTATCACCCGCTGCTGATCGCACCCGTCGTACTGCTGCACCTCTCCCTGGCCGTGCGGCTGTGGGCTAAGCGATGCTCTCCGGGTGCCGGGTGCCGGGTGCCGGGTGCCGGGTGCCGGGTGCCGGGTGCCGGGTGCCGGGTGCCGGGTGCCGGGCGGGGTGGAGCCGGGTGCCGGGCGGCTGGCAGGCGGGCGGGGTTGGGAACGTCGCCGACCTGGTGCTGTTCATCGTGCTCGCCGGCTGGTCCGCCGCCACGGCGGCCCGAGGTGTCCGGTGGCCCAAGGTGTCCGGAGGGCCGATGTGTCCGGAGGGCCGATGACCCGCACTCCCAACCCGACGCGCGGCTTCTGGCCGCTGCGCGACCTGCCGGTGGTGGGCTGGCTATTGGCGGTCGTAGCGGTGGCCCTGCTGCACCCGTTCGTGCCCGCCCCGCGCTGGTTGATGATCCATCTGCTCCTGCTCGGTGCGGTCAGCCATGCGATCATGGTCTGGAGCCGGTACTTCGCTGACGCCCTGCTGCACATCCCGCCCCACGCCGGGGATCGCCGGATCCAGTCCATTCGGCTGCTCGGGCTCAATACGGGCGTGCTCGGCGTGCTCATCGGCGTGCTCGGGGGCTCGTGGCCGGTGGCCGCGCTCGGCGCCACCGTGGTGGCGGCGGCCGTGCTGGCGCACGGCGTCGCGCTGGTCCGCCAGCTCAGGCGCGCGCTGCCCTCGCGGTTCGGAGCCACCGTCCGCTACTACGTTGCCGCGGCCGGCTTACTGCCGGTGGGTGCGGCGCTCGGTACGGCGCTCGCCCGCGGCCTCGGCGACCCGGTGCACGAGCAGGTAATCCTCGCGCACGTGAGCCTGAACGTGCTCGGGTGGATAGGACTCACGATCGTCGGCACGCTGGTCACGCTGTGGCCGACGATGCTGCGGACCCGGATCGCGGCGGGCTCGGAACGGGCCGCCCGGCGCGCCCTGCCGATCCTGGTCCTCGCCATTGGGACCACCTCCGGCGGCGCGCTGGCGGGGCGGCAGCTCCTGGCCGCGCTCGGCCTCATCGGCTACCTGGCCGGCTTGGCGGTCGTGGCACGTCCATTCGTCACGACGGCTCGGAGCAAGCCGCCGGCCAGCTACCCGACGTGGTCGGTCGCCGCCGGCCTCGGCTGGTTGCTGGGCTGTCTGTCTGTCCTGGCGGTCGGGGTCGGCACGGCCTCATCGTGGGCCGTGGTCGGCGACCGGCTCGATCAGATCGCGCCGTTGCTGACGGTTGGGTTCGCCGCCCAGGTACTGCTCGGCGCGTTGTCCTACCTGGTGCCGGTGGCGCTGGGCGGCGGCCCCGCTTCAGTCCGGGCAGCCACCGCCGCGATGGAGCGGAGCGGGCCGCTGCGGGTGGTCATGGTCAACGCGGCCCTGCTGGTGGGTGCGCCGCCGGTCCCCAGCGTCGTTCGGGTGGCCTGTTCGGCGCTCGTCCTCGCGGGCCTGTCAGCGTTTATCCCGCTGCTGTTCACGGCTATGCGCGCCTCCCGGCGGGAGCAGCGCTCGCCGTCGCCGCCGGCCGGCGACCGACCGGCCGAGAGCTGAGGACGCGCGAACGAATTACTCATTTCTATCTGGGACGAGAGCCGTAGCGTTGTGCTATGGCGATCACGGCGCAGGGTCAGGACCGGCTGGCGGCCAGGTTGGCGGAGATCAGGCCGCTCACTGGATGAGCGGCAGTGGCGGCTGCTGCTGGGGGCAGCGGCGCGGGCGATCAGCCGGGGCGGGGTGACTCGTGGCGAGCGCGGTGGGGGCGAGCACGGACACGGCGTCGCGGGGGGGGGGTCGGTGAGCTGGAGCGGGGGGCAAAGCCCGATGGGCGGGTGCGGCGCCGTCGCGGAACGGGCAGGTGTCCAGCTCGAGGTGCCGTTACCGCCCGTCGTCCTCCAGCCGAGGGGCGAACCCGAGCCGGTCGAAGAGCTCCCCGACGCCCCGGCTCGCCGAGTCCCAAGATCCTGCCGGCCCGGTCGGGACCTGCTGGCCGCCCAGGACCAGCCGGCCCGCTCCGCCCGCCGGCCGGCGTCGGGGCCCCGCGACGCCGCCCCCAGCCACGAGCTGCGCCGCTGGTTCGGCCACGACCCGACCCGCTGGACAGAGTTCCGCCGCCGCTACACCGCCGAGCTCGACGCCGACCCCGACAGGCGACCGCTGACGGCGCCGGCGACCCGGCCCAATGGCTGCGCTGGGTCTGCCCCTTCCGCTCGGACCTGGCCCCGGTGCGCCGCCGTCCTGCCAGAATCCGACTGACCCGGCGAACCCGCTGCGACCTACGACCGGGACCCTCGCCAGCTCCCGCACCTCATCCGGCAGAGAGCACCACGCAGCAGCGGTCAGCTGCCGGGTCCAGGCGTGCGCCGAGCAGTCCGTCTCCCACCTGGTCGGCGAGGGCGCCGAGCAAGGCCAGGTTCATGCCGCACACCAGCGCGGTGTGCTCGCGGGCCAGCGCGTCGAACGGGCAGTTCGCCATCGTGATGGTGTCGCCCTGCCGGCGGGGCTCGTAGCCGTGCGCCGAGAGGGTGCCGCAGGCGGCCGCGATGAGCCGTTCCCGGCCGGGTGCGACAGCCACGTCGGGCCGCAGCCGCTCCCCGAGGGTGGCGCCGAGGTCGGTCGCCGCACCGTGCAGGGCGTCCACGACGGCGACGCCGGTCTGCGCTGAGTCCTCGATGGCCCGTGCCATGAGCTCCCCGGCGAGGTCGTACCGGCGTTCGGGCAACGTCACCGACACCTGGCGGCCAGAGCGCCGGTACAGCTTGGCTGGCCGCCCGGCGCCGCGCCCCTGTCGACCGGACATGCGCTTGAAGTCCGGGTCGAGCAGCCCTTCCTCGACCAGCTTGTCCAGGTGGAACTTCGCGGTGTGCGCGGCGCCGACGCCTTCGGACGCCTGGTCCCGGCTGACCGGTCCGGGTTGCGCCGCCACGTGGAAGTACAGGTCGCGGCGGACCGGCTCGGCGAGCGCCGCCACCCCCGACACCTGCGCCGCGAATTCGTCCGCGTCCACCTGACGGTCGGCGTCGAACTGCTCCCGGAAGCCGGCGATGAAGGCTGCCCGCACCAGGGCGCGCAGGTTGGCGTGTCCGCTGACCAGCGGGACCTGGCTGAGGACGGCCTTGACCCGGCGTTCGATCGCGGCGACGAGGACGTGGCCGCCGGAGTGGCTGCTGCCCCAGATCCCGATCCGGCCGGCGTCGACCTGCGCCCACAGGTCGATCTCCTGGCGCGGCTCGCCGTCGCTGGCCCCGAAGTTGCGGTTGTCGAATGCCAGCGCATTGAGTCCGGCGCCGGCGAAGAGCCCGGCGAAGCTGTCGAGGTACATCTCCCTTGACCGCGGAGAAGCCGTGCGCCATGACGAGTGGCGGCCGGGCCGGGCCACCGGCGCCGTCCGCGGGCTAGAACCAGCCTCGTAGGGTGACGCCTTCGGCGTCGAACTCGATGTCCGGTCGAGCCATGGCCGCTCCTTCTGCGCTGTGCGATACCGCGGCTGAAGGCCCACCACCTTGCTGGCCACGACGCCTGACCGAGGGCTGACCCGACGCCCTGCCTACTCCTACCGCTCAAGCAAGCCGTCCCCCCGACCGAGGACCACGGGGGAGGGGTCGGTCGTGGCGAACAAGCGAGTCCGCACAGCGTTTCTCCGGCCGTCGGCGTGATTCCGCGGTCGGCCACCGGCAGCGACACGCAACCTGACGCCGATAGCGGTATTCGGCCGCGCGGTCGTTCGACCAGAACGGGGCAGCCGGGACGGTGGTCCCGCCGTGGCGTTCGCGGGCCAGGCGTGGGCACGCTCGTGGCGAGGGTTCTGCTCGCCGTCCCCGTACTGCTGGCCGCGCCCGCTTCGGCGGCACCCGTCAAGTCATCGGCCGGGACGCACGCGGTGACCGCGGCGATGCCACCGAGCGTCCCCGTGCCGCAGGAGGGGCTCTCGGCGCTGACCTCCCTCAGCGTGCTGCCTCGGCTGAACACGACCGGGCGGGCGGGGCACTTCTCCTCGTACGACCGAACCGGTGGCAATGCCGATTACGGGCACCCGCTCTACCGCGATGCCGAGGGCAACGACGTCCTCGCCGAGGTCGACCGGCCGGGAGCGATCTCCCGGATGTGGTTCACCGGTCTGGACCTCAACCACGTCCTGCGGGTCTACTTCAACGGCGAGCCCACTCCGCGGCTGCAGCGCCCCCTCGGCGAGATCTTCGCCGGAACGCACAGCCCGTTCCTCGCCCCGCTGGTCGCCGATGACGCCGCGTCCAGCGGCGGGTTCGTCAGCTACGTCCCGCTGGAGTTCGCCCACTCGGTCCGGGTCACCATCGACGGGCTCGGCTCGGGTTACTACAACATCGACTACCACTGGTACGACCCGGGAACACCGCTCACTACCTGGACGCCGGCCCTCGACGTGACCGCGGCCCAGGCGCAATGGGCGTCCGCCGGTACGCCGCCGGTGCCACCGCCGGGCTCGATGACCCGCAGCGGCACGGTGACCGCCGCCGCCGGCGGCGTCAGCTACCTTGCCGAGCTGGACGGACCGGCCGTCATCAGCCGGCTCACCCTCGCGCTACCGGCCGTGTGGCCACTCGCCGGTGGAACGCCGCTGACGGCGAGCCGCACCGCACACCTGCTCAACGACCTGCGGCTGCGGATCTTCTGGGACGGGGCGGCGACACCGAGCGTCGACGCGCCGCTCGGTCCGCTGTTCTCCGTCGGCGCGGACGGTCCCCGACTGGTCCAGGGGCTCGCCGCCGGCATGACCGCGGACGGCACGCTCTACCTCAACTTCCCGATGCCGTTCGCCGGACACGCGAGCCTGCAGCTGTTGAACACCGGGGACAGGGCCGTTCCGTCGGTCGGCTGGTCGGTGACGTCGGCGCCCACGGGCGACTCCTTCGCCGACCTCGGCTACTTCTCGACCCAGTACCGCAGCGACGACCCGCCGCTAGGGCAGGACACCGTCGTGCTGGACACCGACGGTGCCGGCAAGCTCGTCGGCGTCGTCGACTCCACCAGCGGAGCGAACCTGTTCTTTCTCGAAGGCGACGAGCGGGTACTGACGGACGACATCCGCACGCCGGTTGTGTCGGGCACCGGGACCGAGGACTTCTTCAACGGCGGCTGGTACTTCAACCACGGCCCCTACAGCGGGCCGGTCAGTGGGAACACCGCGCAGATCTACCAGCCGGGGACAGTGGCGGTGGCGGCGTACCGCCACCTGCTCGACGACGCCATCCCGTTCAACCGGCACCTTCGGTTCACGATCGAGCACGGTGGGGTCAACGACGAGGCGGCCGCGCGCGTGGACCGCTTGGCCTACTACTACCGGCAGGCCGAGCCGCGGATGCTGCTCAGCGACGTGGCCGCCGCGGGCGGGCCGACCAGCGAGCGTGCCCACGCCCCCATCAACAACCGGGCGTCCCCGCCGGCGATGTAGAACTTCGCCCTGCCCTCGACGACCTGCGGGCCGCACCCAAGGCGGCAGACCGCGGCCGCGGGGACGACGATGGAGCCGACCCAACCCGGCGGCGGGGGCGGGGCGGCCGCCGGTTCGCTGAACGCGGCCGCGGCGACCGGCACCGCCAGGACACCGACGACGTCGACCGACGGCAACCTTGCCGGTCCAACCGGCCCCAGCCTGAACGGGAGCAAACGAGTCGGCAACGGCGAGACCCGTGGGACCGAGCGCTGGTGAGTTAGCTCAAGCGATCTCTTCAAGGATCGCTCGAAGTCGCGTGGCGTAGGCGCTCATCGCCCGACGCTTTCGTGATGAGTTGGCGCTAACCCGAAGTTACATGATCGATCATGGTCGGGCTTAGCCATCGCTGACCAGGCGTCCTGGTCCTTGCCGGATATTGGTTGCTGGCCATTGGAGCCGCAGCGGATGGTCGCGCCGAGCAGATCGAAGCATGTCCTTGGGTCGTCGGTGGGGACGGCAACGAGGTCGAACTCGCGGGCGGTGTCGGTGCTGACGCGCAGGGTGTTTCCGGTCAGTCCTCCAGACCCTTGGGGGGACGCCGCGACGGCGTGAAAATGATGGGCGGCGCGGACCGACCGACCGGCGCCGACCGATGCCCAGGCCCTGGCAGCGACCGCACCGCCCAGGGCCGGCCCACCTGGCCGAGAAGACGGTGAAGAACCACATGCCCCGGCTGCTGGCGAAGGTCGGCATGCAGCTCGGGATGCAGCGGCGTACTCAGGTCGCGGTGCATGCGGTGGAGCGCCATCATCACGCCCGGCAGCGACCCGGCCGCTGAAGCGCGGACAGTGCGCGGCGCCGGGCCTGGCGGAGATGGTCGACGTCCGGCGTGCTCGGCGACCGGTGTGATCGAGGCTGTCCCTAGCTGTCCACGATCAGGAAAGTGCGCGGGCACCCGGTGCAAGGTGTCTCGGCGCAGCCATCATTCCCGCGACCACAGGCCGTGCCGCACCGGCAGCGGCCAGACACGGTCACCAGTGCGAGCAACCGCCGCTGTCGGGGGAGCGGGTGAACGTCATGGTCGGGACCTTCGAGCGGTGGGGCTGCGGGCCCAACGCACCGGTGCTTCTGATCGTCGAGGTGGCGAAACCGCAGGTGCTGGCGGCACGGACACTCTTCTAGACCGTGTCCGCGGCGGGTGCCACGGGGACCGGCGCGGCCTGCGGCGCGCCCGAGGGTGCCTTCTCCGGGCCCTGGCCGCCGAAGGCGATGCCCGTGTTCTCCTTGCCCACCGCAGTGACCAGCACGACGACGATCAGCACGGGGACGATGGTGGCGGCGAGCGCGAAGGGGTAGCCGTGGCTGGCGGCCAGCCGCTGCTGGATGGGCAGGTTCAGCGACGCGATCAGGTTGCCCAGCTGGTAGGTCACCCCGGGGTAGAAGCCGCGGATCTCGTCCGGGCTCATCTCCGACAGATGCGCCGGGATGACGCCCCAGGCGCCCTGGATGAAGAACTGCATGATGAAAGTGCCCAGGCAGACCATCGCCAGCGTGGTGGAGTAGGCGAACAGCGGGACGACGGGCAGCCCGAGAGCCGTGGCGATGATGATCGCCCGGCGGCGGCCGAACTTCTGCGAGTAGGTGCCGACCAGGGTGCCGCCGAAGATGGCACCGATGTTGTAGACGACCGCGACGAAGATCGCCTGGTTCGAGGTGAAGTGCAGGCCGCCGTCGGTGGTGGCCTTCAGGAACGTCGGGTAGACGTCCTGGGTACCGTGCGCCATCCAGTTGAACGCCGTCATCAGGACGACGAGATAGGCGAACCGGCGCATGATCACCGGGTTGCCGAAGATCTGCGCGACCGTCGTCTGGGTGATAGCCACCTTCTCCTGGGTGGCCTTCCAGACCTCGCTCTCCTCGATCCGCAGTTGGAAGAACAGCACGGTCATCGCGGGCACGATGCTGAAGGCGAACAGCCCGCGCCAGCCCCAGATCGGGTCGATCACCAGGTAGGCCAGCGCGGCCAGCAGGTAGCCGGTGGCGTAGCCCTGCTGCAACACCCCGGAGTAGAAGCCGCGCTTGTGCGCCGGGATCTTCTCCATCGCCAGCGCGGCGCCCAGGCCCCACTCGCCGCCCATGCCGATGCCGTAGAGGGTGCGCAGCACCAGCAGCACGGTGTAGTTGGGCACGAACGCGCAGGCGAAGCCGATCACCGAGTAGAAGATGACATCGGTAACCAGCGGGACCCGCCGGCCGGCCTTGTCCGCCCAGCGGCCGAACAGAAAGGCCCCGACCGGACGGCCCATGAGGGTGACCGTGGTGAGAAACGCCATCCTGGTCAGCGAGACACCGAACTCGCGACCGATCTCGGCGTACACGAAGATGATGAGGAAGTAGTCAAACGCATCCATCGACCAGCCCATGAACGCGGCGATGAACGAGTTGCGCTGGCCCTTCGTCAGCCCCCCGGCCTGCTCGCGGACAGTGTCAAGAAACAATCGGGGTCACCCCTAGGCGGTCGGACGGCTGTGCCGGCGAAGCGCGGCACTCCCTCGCGGGTCGGGCGGGAATGTATCCCCCCAGGGCGGCGTGGGGGGTACGAACCCGAAACCCGACACCGCCCGGTGCGCCCGGGGCACCAGGACGCTGACCACCACGTCCCCGGCCAGCCGGCACCGAACCGCGTGCAGAAGGATGGGCGCGAAGACGGTAAGCGGCCGACCGGTCGTTATCGGCGCGCCGGATGTCACTTCGGCCGGTCCGGAGCGGCCTTGGCGCCTGACGCCGTCGGGGCTGCCGGCGCAGACTGGTCGGGCAGCCGGCAGTATCGCCCGCGACGACCGGGTCCAGCCCGGGCTGCTCGGAAGGAGATCATGGTGACCACGTCCGCATCCGAGGCCACCCAGGCAGGCATTTCCCGGCCCGCCAGCGAGCGGCCCATCGTGGTTGGCGTCGACGGCTCCGCGGGCGCCACCGCCGCGCTGCGCTGGGCCGCGAGCGAGGCCCGGGCCCACGGCCGGCCGCTGATCGTCGTGCACGCCTGGGACACACCGGCCTTCTACGGCTACCCGTTGGCGCCAGTGCCCGAGATGGGGGACGCCGTGCGCGCGGCCGGCGAAACCTGCCTGGACGAGGCGCTGACCGAGGTGTTCGGCGACCAGCGCCCCACCGAGGTCCGGCGTGAGTTGGTGCAGGGCAAGGCCGCCCGGGTGCTGATCGACATGGCCGAGAACGCCAGCCTGCTCGTGGTGGGCGCCCGAGGGCATGGCAGCTTCACGCTCGGATCGGTCTGCGACCGGTGCGTCCACCACGCCAGCTGCCCGGTATTGGTGGTGCGCGACTGACCGGCTCGGCCGGCTACCCGGCGCCATGCCGCGCGGCTGCCGCCAAGGCGTGCTCGAGTTCGAGCCCGACCTGGTCCGATGACGGCGACGGCGAGCGCGCCGTGCGGCTGCTCGGCATCGACTACCACTACTCGCTGCGGCGCAGCGCGGCCACGAACCCGACCGGCAGCAGCGCGGTGTCCCGCAGCCCGGCCAGGTCCGGCTCGGGGGACTGGCCCTTGATCTTCCAGACCTTGGTCGGCGGGCGGGCGGTCAGCACGTCGAACAGCTCCGGCGGCATCAGCGGCGTGCCCTGCTCCGGCGGGGCGCCGTGGGTGCGCCGGATGCCCTACCAGACCGCTACCACCCGTGCGTTGGCGGTCGGGTCCGCCTGGTTGCGCAACCGGGCGGCGAACCGGATCGCCGGGAGCCGCGAGCCGCCGGCTCATGGTGCCGACCTTCGGCCCGGCCCGGGCCAGCTCGGTGAGGTAGCCGGCGACCGTGCCCGGTGCCGGCGGCAGCGGGTCCAGCCCGTGGGCGGCGCACCAGCCGGTGAACTCGGCCCAGTCCGACCGGTAGCCGCGCAGCGTGTTCGCCGCCCGGGCGGCCTCGACGTACCCGGCCTCGTCCTCGGTCAGCGGGGCGTCCGCCTCCAGCTCGAGCGGGTCGGTCACGGGCCGCTCGACGCGGTACTGGAGGTCCCTGGTCGGCTCTGTCATGATCGGTAGGATGGGCGGTGCTAGACGGGATTCCGGCGATCATCCCGTGTACCGCAGGCGCCAGTTGCATCCGTCCTCAGCCTCAGGTAAAGCAAATCATCGGTACCGGCCGACAGAGGACCATTCGCGCCACCGGCGCGGTCTGGGAGCACGACCGCGCCTTCTGGCGCGGCGACCTGGCACCAAGGGAAAGGGGTCGACGAGACTCCGGCTGGTCCGGGTCTCGCTTGCTTGATCGCTGGAGGGTCGCGGTCACCGCGGTTGCGGCACTTAACTCTGCGTCGGTAAGAAGAGATAGGACCAAGGACCCCTTGCTCACAGATCGGGGCTGTGAAGAGTAGTTGGCGCTGCGACAGACCCGGGTGTCGCGGGACCTGAGGCGGCAAGGGCAAGCGTGGAGCGGTACCAGGTGCTCGGGGTTCCCCCCACCGCGTCGTATGCCGAGGTGAGGGATCGGTACCGCCAACTGCTGCAACGCTTTCACCCAGACCGGCTCCACGGGGAACCTCCGGAGGTCCGCCCGGGCGCCGAACGCAAGATGCAGGCGGTTACGGAGGCGTGGGGGATCATCGAGTCCGACCGGAGGAGTCAGCAGGAGCGATCCGCATCCGAACGCAGACAACGGGAGCAAGTGGAGGACGTTGTCAAGCAAGCGCTGCAGGAGACCATTGAGCAAGTGACGCAGCAGCGCGTAGAGCAGCAACGCACGGCGTGGGAGCGGACAGTTCTCATCATCGATCGTTTCCGTTGTCTGGAAATACGCTGGCAGTAGCTCAGTCGACCTCTACCCAGCCCAGGGTTCGCTCGACGGCCATCTTCCAGCCGGCGTAGCCGCTGGCGCGCTGCTCCTCGGACCACTGCGGAGTCCAGCGCTTGGACTCGTTCCAATTCGCCCGCAGCTCGTCGGTGTCCTTCCAGAAGCCGACGGCCAGTCCCGCTGCATAGGCCGCTCCGAGGGCGGTGGTTTCAGCGACGATCGGCCGACTGACGGGCACCCCGAGTACATCGGCCTGCAGTTGCATGCACAGGTCGTTGGCGGTCACTCCGCCGTCGACTTTTAGCACGCCCACGTGGACTCCGGAGTCGGCCTCCATCGCTTCGGAGACATCGCGGCTCTGGTAGCAGATGGCCTCCAGGGTCGCCCGGGCCAGGTGCGCGTTGGTGTTGTAGCGGGACAGGCCGACGATCGCCCCGCGGGCGTCGCTGCGCCAGTAGGGCGCGAACAGGCCGGAGAACGCGGGCACGAAGTACATGCCGCCGTTGTCCGCGACGCTCCTGGCCAGCGCCTCAATTTCCGAAGCGCCCGAGATGATGCCCAACTGGTCCCGCAACCACTGCACCGCCGCCCCTGTGACTGCGATCGACCCTTCGAGGGCGTAGACCGGTGCCTCCGTGCCGAACTGGTAGCAGACGGTGGTGAGCAGGCCGTTCTTGCTGCGGACCATTTCGCTGCCGGTGTTGAGCAGCATGAAGTTGCCGGTGCCATACGTGTTCTTGGCCTCTCCCGGGGCGAAGCAGACCTGCCCAAACATGGCGGCCTGCTGGTCGCCGAGGATGCCGGTGAGCGGAATGCCGGCATACCCTTGCGGTGCCGCGACCTCTCCATACCGGGCCGGGTCCGAGGACGGCCTGATCTGCGGCAACATCGCGCGGGGAATGTTGAAGAAGCCCAGCAGCTCGTCGTCCCAGTCGAGGGTCTCCAGGCTCATCAACATGGTCCGGCTGGCGTTGCTGACGTCAGTGACGTGGACGCCGCCGTTGACGCCGCCGGTCAGGTTCCACATCACCCAGCTGTCGGTGTTCCCAAACAGGGCATCCCCGGCTTCAGCGTCGGCGCGGACGCCGTCGACATGCTCCAGTATCCACTGGATCTTGCCGCCGGAGAAGTAGGTCGCCGGCGGCAGGCCGGCCTTCTGTCGGATCACGTCGCCCTTGCCCTCGCGCTCCAGCGCGCTGGCAATATGGTCGGTGCGCGTGTCCTGCCACACGATAGCGTTGTAATATGGCCGACCGGTCTTTCTGTTCCAGACCACTGTGGTCTCGCGTTGGTTGGCGACGCCGAGAGCAGCCATGTCCGAGCCTTGCAGGCCGAGCCGGATCATCGTCATTTGGATCAGCGAGCGGGTGCGTTCCCATATCTCCACCGGGCTGTGCTCGACCCAACCCGCTTGCGGAAGAATTTGCTGGTGCTCGAGCTGGTGCTTCCCGACCTCGTTGCCGCCGTGGTCGAAAAGCATGAACCGGGAACTGGTGGTCCCCTGGTCGACGGCACCGACGTAGTCAGCCATGACTACTCCTTCGCGTGATTAGGTCCTTCGCGTGATTCACCGCCGCCGGCTGGCGACTGCCCGTAGCCGGCGAGCAGCCCGGCCACCTTGTCGATCTCGGCCCGATCGAGCAGGCGGACTTCCAGCCCGGTGCTCGCGGCCCGCAGGTGCACATCGCAGATCCATTCCAGGTACGCCGCCCGCTCCAGCGCTTGGGGCAGCGAGGCGCCGAGCGTGACGGCGCCGTGGTTGGCCATCAGGACGGCGGTCCGGTCGACCAGGGCGGCGACCACTTTCTCGGCGAGTTCGGCCGTCCCGAAGGTCGCGTACGGCGCCGCCCGCACCGGTCCGCCGAACAGCGCGCTGTAGTAGTGCGACGTCGGCACCTCGGCCACCACTAGCGACAGCGCCGTGGACGCGGTCCCGTGGGTGTGCACCACGGCTGCGGCGGACATAGCGCCATAGATGGCCAAGTGCAGCGGCAGCTCGCTGGTCGGGGCCAACGCCGCCTCAACGGGGGAGCCGTCCAACCGGTGGACGCCGATCAGCTCGGGCGTCACCGCGTCGTAATCCACCCCGCTAGGCGAGACCGCCACGAGGTCGCCGGCCCGGAGCGACACGTTGCCGGCGGTGCCGATGACCAGGCGGTCCCGCCGCAGCGCCCGGCAGGCATCCGCCACCGCGGCTCGCTCCGTTCCCAGCAGCATCTTGCTCACCTTCCGCAAGGTTGTCGCAGTCCTGGATGGCCGTCTCCACTTCGACGCCATTAACCCCGACGGCCCGACTCACCGCTACGCGGGCTCGGTGCTGGTTGCGGGCGGGCGGGGAGGGCTCGAATGAAGGCTTGACCAAGCGCACGAATACTTTCCTCGGCCAGCGGTCCGCCAGCAAGGGCGTCGACGGCCATGTCGATGCCGGCAGCTCGGGCCGCGCCCAACTGGCTACGCAGCGCCCCAAGCCCCTCCCGGGTCACAGCCCCACCGACTGGATGCCCATCGTTGGCCCAGCCGTAGCCTGCGCCAGGCAGTACCAATTCTGCTCGGCGGCCGGTGTCCTCGGTCAACCTTCCATTATGATTAGTGTGGCCAACGACTTGACCGTCGTTGTCCTGGCCGAAGCTGGCCTCGGCAGAACGGCAAGTACCTGGGCGGTGAGTTCTTGTACGTCATGCGTCCCTCCTCGTTTTCGTAAGTGGTGTTGGTGTCAGCGGAGAATGCTGCCGTTCCTGGCGAATGTGAAGCCTGGCCGATGGCTTTGCTGGCGAAGGTGTCGTTCATGTTGGCAAGCTCGTTGTCCTTTATGATGTCTCCCCAGGTCCCCAGGCTGGGTATGTTCGGCGTATTCGCGACGGAACTCGGCCAGGCTTCAGACCTCCGGAAGTAGGCGCAAGATCACCGTTGAGGTTCACCCGCACCCTCGAGCAGGCCACGCTGGCCGCCGCCGAGCGCGCTCGATGCGCCGGTGTGCGCCGGGCCGGGCGGCGTTCTTCTGCTTGGTCGTGCTCGGGCCCGCCAGCAGCTGGGGCCAGGTCGTCCCGGTCGAGACCTCCGACGGCCGGCTGCGCGACGCGCTGCTGGCCCACTGCCGGCCCGGTGGCTGAGCCTTCCACCACCGGGGAATCAGAGGACCGAAAAACCGCCGGGGAGGCTGGGGCGACCGGTGGCGGCGAGGAGCAGCGGTCCGGCAAGCCCGTCGGCGACGGCCAGATCGACAACCAGGTGGAGCGCCTGCGCCGCGGCGGTGCTGGGGACGTCTGGAGGGATCTTGAGCGCGGTTGCGAGGTCGGCGGTGTGCACGGCCAGCTCGAACGTCCGGGTGGGCAGGTAGTCCGCGAACCGCATGCCACCGGCGATGGTCGTGACGAGCTCGCGGCCGTCCCGGCCGTCGAGGAGCGGAAGGACGCGCGCCGCGATCTCGGCCAAGGCCGCGGCCGGGTCGCAGCCCAGCGCGGCGCCGGCCTCGCGCCCCCGTGCCGCCACGGCTGAGTCGGCAGCGGCCGCGCGGGTGGCCCGGTAGTAGTCGGCGGCGGACGGGATCTCGACGCTGGCGGCCGGGCGGGCGAGGTAGGTCTCGAGGGTCAGCAACGAGCGGCTGGTGTGGCCGACCAGCGCGCGCACGTCCCACTCCCCCAGCCCGGGCTGGTCCCAGCGATCATCCACCGACGCGGCCGTGCGGACAAACCACTCCGCCGCGTCGGTGAAAGCTCGGCGGCCGTCTTCCCATGAGGAGTGCATGCGGCGAGGCTAGACGATCACCGCTTTGCTCAGCACGACGTGCGGGGTCCTCCCTCAGCTGTCTCGGCGCTCCAGGGCGTCGAGGAGCTGCACTTCCATGACCTGCGCCGCGCGGGTCTGACGCTGTCTGCTCAGGCCGGCGCCACGCTCGCTGAGGTGGTGCGCCGCGCCGGCCACGTCTCGTCGGCCACCGCAATTCCGATACCAACATGCTTCTGACTCTGACAAGCGCGACGCCAAGATCGCCCGTCGCATGAGCCGCTGTCCGGAGAAGGGGTGGCAGTTCAGACGTTCGTGCCCTTGGGAACACGGCCAGCAGTCAGCCACCGACGGCTACAACACTACGATGCCCGACACCGCGCCACGAAACAGACAGGGCCGGTTCCGATGACGCCCCCGCCGGCGCCGGCTGCTGACGGACTTCCTGGCTGAGTCAGCTTAGGCGCTGCCGCGCGCGCTCCCGAGTTACGCCACCTCACGACGAGGAGTGCTTCGTGCGATTGCGTCGGATCACCGTCACTCCGCCGGCAAGCGACGATGCGGCTGAGCAGAGGTTGACCGTTGGGGTGGAGCATCACGGTCGGCTGGTGCCGCTGGGCCCGGCGGTTCGGCGATGGCTGGAGACCTTGTGAACATGAACGCGGAAAGCGAGGCAATGATGGAAGGAGTTGGCGGTCTCGTGGACTGCGGTGCTGGACGAGTGATGGAGGTTGTTTGGCCCTC
>Ga0208079_1000131_pt1 | contig 42185 bp, 44 predicted proteins | sample NGESurdeep092012_5_FD_184474 | JGI IMG/M metagenome (GOLD analysis project Ga0208079, IMG submission 184474) | Arctic peat soil microbial communities from Barrow, Alaska - NGEE Surface sample 210-2 deep-092012 (SPAdes) | ecosystem: Environmental > Terrestrial > Soil > Wetlands > Peat ... | reverse complement strand
GGATTAAGTCCTCCGGCAAGGAACACAGGGCATTTTGATCCCTCTCTGATCTTTCTGCTTAATTTCCAGTTATGCACTCTGCCTGTACCTCCCAGTTCTTTAATTTTCAGGTTAGGGTTGCCGCTGTCGAGGAGTATAGCATCAACCATTCCGGAGATCTCAAGAGCTTCATCAACCGATTTTTCATCAATCACATGGATCACCTGAACTATCTTTACACCTGGCAGAGCCTCTTTTAACTGTCTGTAGGTGCCAGTGTATAGAGAATCCACGATCTGGATAGTATTTGTGTTTGTCCTGTGATGATGTTCGATAATTCTATTTACAGATGTTTCGCTGGTAAGCAAAAAAGTTGCAATCGGCGGCGGAACAGTTTTGGCAATACTTCTGATCAATTCATCAGAGATTGGTCCGGGACCACCAGGCATTTTACCAACAAGACCTATCGCCGAGGCCCCGAATTCAATAGCCATGCGGGCTTCATCATCGCTGCTTATGCAACAGATTTTAACCCTTGTTATCATCTTTTATTTAACTAATTCTGAGGTGTGATCTGAAGATTGGCAAAATCGCCACCGGAATTATTTCCAACCCATATTCCGATTTTGCCGGTTGTTCGTTTATTTAGTTTTTCAACAGTCAAAGATGGCTCTTTGCTGCCATTAAAATATACTGTGACAACAGGACATTTTATTATAATTTTTACATGAAACCATTCATTCCCACCTGCGGCAGGTGTGACAGCTTTCTCATATATCCCGGGGAATTGTTCTCTAAGTACCTGCCAGGGTTTATCGGGTTGTGAAACATACTGCACAGCATGGACTTTACGGACCGGATCAGTAGATTGAAAATTGAAAGGACGAAAATAAATGGCATCGAGAGTTGTATTGTCAACCCCATGAAATGCAATACCGACAAAACTTTGCTGAAATTCGTCTTTCCCTCTTATATCGAGTTCAATAGTCCCGTTGGAAAATCCGACATCTTTTAACCATACAATTCCGTCATTTTCATTTTTTGAAACCCGGATACCCTTTTTATTATTCTCAGAAAATGTGACAACTTTTCTATTAAAAATTTCCAGTTTATTATTTTCAGATAAAGCATATAAGTCATATTTCACCGGAGCAGGCTGAGCTGATGCGGATAGTGATATTACAAATCCCAGGATAAGGATCAGATTAAAACGGACTTTAGTAGTTTTCATATTCAATTTTATTAATAAATAAAGCACTAATACACTAATTTAACTATTCATTTCCCGGAACAGAGGGTCAGCATATTCATTTCCGCATTTCATGCACTTATCCTGGTGAACACTTAACACCGACCCGCAATCAGAACAGGTCCCGCAATTGATTCCGCATGGGGCAAGATGATATCTTTCAAAAACAACAATCGACATATTAGATGCTAAGTTAAATCTTATTCATTAACTCTTCTATTTCGGAGAGATGCAATTTTAAATGTCTCGGGAAATCAAGTATCATAGCGTGTAAAGTCACCATTTTGCCTGGTCCTGCGATCCATTCATTGTTCAAATGGGCGGGATTTACATTTTTAATGACATGGGAAATATGCAAAAGGCAGTATTTCCACAATTGAACCAGGGTCTTCCAATCTTCATTCTGATAATCCTGGATACCAATCCATCTGTCATTATTCCCAAAAGTTGCATAATTAGGAAAGATCAGAGGTATAGGCTGGTACTGAAGATGAACAATCCTATGGGTATTGTTGGAAGCTGAGTCAATGATGTGTCCAAGAATCTGTTTAATGGTGCGATTCTGGGAATTTCTTCTTTGGGAGATTATATCATCAGGAAGACTGCTCAGAATTGGTTCCCAGTCAGTTACCGATGCAATAATCTCCAGTCGAATTAAATCAGTTTCTTTCATTATTTTTTTTGTTTTCTCCTTTGTGGTACTTTGAGTTTTACTTTGTGATCATTTGGGGTTAAAATTTTATTCTGATGTTTCCGAAGAATTCTCTGGCTGGTCCGGGATGATAAGCATTGCCATCAGGGTCTGGTTCAGTGAATGCCATATATTTAGCTGAAGTTAGATTGCGGACAAAAAGACTGCATTCACCTTTAACTTTTCCCAGGTTCAGCGAGTAGGAAATCCGGGCATGGAACAAATTAAATCCCTCCTGCCAGTTTTGAAAAACAGATGGGTCCATTTTGCCAAAATACGCTTTCGGATCGGTATATACAGCCCATTTTGACTGATATTCTGTTGCAAAACTAAACTTAAACCGTTTGTTTAAGGAATAGATAACCTCGGAATAGAGCTGATGTTTGGGTGAATTTGGCAACCATTGTCCTGCAGCGGGAGGCGAGGTAAGCACATAAGCTGGATCGGAATAAACCGGATCAATCACAGAGGAGCGATATTTATAATCCGCATAAGTATATGCAATCTGTAAGTAAAGGTTTCTAAGAATCTGGTAAGAGAAAAAAGTTTCTATACCATATCGTTTGCTGTTCCCGGCATTTCCATAAAATACTTCCTGGTTTCCCCTGCCTGATTGTTTGAACCGGAAGAAATCATTTTCAGTATTCATGATAAACCCGGTAATTTCATAAGATAGTTTATCACTGCAAAAACCGCGCATTCCTATTTCGCTGCAAACAGAAGTAGCCGGTATTAAATGAGTGTTAAATCCACTGTATCCTGACGGATTGCTTGCTAATTCTTCTGTGGAAGGAGGCATAAAACCCTGGCTCCAGTCAGCGAAGACATTTATGGCATTATTTATTGAATAACTAGCTCCAATCCTTGCAGAGACCTTTTTAAAATTTTTGGAGGTTTTAGAACTGTCCAATCCCAGCATCTTGTTTGTCAGGTCATTGTTCATACCATCATAACGAAAACTGGCTGTAAGGTTAAACTTCCCTATTCCCATCCGGTACAGAGCAAAGACTCCAATGCTCTTCTGTGAAATTATCTGATTGGCAAGCAATGAATCAGTTTCCAGGTTGGTTTCGTCAATACTTTCCTTCCGTAGTGGGTCAGACGCGCTTTGCATTTTGTACAGTCCGATATTCTGCCATTTCAGATCAGAGCCTATGCTGATGTCATTTTTTATCTTTGCTGCATTCAAATGCAGATTGTACTGGATACTGGTTCCGGGATTGGTTATATTCCGGTATTCTGCATTTTTATTGCTGGTTTCCTTGTAATTCCAGAAGCGAAGATAAGAAGTGATCTCCAGATCCTGCAGGTCACTGAATTTGTATTTTCCATGAAAACCGATAGAGGTACGATTTGTTTTCTGGTACTCATTGAACGGGTTGGCATCGGGATTTGCCTGCCTGAGATTATCAAACTGACCGACGTTCAATCCTTCGGGATTCTGTTGGAAGTAGTCTGTATGGGATATGATCTGGGTTAAAGAGAATTTTTTTGACGGGGTAAAATTGATCTTTTCATAAAGCTTATTGCCCCAGAATGCCTGATGATCACGGTAGCCATCACCTTTAGTATGGGAATAGCTTCCCCGGTAATCAATATCATCATGTGTTCCGTCAATCTGTATGAGTGATTTGGAAAAGCCATTTGATCCGATTGTCTGGTTTAGCTCACCACCAACCGGGTTTGATCCACCGTTATTTGTGATAATATTTATCACGCCTGCAGCACCGCTTCCTCCGTATAAACTGGCAGAAGGTCCTCTTAGTACTTCAACTTTATTTACTGTTCCCCAATCTACATCATATAAATCGGGAGCAAAACCTGAAGGATCATTTACAGGAATTCCATCGATCAATACCCCAATGCCACGTAATCCTCTTTCAGTTAAAATTCCTTGTCCCCGTATTGAAACATGTACGCGTTCTCCGTCATGCTGGTTATCTATGCGCACCCCAGGTGTGAGACGCAATGCCTCTTCAACTCCTGCTGTTTTTGTCATTCCGGATAGTATTTCGGAAGTGATGATAGAAACTGATCCGGGATTATTTTTTAACAGAACCGGTAATCTGTTCGCTGCAACAACAACCTCATCCAATCTGATTGTCTTTATTGAATCTGATATACCTCTTTGACCGTACAACAGACTACCTGTAATCGTAGTCATGATAATTATAAATATTCTTAATTTCATCTTCCTTAACCTTAACCTCAAGCTCAACCTTTACCTTTCCCCTTTATTTCATTCATAAGATCTTCGGTATGGTCAGCCTGACGCTCCTAATTTTTATGTAGAAGTAGTTGAATCGCCATTTCAGTTAAAACAGGTTATTAAATTCCTTTGCAACCAGAAATGCAGCCGTTGCAGCAGTGATGCCAATAAGAGTGACTTTCAATGCTCCTTTGAATAACGGTTGACCTGTTACCTTGCTTTTAAAATAGCCAAATAGAAAAAGACAAATTACAGTTAGTACTGCAGATACAATCAATCCCTGGTATGGAGTTTGAGTAAAAAAGTATCCTGTCAAAGGAATCAGACCTCCGACAATGTACGAAATTCCTATTGTAGCTGCGCTATTCCTTGCTCTGTTGACATTGGGTTTTTCCAGACCTAATTCATATTTCATCATAAAATCAACCCATTTATCCTTGTCTTTTGCAAGCTCATTGGCAATGGTATTTTGAATCAGTTCATTTAAGCCATAATGTGCAAACACTTGCTTTACTTCCTTCTTTTCTTCTTCAGGAATCTCTTCGATTTCATCGTATTCCCTTTTGAGTTCGGCCTGGTAATGTTCCTGTTCAGTTTTTCCGGCCAGGTAGCCACCCAGACCCATCGCAATGCTTCCGGCAACAATTTCCGCAATCCCGGCCGTTATTACTATTGAGTTATGATGAACGGCTCCACTTAGTCCTGCGGCCAGTGCAAAAGGGACAGTTAAACCATCAGACATTCCGATTACTATATCGGTGATAAATTCCGAACTTCCGAGATGTTCCTCTTTATGGACTGCTTTAGTAATTACCATAAGTATAATATTTTATCATGATTTTATATGTTCCTGACACTTGAAAGTGATGGCTTTTCAACAAGATATACTATCCCGAGAAAGATCAGGAGAAGTGCTGTATGAAATCCAATCCGGAGAATTGACATCTCAGGCCGGATTATTGAACTCAAAGCGAATAAAAGAACTGAAAGTCCAAGATACCCGGCAAATTTGACAAGGTTATATTTCACAGGGAAATATTTCTGACCGATAAGATAGGAGAGGATCATCATCGCCCCGTAACAGATGAATGTTGCCCATGCTGAACCATAATATCCATAAATAAGATGATCTGAACTGAGGGGTATCCACCAGAAGTTCAGCACAAGAGTGATAATAGCACCGATAAGGGAAAGCCATGCTCCCCAAACTGTTTTGGCTGTAAGCTTATACCAGATCGAAAGGTTATAGTAAACACCAAGAAAGAGATTTGCCATCATTAATACAGGGATGACACCTTTTCCTTCCCAGTATTCTTTCCTTCTGACCAGAAGTGGCATTATAAAATCGTCAAGATAAAGCATGGTGATAAGGAAGATCAGCGAAACGATTATTATGAAATAATCCATGATTTTTGCATATACCTCTTTGGCATCCTTTTCTTTTGCCTGCGCAAAAAAGAAAGGTTCAGCAGCGTATCTGTACGCCTGGATGAATATGGTCATCAGGATTGAGATTTTGTAGCATGCAGCATATATACCGACCTGGGATGTTGCAATATCTTTTGGCAACAGATACCGGAGTAAAAGTCTGTCAAAAGTTTCATTTACTATTCCGGCCATTCCGGCAAATAGAAGAGGAAAGGCATAGAACAGCATTTTTTTCCATAGGTCAGGATGAATCTTCCACTTCACAGATAAAATCTCGGGCAACAGCATGATAATCGTTATACTGCTTGCAACCAGATTTGAAATAAATATATATTCAATCCCCCAGTTAGGTTTATAAACAGAAGTAATGAACCGGCCAAGGACATTTTCGGGATAATGGCTCAGGATGAAGGGGCATAACAACAGGAAAAATAGGTTAAGGCCAATATTTATTGAGATATTTGTCATTTTAACCCAGGCAAAACGGATGGGTCTGTTTATGGCACGCAGATGAGCGAAGGGGATTGCCGAAATTGCATCAAGGGCCAGGATCCATGCAAACCATCTGACATACTCAGGGTGAGCAGGATATTCGATCCATCGGGCAACATCCTTCGAGAAAGACAAACCTAATACCAGGAATATAATAGATGAAATCAGAAGTGAGATCATCCCTGTGCTATACACTTTCTCCTTTTCCTTTTCATGTTCATTGAATCTGAAAAAGGTAGTTTCCATCCCATATGTGAGAATAACCATCAGGAAAGAAGTATATGCATAGAAAACAGCTACTGTACCATAATCTCCGGAATGAAAAACGTAGGTATAAAGCGGTACCAGTAAATAGCTGAGAACACGGCCCAGAACGCTTGGAATTCCATAGATGGCGGTTTGACCTGCCAGACGTTTTATTGCTGTCATGTAGTCAAAGGTAAATAAAAGAGAGAATTATTTTCCCTCTTTTCTTTTTAATCGCACCTTTTCAAGATTTGCAGCAGCAGCTGATTTAATAATTTTTGAAAGGAGTTGAACAGGCACCGGTTTATCAAATGGTATTTTTATTGACGATCTGGATTTTGACAATTCGAACGGTTTCAATTCTTCCTGGAAGAGGTTTAAAATATGCCTTGGAATGAAAATTGAATAATGATGATTGAAGGTGGCAAACCAGAGCATTCCGTGATATCTGAAAGCTGGCATCTGGTAGCTTATCAGTTCTTCTGCCGAGGGAACTGTTTTTTTAATTGTTTGCCGTATCTCTGAAAGAATTACTCTTGCATTTTCCGATTGCAACTCAATATATGCATCAATGTCTTTTGCAGCTGAGCGCATGTTTCCTACTTTTTATTATACGCTTTTTCAAGGTCGCTTATAGTTATTTTTTTCATCTGGAGCATTGCATCCATAACGCTTTTTGATTTTACAACATCAGGATCATTTAGCATCTTTTTCAGAACTGAAGGAACAACCTGCCAGGAAATACCAAATTTGTCTTTAAGCCAGCCGCACTGACTCTTTTCCCCGCCGTAGGACAGTTTCTCCCAGAGTTCATCGACTTCCTGCTGGGTATCGCAGTTTATAAAAAGAGATATGCCTTCAGAGAATTTGAAATAGGGACCACCGTTGAAAACAAGAAATTGCTGTCCGTCAATTTCGAATGTCCCATTGTTTATAATTTTGGAGTTTTTGAAAATCGAAACATAAAATTTCATAGCCTCTTCAGCATTGTTATCGAACATCAAAAACGGTGTAACCTTTTTCATGATTATTGTTTTTTAATTATTTTCGGCGTTTCTGCCAAAAGTTTAAACAGAAATATCTTGTTATAATGGAAAACCCTGGTTTTATTTTTAATCTTATCTTTTAATACAAATATTACGGTGCGCTGCACCTTCAACTTCTGCTATAAACCTTTGCCTACAAATATTACGGTGCTACGCACCTTTATGACTAATTTAATGCGGCTCTTCTGCAAAGACCAGCCAGAATTAGTAATAACGCGGCATTCCAGCTATTATATATTCAAAGCAGCAGAGCTGCGAAATATTTATAGAATTGCATTTGAAAAACCCAATTATAGGTGCAGAGCACTGTAGTATTAAAATCAATTATTGATATAAGTCTAATCAAAAATTAAAACAAAAAATGATGACAAAAAGTTCGATACCTGAGCTGATATTCAGGAAATATTTGGGATGGCACCTTCAACTGATGAATTATATTTTCTATGCTATCTTATAGCTTCAAGAATATGAAAAACTAATCAAAATTCATCATTTCCATTTCAATTTTCCAGTTGGCTCCAGGCTGTTTCTTCCATATCCTTACATAATGTCCTTTGACTACTTCACTATTACCGGGAATTTCCAGAATCCCGTAGGTGTAACCCATATCACCTGAAGTTGCAGCTCCTGATCCGGATGACTTCCATATGAGGTTTTTATCGAGATGTGAGATCAGGATATTAATTGTGTCTGCATTTATGGTTGGAAGATGTCCGCTGAGTTGCATCCTTGATTTTGGAGCAAGAAATAAAGCATAAGTAGAAGGGATTGGGCTTTTTGTCCAGTTTAATTGAAATTGTTTTTCCCTGTCGATTAATTCTTTGGATAATAATCCGGAATTGAGTACTTGAGGATTTAGAACTGTTTTATCTGCTCCAACCGGAAATGAAAAACTGTGTTTGGGATCTTTAATTGCAGGTGTTGTTCCTCCTCCGTCAAGTATTACTTTCCATGTGCCATCAGGTTGCTTTTTCCAGACAGTAAGAAAATAGCCGGAGTAGAGGGGAGGAGTGCCAGGCCTGTACTCCTGTGCTTCCCATGGACCTGTGCTGAACCCGAAATCGCGGCTGTCGGCAATATCCATATATTCTGGTTCCCATTTCAGAACGACAGGAGCAGTTTTCCGGTCTTTAGAGAATTGTTTCCCTGTAGTGATCCATTTGTCGGTGAAGAGAACAGACTCATCTGCAAAATTTTCAACAAAAGCAGCATTACGTCCGTACATTACTGAAGCCTTTGCGAAATTCTGTTCAGCTTCTCTCATTTTGAAAAGCGCTGAGCTGCTATCAGGTTCCTGGCCAAAGATGGAGGTAGACAGCAACAAAGGGAAGAATAGTATATATTTCATTTGTTGTCCCCTTTCATAATAAATTATTTCAGGATTTTTGCTTAGGTATATAGAAATCTTCCTTTTTCAGGTTGCATTTTTTTGCAACAGTTTTACTATAAGCCAGTCTCCCTGCATTCTGATTGCGTGAATCTGAGCCGAAGGTAAATTTCAAACCCTGAGCCTTTGCCATAAGTATGAATTTATCGTGCGGAGTGTGAGCCATATCATTTATCTCAATTGCAATATTTCTTTTTTTCGCTGCCGAAATTATTTTCTGCATGCGTTCCTGAGTCCATAAAGTATAGTAATCGCGGGCAATGCAGACCGGTAGAAAAAGTGGCCAGCCAAAAATATTGATTGGCTGATTGTTGAGAACCTCCATCGCATAAGCCATGTAACGCTTCATAAACTCTTCTGTATCTTCCACATAAGTATCAAATTGCCATATTGACAAGGTTTCTCCGTTCCCCATTGGTACTCTTTGAGGGTCCATTAATACATAATCAATTTGGGATAAAAGTTCCGGAGAAAAGCGTTTAGTCCATTCCAGATCTATAGGTTGCAGACCAATGTAAACCGAATATTTTCGTAGTTTATCGATATATCTTTTTAAATCGGCATCGTTCCTGATAGCCCAGTCTGCTGGATGATCTACGATACCGAATTTGACATTTCTTGTTTTGGCAAAATCCATCATCCTGTCTATTGTATACTCATTAGTAAGATGGACATGCAGATCAATCAGGGGGAAATCATATTCTTCAGGAGTCACTGCTTTGGCTAAGATCGGTGATACAAGCATCATTCCGCCTGCAATCCCGGCGTTTTTAATAAAAGTACGACGTTCCATTTTGTGTTGAGTTTAATTATTAAGTGAGGATAAATAATTAGGAAATGATGAGGTAATTATTGTCTATTTCATCTTTTCATTCAAATTTAATCCATTTCTGTCTCGATATCAAATATTAAACTATGGATTATCGATAATTCATCTTACATAATGTATTATGTAGGGGATTGAAAAAACCATTTTTAACGCAGAGTACTGCTGAGTAGACGCAGAGAGCCGCAGAGTTGGTTTTTCTATATGTTATACTCTGCGGTTCTCAGCGCTTTTCTCTGCGAAACTTTACGGTTAAAGGACATGAGATTTTTCAAAACCCCAGGACACGAAACAGCCAAGGGCAAAAATTGATAGGTTTAATCTTGAACAGGTTCCTGGTAAAGACCGAATATGTTCCCGGCAGGGTCGCTGAATCTGGTTGTTATCTCGGATGAATCAGCTCCAACAGGCTGGACTATTTTACCGCCATTTGCCTCAACTGCCTTAATCGTTGAAGTAACGCTGTCAACCATTATGTATATTAATAATCCGGTTTCTGTTGAAGGAATACGTCCGACTACCCATATGCCGCTTACTTCATTTATTGTGTCATCAAATGCGATCTGGCCATTGCTTCCTTCGCGGATATGCCAGCCAAAAACCTTTTTATAAAAAGAAGCTGAGAGCAACACATCAATTGCAGGTATCTCAAGATAGCATATTTTGCCATTCGCTATTGTCGGTTTTTTACTATTTTCCATTTCAGTGCAGGGTGATTTAAAAGATCTAAATAAAGCTAACACCTTCTCAACCTGTTATTAGCAGTCTATATAACAAAAAAGTGGGTGGTTTGTTGCAAATTCCAAATGATAAACCAATGTGGATTTTATTAAGTTTTTTTCTCAGGAACAATTAGTCAGTACTTTTCAATTTTCACAATGGCACTGTCAATCTGAGATAACAATCCTGGAATCCTGTCGACAACCCATCCATGATAGATATCCTTGATTAATATTAGTGTTTTTCGGACCTGCCTGGGATCTCTGGATGCTCTATCAAAAATAACTTTAGCAACTTCATCTTCTATCTTGGCTATTCTATCCTGATTTTCATAGACCTTTGTAAGAATCGAAACAGTCTCAATATCTATCTTTGAAATAATATTGTTGTTTTTACCAATTGCCCATGCATCATTATCGAGGAATCTGTACTGAATTCCGTGTGGGGCAATTACTTCCAGATGAAATTCATCTTTTGATACTAGTTTCTTCTGTAGCTTTTTGTCCACCAAAACAGAATCTATCTTTGAGAAAACCATTAAATTGTAATCCTGCATCTCCAGAATAAACTTTCTGTTATGATTCAGTTCAGCTGATATGCTTCTTAAAAGGCTTTTTGTATTCTCTCTTTCATGCAGTTTGTTTATATGTTCAGTCAGAAAAAGAGCCAGTAACACACTGAATACAATCATTAATGATTCTCCAAGATATTCCTTCCAGTCTCTGATTGGATAAACATACTTTTTTTTATGTTTTTTGGGATTTAAATCCTCTACGACATGTACATTCTGAATATTTGTTTCTTTTTTCATTTTATTTTGATATTGCGACACCTACAAAAGAATCAGCTTTTAGTACAGGGTTATATGAAGGTTTATAAAATGTTTTAAAGTCCCAGTTTGTCGAAGAATGATTGGTGCATCCGAAAATCAATAATAAGATTGACAGATAAAAAAGCCTTTTCTTCATTCTATAAATTCTTTTTACAAGGTATATAATCCTAAATATCTGGTTTATTGTAAAAATACGAAATGTTTGGCTATTAGAAATATCGGATCATTTGTTTAAGGCGAGCTGATGTAAAAAGAGTTAATTGACGAAGTTATCAAAGGGCAAAAGATAAAATTACAAGATAAAAAGCAAAACAAGAACTTTCACAGAGAGACACAGAAAAGACACAGATAGCCACAGTATTGAAAGCGAAAGGAGAATGAGTTAAATATTTTCAGGATTTGTCTGTCATATAATCAAAAGCACCTTTTCTCAGATTAATGCCATATTCCAGCCAGGCTTTGAGGCAGGCAAGGAAGTTGGCCCAGCCTTCCGTGTTACCAATTAGCCATTTAATACCGTCTTCATCATTTTCCATGCTTTTTTCAGTGATTGAAACCAAAGTTGAGTTATTGGTTTTTGGAGTAAGTGTCATTTCGGTTAACAACTCAACGCCGTCATTATCCCAATAGAAGGTTATGAATTTGTTCTTTTCAATTTTCCCTACACGAACAGGGACGTCCATATCAAACTCAGGAAACCGCCAGATAATTTTTTTGTTTTCTTCCATTGGTCCACTTGCTTTTGATATGAAATAATTTGTCATTTGTAGCGGATTAACAATAGCTTCAAAGACCTCATTCACAGGTTTTGATATTTGAATTGCTGCTTTTACTTCAAGAGTATTGGTTTTCATAATATATGTTTATTTCTTTATTCTAAATCTGATCTATAAATCTCACTAACAATTCCGGTAAAGTTTTTGTTTATCAATAAGAACACGAAATTCAATAAACACCCCTCTTAACAGGCTCGGGGTAGTTCTCAAAGATTTCACGTAGGACCACAGAGTAAATCAAAGAAACTAAAATTTATTACCACAATCCTCCATACCTCCGAATTCCACCTGGATTGTTGAGTGTTCTATACTGTATTGTTCATGAAGGTGATGCTGGATAGAACTGATAAAGCTCACATTTGTAGGCTGGCAGGTTGTGAGATGTACTGTAAGGGCAGCATCGGTGGTTCCTAATGACCAGATATGTAGATCGTGAACTCCGGCAACTTCCTGTAATCCTGAAAGATAATCTCGTACCTGCTCAATCTTTATATTATCAGGAACTGCATCAAGAGCAAGATTAACTGAATCGATCAACAGATTATATGAACTAAATAATATGACTGCTATTATTGTAAACGAAACAAATGAGTCAATCCATTGTATTCCGGTAAAGGTCATTATAATACCTGCAACAACCACCCCCAGGGATACGAGTGCATCGGCAACAAAGTGTACAAAGGCGCTCCGTATATTAAGATCGTTCTTCTTTTCCTTCATAAAAAGCCATGCTGTAAATGCATTTACTCCAATGCCAATCGCTGCCACAATCATCATACTATTAGCATTTACCTGCATCGGTTTATTGATTCTTTGAACGGTCTCAAACAGGATAAACCCGACAGCAACCAGCAAAAGGATAGTATTAAGCAATGCAATAAGTATGGTGGAACGGCGAAAGCCATAAGTAAATTTGAGCGTTGGTTTACGCTGGGAGAGAAGAATTGCTATCCACGAAAATGCCAGAGCAAGAACATCACTGAGATTATGCCCGGCATCGGCTATCAAAGCCATAGAGTTAGAAATATACCCGGAAAGTGCTTCAGCTATAACAAATAAAATATTTATGGTGATCCCTATTTTAAAAGCATTACCTATTTTTATGTTATGATTATGAGAATGTTCGTATTCCATAAATCTATACAGGCGCGTTAATTATTCCTTTTATAAACCTGCCATCCTTTTTGGCTTAATATTTTTCTTTTTTCTTATCTTTCATTACAGATTTTTGAAATCTTCCAAATTCGCGCTCTTTTTTATGTTTTTCAGCTATTGTGGTTTGAAACCGTTGTTGTTCTCTTATAATTCTCTTGAAATTTTCAAGTGTATCCTTGTCGATTGATCCATTATTTAAGGCTTCAAGAATAGCGCAACCAGCTTCACTTGTATGAGTACAGTCGGGGAATTTACATCTGAGGCTCAGATTAAAAACTTCTTCGAAAGTGGTTCTTACTCCAACACTGCTTTCAATGATCCCAAGTTCTTTCATTCCGGGAGTATCTATGATTATACTACCATTTTCGAGGACAAAAAGCTCACGATGACTGGTAATATGCATTCCTTTATTTGTACTTTCACTTATAGGCCCGGTTTTTAAGATATTCTTTTTTAGTAAGTTATTAATCAAGGTTGATTTTCCGACTCCGGATGATCCGACAACACAATAAGTTTTACCTTTTTGCAAAAGGACCATTATCTCATCCATCCCCTTAAGAAAGATATTGCTTAGCAGGATAGTATTTATTTTTTTTTGCTCTCTGATTTCAAGTTTATCTGTTGCTGCTCTGATCTCATCCTCTGTGGCGAGGTCAATCTTGCTTACAACAAGTACAGGCTCTATCCGGGACGCATAACAAATGGTAAGATAACGTTCCAGCCGGTTGATACTAAAATTATTATCAATTGACTGAACAATTAATGCGATGTCGATATTTGATGAAATAATCTGTTTCTCTCCCGCTTTGCCAATTGCCTGTCTTTCGAGAACGGATTTCCGTGGAAGAACCTTATGTATGATAGCTGAATTTGAATCATACAGGCTCATTGTTACCCAGTCGCCGACGGCCGGGAAATCGGCTCGTGACTCAGCAGTATATCTTAAATTTCCTGTAATTTCTGCATCATAATCATTATCTCCAGTAGATACTATATATCTCTCGCGGTGTTCCTGTGTTACTCTGCCTAAAGCGAATTCTGTCAGGCTATTCTCAATAAGGTAATTCCCTATCGCGATATCATATCCCAGATCTTCCAATGTCATTGGATCGTGTATATTATAATAAAAATTCTGGTTTTCATATCCAAGTGCTCGTCAATGTGTGCCGTCGCCTTTGGCAATTTTTCGCACTTCCACTATCTATTCAGGCGAGGCGACCTTAAGACAGTCTTCATGTCTGAATATCAAAATAAATTCGTCCATTTTTTTAGTTTTTTAGAGTTTACCTTTTTATTACCTGGCCATGAAGGTACATGCCGATTTCACCTGGTGCCTTAGTCCATTTTCCCTCGCTCGTTTTCTTATGATATGTGAAGCCGGTGAAATACTGAGTGTAGAACAATAGTTTACCCTGACCTAAATCCTTGTACAATTCTAAGGTTACTAAAATATCTCCTTCAACTATGATTGAATATTTCCCCAGAGCTAAAGTAATAGGCTTATCGATTTTGTCTTTTGAGAAGGAAATATAAATAGGCTGAGTCAAAATATTTTTATATTCTATATTATCTATAGTCTTGTAGATGTTTAACCGGTATGTAACTGAATCGTAGGTGCATATTGCCACATTAAGATTTATGTCTTCAAGCTTCACCGTCTCTCTCGTATTTATCTTTACCCCAAGTTCCGAGCCTAAATTATTCTCTGCAAACCCCGATTTAAGTGCGTCGGAAATAACCGGAGTCCCCAACCTTACTTCTCTGGCTTTATGATAAACAATTTTTACTTCAGTTAAGGAATAAGATTTTGGACCCAGATATATGGTTTTTATTGCATTATCTTTGAAGGCGCGTACAAGAAAAGACCTGGATTCATATCCGATCATCGAAAATCGTATTGAATCTTCGTCATAAATTTTATCAAGCTCAATCGAGAAATTGCCTGACGGATCAGTAACTGTTCCAACATTTTTACCAATAATTCCAACATTTACGAAAGAAACCCCTGAGTTATTATTCTCATGTACAATCACTCTTCCCTCAAACAGCTGACAGAAAACAATTTCAGGTACAAAAAATACGAAGAAGAAAAATACTTTTTTAATGAATGATCTCGGCAAAATTTGTATCATTAGTCTCTGGGTTACAAATTAGCAATAGGTAAAGTTAGATAATATTTTAAAAATTGCTAAATGGTTTGCATCAATACAGGAAAGTAGATCCGCTATTTTATTTTGCATATGAGCTAAGGGTTACGAGCCTTTGACTTCTCATCAAAATTGAACATCGAATGGATACCCCTTCCACTGAACTCACCGCCGAATACAGATCTGTAATATTTGAAAGCTTCCTCCGTAGTCTGGGAGAAATTCAGATAAGTGCTGACTCTTGGCATGATAATGAGGTTTTATATCCTATTATCAACAATCAGGACTGAATTATTGTTTTACTTTTTTCAAGTTTTCTTTAACTCTGAATTCTACAATCTTACTTATCAAATCAAACGGAATTGGTTTGGCAAGGGGAAATTGCACCGAACCTTTAGCTCCTTCATAGACGGATAACTCTTTTTTGAATGCTTCAATTCCTGAGGGTGTAGGGTAAAATCCGATATGATTCTTAAAAGCAGCAAAATGAACAAGATTGCCTTTTAAAGTAAAAGTTGGCATTCCGTAGTTGATTGTCTCTTTTGCTTCAGGGGCAGCCTTGCTTATGGTTATGCGTAGCTGCTGAAGTAGTTTCCGGGTCTCTTCAGGAAAACTGGCGATATAACTATCAATGTCTTCAAATTTAGTCCTTGCAGATGTCATAACTTATCAGTTATAGGTTTAAGCGATTCTTAATTTAATATGTTAATACCTTGCACTACAAGTATTGATAAAGCTAATAATTTAGTTTCATTCTCAATTCATTAAAGTTTTCAATTATTTCATCTGCGCCTGCTTCCATTAATGTACCTGACGGGGTTCGGAATCAATAACTACGCCATCAAAATCAAAAAGAATTGCCTTAATCATCTTTAGCGGTTATGGTATGATTGTTATTTGTGGTTCAATGATTTTCTTCAGTGTCTTCATGGTATTTGCAATTGAAAGGTTTTGCCTGTTATCGACAGGTTTTTCAGATATAATCAGAGATTCTGAAGTGGAATTGCTGAATATAATTGTAAGGATATATGAAAAGTAGTCGTTTTTACCACCTCCCGAATTTATGGAAGGTATATGTCTTTGAAGCTCAAGTTTTTCAATTGACCTGAATTCGTATTCAGTTAACGAATCGCCTATTCTTTTTTTGATGCAGCTTCTGGTAAATTCAATATCACCGATCGTTTTAATTCGTTTTAAGTCAGATTTCAGCTTATAATACAACCAGATATAAAGACCCAGTACAAGTGGAAACAGGGTTAAGAACATGACAGAAGGTTTAATGTCAAGAATGTATACGAATACATGAAAAACAAGATAAGATATTGAAAACAAAGCACCATATAGTACAGCTAATCTTCTCTTATTCTTTCCGACTTTCTTCGGATCATAGTGGTCAATCTGATAGATCTTATAGCGGCTCATCGTTATTAAGAGCTTTATATGGATATCAAATCATAATCAAAATATCAACCTGGTTATCATCTGAGAATAAAAATGAACTCACCGCCTTCATCACCCGCATTCTGGATTGTTCCATATTGCGGTTCAGTCGGGCTGTTATTCAGAACAGCTTCTCTGAAACTTGAAAAAAGTATATCTGAAGAAATATATTTTTCTGAATTTTCATTTAATCGCTGGACCAAATATTGCAGAAATACGCTTTTATCTGGTACTTCCTTCAGGGTACCGCTGGTCATTGCTTTTTTGCTTGGTAGTTCGTAAAGTTTATTGATTGAAGGTTTGGCGTCAATTAATCCTCTTGTTTTAAAAATGCTTCCGCTAAAACATGCGTCTGCAATTAACAGTGTATGTTTGGATTTAATACTGCTCATATAATCACTTATCCGGCTATTTGGGATCCAATAAGCTGTATTGGTTTTATTAGCGTCAACAGGCAGCCAGAAGCCAAGACTTTTTATAAGTAGCATTTTTGAGAAAAGTAACGTTTGATTTTTCAAAGGTATATCTTGTTGTGAGGACATCAAATAATTTTGTAGCATCGCTTACCGGTTCATCAAGGGATGGAATCTCCAGGTCCTGATATTCGTTATTGCCAATTATTAATGCATAGAATTTGCCAACATTGCTGATTTTTTGATTTTTTACTGCGGGATTTGCTGTGGTTCCGCCCGATGATTCATTTTCGGTAGTGCGACTTCTGGTACTATTATTCTGAGTTTTTTTGGTTGTATTTGTTGTGCCGGAGGAAGCATTCTCAGTTATCTGGCTTCTGGCATTGTTATCCGGAGTGTTTTTAGCTGCAAGAAGCAGATTTACATTCTGAGTCTTTTCATATTTCCATATTGCACCATCGGGTCCATCTACAATGTATGGTAACCCAAGCCAATATATATCCAGAAGAGAAACATAATTGAATTTAGCATTATCTGTTACCAGGTAATCCTGGTAGCCATTTTTCTTTAGCACATAATTGTATTGATTTTTCCCATTGTGTTCTGTTGGTTTGACCTTTCTCTTTATTGAAACTTCACAGGGGGTCTGCTTATTGGCTGCAACTCCGTTTATATATACATCGGCCCCTGCCGGTGTCGAAGTGAGGCTTACCTTCTGACTGGTTCCAAAGAACATTGTGGCACAGGAATTCAATAAGAAAACCGTGAATAAAATAATTTAATTTTTTATCAGGCTATTTATCATAAAATAACGAATTTAAGATTATTCACTTTTTAGTTCCTTAATGATCAGGTTATATGGTTTATCTAAATTATTCTAAAATTAAGAATTATTTAATGAATGATAAATTTATATTGTTTATTAGTTTCCCCCTTTTAATTCTTAATCCTTAAGTGAAAGTTTGCAAAAATTTACATACGAATCAGTGCCTGATTAATACTCAAAATTCAGCCTTCGCAGGATGGCACTATTACATTTCCGGCATCTGGTGGGTAAACCAGAACAAAGAAACATCCGCATAAGAATATTTGTCATTGGTTATAAGTTTTGTACTAAAGAATTTTTTATCTGACATGCGAACTATTTCGAGTGCTTTTTTATCAATTCCGAAATTGTATGCAGTTGCAAGAAATTTTAAGAGCCTTCCTTCATCGAGCCTGTTTAGATTAAATTTCTTTTCACAAATCTGTATAAAGGAGATCAGATAAATTACCTGACTTTCAGGATCTTCAAGATCTCTTATAATTGATTTCCTGTAATCTTTAATATCATCATAACCGGAGCTGTTTTTAAAAGTTATTCCCGATCGCCGGCCCAGATATGTTGATGACTCGTCCCTGATTGTCTCGGCGAATGATGGTTTCATCTGGAATATTCCTATTGAAAAGTCGGCATAATCATTGCCAAGGTTTACATAAAGAGTCTTAAGCAACCCAATCTCCATTTTATCTTTAAGCGCTGAATAGCGTACAAGTTCGGGGAAAACAACTGCAATTGCCAGCTTATATGGGATATGATTTTTTGCAAGAAGCGGTTCTATCCAGCTCCTGTTTTCTTTTTCAAAAGTTTCCGCCTTCTTCCAGTCATCGCCAAAAAGAACCTGGTAGTTTTCTGATTGCGAGCAACCAGATCGGAAGAATCCGATAAAAAGAAGAAAAGTAAACAAATTCCTCACTTTGACATCTTTGTGCAAAATCTATGTGCTCTTTGCGATTAATGGATATATGATATCTAAATATCTTTAAAATTGCATCTTACATTGCATAATAGCATTTCTCTTTGGAGAATAGTACATATAGGCAAGGTAAACCTGACCGTTCACTTTTATCCAATGGAGATTGAACATTTCAGACATTGTAGTTCCGTCGCTGAAGGTAAGGGTCCCATAATTATAAACCGCGTATTTTGTGTTGGCTGTGTTTACGAATAAATCTCTGGCACCAGTCGCATCCTCTTTAAGCGTCAGCACGGTATTGCCCTTCAGGTCAATGATTTTATCAAACGAAGTCGAAAGAATATCATCATATTTCATATTGCTGTTTAACATGCCTCCCTTTGATTTAAATGCATCATAGTCTGCCCCCGGGATATTTGTAACGAGCTTGGGCAAAATGCCGGTAGCACCGCCAGCCTGCTGCATTTTTTGCATCATCTGCTGAGAATACTTCATAGAAAGATCCATCCTCTCCTGATCTGTTTTTGCATTTTTTATAGCTTCTTCCATCTTCTTCCCCTCATCCTCAGTTACAGCAACATTTTCAGTTACGACAGCAGCAAATTTTTCTTTCGATTTTGTAACATGGAATTCGTTTATCTGGGCATAAGGACCATAACTCTTGCCACCGAATTTTATCAGGAATTTTTCACCTGATTTACTGATATATTCGTTATTGGCCCATAGATTAGTTTCTTTAGGTCTATCGCGATCATCAATATTATCAAATCCTGCTAATTTAGGATCTCCGGCTTTAATTGGACCCTGTGTAACTCCATCTTTAATAATATAAAAGTCATTGGTAATTTTGTCTTTGACAAGCATGGATCCATCATCTTTAAAACTTATTGTTATTTCTGAATACATAAGCTTCAGACTTCCGCCAAGGTCAAGTATGAGTTGGGGTTGCTCGCATGCACACTTGGGTTCGGGTTCTTGTTTAGCATTTTGGGTACCTGAATCAGGCTTTCCGGTAACATCATTTGTTACAGTATTTTTAACCTTGTTTACCAGACGGCTAACCTGGGCATTGACCGGATTTCCAAAAAAAATGCAGAATGCCAGAAGAAACAGGATCGACTTATTCATACTATGTGATTTAATTTATTATCAAATATAAATATAACTTTTTAAGAGTGATCAGCCTTTCATCAATTCAATATTTTTCAGAAAATTGGGAGAATTGTATAAAGGATCAAACCCCGGATTTTTTACAATTGCCCCCGTCCTGTGATTAACATAGCCCTTAATAAACTGAGATGCAAGCTGATAAACGAGATCGGAATTGTCATTTTTTACCGGAGGCGTCTCGGTCAGGATATTTTCAAAAGTAAAGTTTAGAATCGCGGCTCTCGCCAGCTCATATGAATAAAAGTTGGCTACATCATTTGAAATACAGATCACGATAATGTAATCGCCAAAAAATTTCCGGCTGTTGTGTTTGATTTTAAGGTCAAGTTTATCCTTTGATACCGGCAGGGCGGTTTTGTAAAATGAGTCGACAAATTGAAACCCGTTTTGAACTATACTATGGGTATCAGTTTCATTTTGTGTGTAATGAATATAGTTCTTCATATTCTTACCATTCTCAAGAATAAATTTTAAAGTACTCTCTTCCAGTAATTTATCTGTAAAAGTTGAACTGTACTGTTTTAATTCCTGGATTTCCCGGAGGAACGACATCATCTCTTCCAAACTCCGGTTTTTTTCAATTCCCGATAGCCTCCTTACAGTCGTTTCTATGAATACATTCTTTTTTGAAAGCTGTAAATGCAGGTAAATAATGTATCCGGATAATACTATAATGATGATTATCAATGAAATTATTACAGCCATGTTTATATTTTTAAAACTGGTATCCAGGTATAAAGGTAACATAGAAAAGAAAAAACAGCAAAACCGGAGTTATTAAAATTGCATACCGAATTATGTTGTATTCAGGATTAACAAAAAAGCTGAAATGAGAAATTAGTAACTAAACGAAAAGCTCATTCCACCTCCACCGTTGTTGCCGAATCTGGGATTCACAACATTATTGTAAATCGATCCGAATGTATATGTTAATCCAAAGCTAGTGAAGTAGGAATACTGAGTAGCCATTTCTTTTCTTTGAAGAAGTATCTGATCCAATGGTACATCTCCCTTTGCCAGGCCAAGCTGGTCGTGGATCAGGGATGCGCTTCCACCAAGATTTATAGATAATCCTTTTGCGATGCGAAGAGTGAGAAAGCCACTTACATAGAGATTGTTCTTTGTCCAGTCTTTGAGATAATTGCTATAACCGACACTGAAATCAATGTTTCCCCATTTCTGAACAACCTCGTATGAGGCTGTAAGCGAATGGCTCCATAGAGGTTCCCTTATTTTATCATAAATCGTAGTGTCGATATAATTTACAAAACTATAACCGGCGGTATAGAGTATTCTCAACTGCCGTCTTGTTGATTCTGAATAGGGAAACAGGTCATATTCAATTCCTGGCATAATTGAAACAATAAACCTGTCATTATTATATTTAGAGGCACCTATACGGGTCGTTCCACCTATAGACCAGTGTTCTGAAATACTTTTTACTATGAGCGCATTAACAGATTTTGAGGAGCTGGAGCTCAGTATTGTTGTTGTATCATCAATTACATATTTATCGTTGCTCTGGCTCAAATTTGATCTTATGTTGATTTTCCAGTCTTTAGTAACTCTGCTTGCCGAAATATTTCCTGATAAATAGCGTTGTGAATATGTTTTCTGTCCCTGCAGGTAACCATAAATCGATGAACTGAATACCCAACTGTCCCATTTGTCAGATGAAACAGTTTCAGATAACGGTTCAGAGAATCCAATAGTCATATATTTTGAAAGAGGTGTTTTGGCGACATAGCGCATAAGCCCCATTTTTATCGTACGTACTTCTTTTATCCTTATTTCATCCTGGGTTTCATCAGGAGAACTGACAAACTTAAGAGTATCTCTCATTCCGGCATTCTCATTCTGTCCGACCAGAAAATAAGAAAATTCTGATCCTCCTGATCCGGTTGTTTGGTTAGTTGAGATAATATAAACACCTGCATCTTTGATATCCCTTACATAGTTCACGTATGGAATTTCTTTGCGGAGATAGTCACTTGCACTCATAAATACATTAAGGGCATCCTTACGCAAAGTGTCAGATTTTGTAGCTTTTTCCTGGGCATACGAACTGAAAAAAGAGAATAACAATGCCAGGAGAATTATTGTTTTTTTCATCTTCGGATAGTAGGTTAGTTTATCAAAGCGATAACGAAGTTAGACAAAGAAATATTATGCAACAACTAAAAAATTAGGTTTAACCAACCGAAAAAATCCGGTACCCCAGAACAGGTACCGGATGTCATAGAAGAAATCAGGAATGAAAAACAAGAATTTATTTTCGTCTAAAGGATTTTTCTGTAGTTGACTGGAGTCCATCTTCCGTCATTGACCAGATTCCACTACTCGACTCCCATGTTGATTCGAGATAATCATCATCTCCATTTCTGAATGAATTATGGAGCAGGAGCCTGGGTTCTTTTTCAAATTTCAGAATAGTCCTGGCAGGAACATACAGATTTATACGCACATTGTCGGCCGACCATTTTCGCCCGGAAGGGCTTGTGAAATATTCATCAAAATGAATTGTATCACCATTAACCCGGTAATTGTAAATCAACCCTTCTGTTTTCTTCAAAGCTTCTGATTCTGTTCTTCCGGTGGAACGCTTATTTACTTCTAAACGAGTTGTTTTATCGTCCGAAAGGGATACTGATAAAGATGGACGGATGTACAATTCTTTCTTTTCATCATTTATGAATACAGAATACTCCTCATGAGGAAGATTGATCTCCTCATGATATTTCAGGGCAGCTATTTTTTGATCGCTCATTATGTAAAGGGTATCCTGAGAACGAGGCAATACCTTTTCTACCGAAGTACTGGCTGTCTGAGCAAAACTTATTCCCTCATTGAAACAGATTATTGTAAGTGCGGCTATAGTCATTACCCAGACGACCAGGCCAACCAGACTTATTACTCCGTCGCGTGCCCTGAACCATAAAATCATTTTAACACCCCAGTAGATAAGGGCAATCATTGGTAGAATGAGTGCTATGGAGGCTAATATAATTATCCATGGGACAGCTGAAGGATTTACGATATAATTAAGAAAATCGGGAAAGTAGATAAGATTCATTCCGGACGAATCTATAGAAAATGCCCCGGGGTATTTGAATACAAATATCATTAAGAAGCTCAGGATGAACAAGAATCCCGTAAGAACCAGAATAACACCTATTATTATGAGGAAGATTCTTAGAATTATATAGCAAACTCTTCCTATTGCCCTGAAAACCTCATTGATAGCATTGCCCAGTCTGGACGAGTTGTTATATTCAGTGTTATATTGAGCTGTACCTGTCGTTTGACTAATTAAATATGGTCTGTCTTTTGCTATTGTTGTATGATATGAATTGCCATACATGGCTCTTTTTTGAGAATCAGTCCTGGCTTCAGGAAGTGCAATCCATAAAGCGATGTATATAAGAAAACCCACACCAAAGAATACAGCAGATAGGACAAACAAAATTCTGAAAAGGACAGGATCAGTATCAAGATAGGCAGCGATACCACTACAAACACCTCCTATAATTTTATCTTCAGAATTGCGATACATCCGCTTTTTCTGTGAGGAGTAGACAGGAACTGCTGTTTCAGGTTCCCCATGATCAAAATCTTCAGGTTTGCCTATAACAGAGATCATTGAATCAATATTTGCTCTGGTTATAACTCCGGCAATATCTTTTTGCGACTGAAATATTTCTGCAATTCGCGATTCTATATCCTCAATAGTTTCATGTCCACCCTGTACATTTGCAAAGCGGCTGTTTATCGCCTGGAGATAATCACGCAGTATTCTGAATGCATCTTCATCAATCTGAAACAGAGTACCACCCAGATTTATATTAATTGTCTTGTCCATTAGTATCAGTTTTAATTGTTTATTTATAGGTTATCTGGTTCTGATCTGATTGACTGAATCGACTAATTCCTGCCACGACTTGTCGAGTTCAGTAAGATATTTTTTGCCTTCATCGGTCAGCTCATAATATTTACGGGGTGGGCCCTGCAGGGATTCTTCCCACCGGTAACTCAATAATCCTGCATTTTTTTGCCTTGTAAGAAGAGGATAGAGGGTACCTTCAACCACAATTACTTCTGCCTCTTTAAGTTCCTTTATTATGTCGCTTGCATAACAGGAATTCCTGGATAATACCGATAGGATGCAATATTCCAGAATCCCTTTGCGCATTTGAGCTTTATTATTATCTAAATCCATAATGTATATTTTTTAAAGTTTGCACTTCGAATATCTTGAAATCAAATAATCTTTATAGTTTCATGTTCTTTCTTACAGTTTCAAATTCTTGTTTTACAGAATCTTTAATATTGTGGATATTCACGGGATTCCCTTTCATTGCAATTTTCTCGGCGGTTGTTCTTGCCTCGGGAAGAACGATATAAAGAATGAGATAGATCAGAATACCGACTCCCATCATTGCGAGAACAAAAAATATCAACCTTACAAGCCATAGTTCGATGTTCCAGTATGCCGATATCCCGGCACAGACTCCGCCAATAACCCTGTGCTCGGTATCGCGATACATCCGGTGATAGCCAGGTGATGAAAACTTATCTCTGGCTGTTGGTCCCTCGTTGTCGGAAATATCTTCAGGAGTTCCCAAAACAGATATTACCTGATTTACGTCCTCAATATTAATCACCTGCTTGTAATTGGTAAGTTTTGTTCTGAAAAGTTCTGCCATCCTTGTTTCAATATCTGAAAGGATCTCTGAGGAGCTCTCTTCTCCTGCAAAATGAAGTTCAAGGTTCCTGAGGTACCTTTTTAATTCGGCATAAGCATCTTCGTCTATATTAAAAGAGTAACCGCCGAGATTAATACTAACTGTGATTTTCATAGTGCTTTATAATTTTTACTACTGTTTTATACATGTAACATGACAATGCAAAGATATATAATTAAATAAATACTATGCAATACATAGTACTAAAATATTGCAATTATTTTGTAAAATATTTTTTAAGTGAATGATAATCAGATAAATAAAATTTGAATTATTTTTAGATTTTATTAAAACTTTTTTCAAAAGGTCTCGTTTTGGGGATATAAACCCCCAATGTCGCGAAGCGACATCTCCCCCTGAGGGGGGAGAAAAATCTCATTCACTTACTGATTTTCTCCCCTTTGGGGGGAGCGCCCGAAGAGCCTGCCCCGCTTTAGCGGGTGTGAGGAGGTATATCAAGACTCTCGTCCTGAACAACACAAATTCCCTGACAAATTCCTATATTTATCAAAATATTTGTCTGATGAAAAAGAAATATAAATGGGGTATCCTCGCTCCCGGAAAGATGTCAGCGAAATTCACCAGTGGATTAAAGCTTCTTGATAATGTTGAACTCTATGCAGTTGGGTCGCGCGATAAGGGACGAGCTGAGCAATTTGCAAATGATTTCGGGTACAGGAAATTTTATGGTAGTTATGAAGAACTGGCAAATGACAGGGAAGTCGATGTGATATATATTGCGTCGCCTCATTCTCATCATATGGAACATACGATGATGTGTCTGAAGAACAGGAAGGCAGTTATTTGTGAAAAGGCATTTGCCCTGAATAGTTCGGAGGTAAAATCGATGATCGCTGAAGCCGAAAAGCAACAGGTATTTTTAATGGAAGCTCTGTGGCCGCCATTCCAGCCAATTTATATAAAAACCCGGGAATTGCTTGAATCAGGAGAACCCGGGAAAATTTTACATCTCAACGCACGTTTTTCATTTCAGGCACCCTTTAGTCCGACTGATCGGAAATTCAACCTGGAGCTTGGTGGCGGTTCTCTTCTCGATATTGGGATATATCCTGTAATCGATGCTCTTTATTTTTTGGGAGTTCCTTCTGAAATTTTTGCAAAGGCTACTTTTACTGAAACAGGATCAGAAGATGCAATAAGTATTGTATTCGGTTATAATGACGGCCGGATGGCAACTCTTTACAGCTCATTCCGCACAAATGGAGGAATCGGATGCGATCTTCTCTGCGAAAACGGGAATCTGTTTTTTTCGCGCGCCAGGGATATGTCACAGCGGCTTAATGTAGACATGAACGGTAAAGAGAATGTTGAATATTCTCTACTTCCCGATGGAATGGGCTACCAGTTCGAAGCCATGGAAGTAATGAAATGTCTTGATGAAGGGAAACTTCAGAGCAACGTCGTTCCTCACTCATTCAGCATTGACCTGATGAATACACTTGACAGAATAAGACGTGCTGCTGGCATCGTGTTTCCAGGACGAGACAATTATTAGACATGTCAAAACACAGCTCAGAATTAGAAAAAGAGGGTGCTTTCTACAGGAAGAAGCTTCTTCTGAGCATGATAATCCCAGGCATATTTGTTTTTCTAATGTGGCTGGTAAAAATTGTTGAATTGCTCTTTGAAATAGACCTATCCCGTTTTGGGATCTATCCGCTTACAGTACAGGGATTACCAGGGATTCTCTTCTCACCTTTTATTCATGCCGATTTCCATCATCTGTTCAATAATTCATTGCCACTCTTTTTTCTTTCTATCGCGCTCTTCTACTTTTATTCAGAGGTGGCAGTAAGAGTATTTATCTGGACATATTTCATTACCGGATTACTTGTATGGATTGCAGGAAGAGAAGCATGGCATATCGGAGCAAGCGGTCTTGTCTATGGCCTGGCATCATTTCTCTTTTTCAGCGGTATAATCCGAAGGTACTTCAGACTTATTGCATTATCACTTCTCATTGTTTTTCTTTATGGATCAATGGTATGGGGTCTATTCCCCGGAGTATATAAAAATGTTTCATGGGAATCTCATATGCTTGGATTCTTTTCAGGTGCTTTTCTGGCAGTATGGTATAGAAACCAGGGTCCTCAACAACCTGTCTATGAATGGATGAATGAGGAGGACGAATCCTCCTCAGCTAAAGCTACTGAGGACCAAGGGGAGAATGGGGGAAATGGAGAAGAGGAGAACCTAAATGACGAGGAAAATAATGACGAAGAGACTAAGAGACTAAGAGACTTAGGGACAAATTTAAATTAATTAGAACAAACCAGCACCAAGTAACTAGTTACCATCAATAGCTAAAAGTGAATAAAATAAATATTGAATGACAGATCTCTCAATAATAATAGTCTGTTACAAAGGGTGGGCGCGGCTCAGTAAGTGTCTCGAAGTTCTTGATTCATTCTCGGGAAGAAACTTCAAAGCCGAAGTAATTATTGTGGATAATAAGTCGGATGATGAGACGATCCATAAAATTGAAGAGAGGTTTCCAAAGTTTCAATTCATTTATAATCATGTTAACGGAGGATTTGCAAACGGCTGCAACCTGGGAGCAAAAACCGCTGTTGGAGAGTTTGTCCTTTTTCTGAATCCCGATACTGTAGTGGCCGAAACTGAGGTAGAAAAGCTTCTGAATCAAGCACGACACAATCCGGAATTTGGTATAGTTTCGTGCAGGCAGGTAAATGAACAAGGTAAAGAGAGTATCTCATATGGTACTTTTCCCTCCCTGTTTAATCTTACTGGATTTCAGAGGGCAATTTTCAGACCCCGCACACCGCACGCCGCATACCGCACACCAGATATCAGTTTTCCCGACTGGGTCTCAGGTTCTGTGATATTGATGAGGTATGAAACCTTTAAAAAGGAATCAGGATTTGATGAGGACTTCTGGATGTATTTCGAAGATGTTGATCTCTGCCGACGGATCCGTAATACTGGCTGCGAAATAGCCTTTTGCAGAAATATTACTATAGAACATAATCATGGCGGCAGTTCAAGAATAAATCTGAATACAACATCTCTCACAAAAACCGAAGTTCATATTTCACGTCATTTATATATAAGCAAGCATAAGAAAGGATTTGAAAAATTTCTTATTCAGACCTTTCTTGTCCTGAATAATATCATATCGGGAGGTGTGATGGCAATCATTGGATTGTTGTTGTTTTTCATTCCAAAAGTTTTTTCACGTACCTTGATTTTCTACAGATTGACCAGCTACTATTTAGGATCGCTTTTAAGGTTATCATGGATTAGTCCCAGGTCGGTTAATTTTCAGAAAAAGTGAAATTATGCATGAACGGTTCAGATATAAAACCAAAGAGGAATTATTAAAAAAGGCCAAAGATCTGGATCTCAATTTACCTTTCTCCGATGATATCTCACCTTGGCTGGATACTGCATCATTCGATGGATTTTCTATTCCAAACAGGCTGGTTGTTCAGCCAATGGAGGGTTACGACTCTGAACCTGATGGCTCTCCTTCGGATCTTACAAAAAGACGTTATCTGCGTTATGCAGCAGGGAGGAGCGGTATTATCTGGTACGAGGCTGTTTCAGTATCCCATGATGGGAGATCGAATCCGCGACAGCTATGGATCAACAGAAACAACTTTGGTTCTTTTGGCTCTATTAATGAAGAAGTAAGGAAATCAGCAACCCATTCAGGAACTGTACCATTTTTGGTTATCCAGCTTACCCACTCCGGCAGGTATAGCAAACCGGAAGGAAAGTCCAAACCCCAGGTAGCTGCGGTTAATAATATTCTTGATAGGACAGAGCCATATATTCTTACCGATGATGACCTGAAAAGAATCCAGGACAACTATGTAAATGCAGCTCGATTAGCAGCTGATTCAGGATTTGATGCAATCGACATAAAAGCCTGTCACGGGTATCTGATTATTGAACTACTTGGGGCAACATCACGTCATAATAGTATCTATGGCGGCAGGGATACTTCATCGAGGTTCCGCTTCATGCTTGAAACAATTGACAGGATAAAAACTGAAGTTCCGGGAATAATTATCACCACCAGATTAAATATTTCTGACCTTTATGGAGGTGGGTTCGGCGTAGATGAATTCGGAAAATCAGATTTTAAGGAGCCATTATTGCTGGTTGAGGAACTTAGGGCAAGGGGAATTAAGCTGATAAATATAAGTATGGGCAGTCCTTACTTCAATCCTCATATAACGCGTCCATATGATACTCCGTTGCCAGGGGTAAAAGTTCCTGATGAACACCCCCTTTCAGGAGTTTTAAATATGATAAATGGAACCTCTGTATTTCAAAAAAGATTTCCGGAGATACATTTTGTCGGATCAGCTTATTCGTATCTGCGGCAATATGCTCCTAATGTCGGAGCTGCAGTTATTAAAAATGGTGATGCTTCATTTATCGGGTTTGGCCGAAGCTCATTTGCATACCCCTCCATGCCAATCGATCTGATCAGAATGGGAAAAGCTGATCCTGCAAAAGTCTGTATTACCTGTTCAGGATGTACCAGGCTGATAAAAAACCTGCATCCGGGAGGGTGTGTTATACGTGACCGTGATATTTATGCCGCTGAAATGAAAAAACTTATAGCCGATGGGAAGTGAAAAGATTGCAATACAAAACTTTACACTCGACTACTATCGTATTAATACCCTGGTAGTCGGAAGTGGAGTTGCCGCACTTAATGCTGCTGTCTCTCTGCATGCTATGGGTCAGGAAGATATCCTTATTGCAACAACTCAATGGGGCGGAGGTACTTCAAATAATGCAGGATCGGATAAACAAACCTATTATAAACTTTCTCTCAGTGGAAACGAACCCGACTCTGTACCTGACATGGCACGCGATCTTTTTGAAGGAAAGTGTATGCATGGAGATATTGCACTTTGTGAAGCACAGGGATCGGTTCAGTCATTCTTTAACCTGGTGAATCTCGGTGTGGAATTTCCACATGACAAGTATGGTTCATGGGCAGGGTACAAGACCGATCACGATCCCCGGTCGAGAGCAACCTCAGCGGGACCCTACACTTCAAGAAGGATGTTTGAAGCACTAGCCGGGGAAGTTAAGAAAAGGAATATCGAAGTTCTTGATAATCACCAGTGTGTTGCGCTTCTGACAGATAAGACCGGATCAAAAGTTTTAGGAGCGCTCGCAATCAATAAGGCAGAAAAGGACTATACCAGAGCTTTTGTTTTATTTAATTCAACAAATGTGATCCTGGGAACAGGTGGTCCGGGTGGAATTTACGACAAATCAGTTTATCCGTTATCTCAGAACGGATCAATTGGAATGGCTTTCACTGCGGGCGCTACGGGACAAAATCTTACCGAATCGCAATTTGGCATTGCATCGGTGAAATTCAGATGGAATCTGTCTGGCAGCTACCAGCAGGTCATACCGCGGTATATATCAACTGACGATAACGGAAATGATGAAAGAGAATTTCTGAATGATTTTTTTCCTGATCTGAAAACTCTTACAAAAGCAATCTTTCTTAAAGGATATCAGTGGCCATTTGATCCACGCAGGGTAGCCAATCATGGATCTTCACTTATTGATCTGCTTGTTCATAGTGAGATCAGCGATAAAGGGCGAAAAGTTTTTCTCGACTTCACCAGAAACCCTTCGTTTAAGGGCGACTCTTTTGATATCACAAATCTTGATTCTGAGGTAGTAACCTATCTTAAGAATTCCAATTCTCTTAAAAAATCCCCTGTTGAAAGACTTCATTCACTGAATGCTCCTGCCATAGCACTCTTCAGAGATCATGGAATTGATCTTGAAAGTGAAAAACTTCAGATTGCAGTTTGTGCCCAGCATAATAATGGAGGGCTTAAATCCACAATCTGGTGGGAATCGGATATCAAACACCTTTTCCCTGTAGGTGAGGTAAATGGAACACATGGTGTTTACAGACCCGGAGGATCAGCTCTGAATTCTGGTCAGGTGGGAAGTTACAGGGCGGCTCATTACATACGCAAAAAGTATAATGACTCTCCAATCGGAGACAAAGAATTTCTTAATGAAACCGGTCAGTTAACCAACGATACATTGAGTCTCGCTTTGAAGTGGAAGAATTCGGGGAAATCTTCATTCAATAAAAAATATCTGGCAGAAATTCAGAAAAGAATGTCAGAATCGGGTGGCCTTATCCGCGACAGGCAAAAAGTAGAGGATTCTTCAAAGCAGGCAGCTAAGCTGTTAACCCATCTTCCGGATGAGATCGGCGCAGAATCGGTAACAGAAATGGCCGATGCGTTTTCATTAATCGATAATTGTATTTCACACTATATTTATCTCAGTGCAATCAGGGTATATATTGAAAAAGGAGGAAGGAGCAGGGGATCATATATTGTAATGGACGGCAGTAAGCAGGGAAGCCCAACTGCACATGAATCAATCTGGAAACCAGAACTTTGCATTTATGACCGTGAGATAGAGAATAAAATTTTGGAGGTTAAGTTCAGGAGCGGCTCTCTGAAAATATACTTTGCAGATGTGAGGGAGATTCCAAAGCAGGATTTGTGGTTTGAAAAGGTCTGGAAAGAATATATTGAAGATATTTATTTCGATTGTTGACAAAGTCATGCAAATCATTACCTTTAAACCGAATTTACTGAGAAACCTGATTATACTCTTTACGTATGAACAACAAACCTGTAGCTGTCATTACAGGCGCCAGCAGAGGCATAGGCAGGTCGGTTGCAATAGCATTAGCAGCCGAAGGGTATGATATTGCGGCGATAGCCCGTTCTGTTGACAGCGAGTGTATGGAAAACCTTTCTATTGAGGTGGAGAAGAAAGAAGCTCAGTTTTTTCCTGTAGGTCTTGACATCTCATGCACTACATGTCAGAAAGAAGTAGTAGCCAATATCCTGGAGAGATATGGGAGGATTGATGTCCTGGTTAGCAATGCAGGTGTTGCTCCTCTTCAGAGAAATGATATTCTTGATATGACTGAGGAAAGCTATGAGCGGGTTATGAATATCAATCTGAAAGGTCCGGTTTTCTTTGCACAGAAGATCGCCAGGGAGATGATATGGCTTAAACAACAATTGACTGATTACAGACCTGTTATTGTTTTTATGACCTCAGTTTCGGCCGTAAGATCTTCCACCAACAGAGCAGAATATTGCATTTCCAAATCGGGGCTAAGTATGGCTTCTACAGTTTTTGCCGACAGACTTTCCAATGAAGGAATCCTTGTCTTCGAAGTTCGGCCGGGTATTATCCAGACAGATATGACTACAAAAATTAAAGATAAGTATGATAAACTTATAAGCGAAGGTCTTGTCCCACAGAAAAGATGGGGCTTCCCCGATGATATCGGAAAAGCTGTAGCATCAATATCAAGGGGTGACTGGAGTTTCTCAACAGGTATGGTATTTGAGATTAGCGGTGGTCTGAATATAAGTAAGCTATGATAGCTTTCTTTTGAATCTCCTTTAAAATCCGGGAATCATTTAACGAAGATTGAACAAAACGAATGTTCTTCTTGTTCTAAAATAAACTCAAAATTTATTAGGATGAAAAGAACATTATTTTTTTTGGCATTATCGGGGTTGATATTTGTAAACGCAGCTGCGCAGAATAAGTTAACTGCCGACACTACTGCAACCAAATTATTGTGGTTAGGTGAAAAAGTAACAGGTCAGCATACCGGAACAATAAAGTTACAATCGGGGTGGCTTAACTGGAAGGATAACAAGATAATATCAGGTGAGTTCAACATCGATATGGCTTCACTTAAAGAATCGGAAAACAATAAAATGTTAACAGGTCACCTGAAATCCGATGCTTTTTTCGATGTTGCCAAATACCCTCTGGCAAAACTTATTATTACAGGAAGCACTCCATTTGATAAAGGCTCAGGAGTAGTAACAGGCACGCTTACAATAAAAGACATCACAAATCCGATTGAATTTAAGGCGACCATGCAGAAAAAAGATGAGGGTACATGGTTCTATGCAAATATTTCAGTTGATCGCACAAAATATAATATTCGTTACGGATCAGGTTCATTCTTCGATAACCTTGGTGATAAAACCATCTATGACGAGTTCAAACTGAAAGTCAATCTTTTGGTTAAATAATTATAGAAACTAATACAAATCAAAACTTATTTTCCCGCAGATAACGCTGACTATCGCAGATATATATCCGCGTAACTCTGAGAGATTTGCGGGAAATATTTTATAGTTGATTTGACTTGATCGGGTCTCAATTTCCAAAAAAATCAATTCAAAGTCTTGGTAAAGTCGTAAATCATGACAATATTGTATTCTCAAAACAATATTGTATATGACAAACGAAGTGACCTCCTCCGCCAATCGTCAGAAACTTGTTACACAGGGTTTCCTTGTTCCATTCATACTTATTACCAGCCTTTTCTTTCTCTGGGGCATAGCTCATGGCATGCTCGATACCCTGAACAAACATTTTCAGGATATGCTGCATATGTCGAAGGCACAGTCGGGCATGATACAGTTTTCAGTCTACATGGCCTATTTTGGCATGGCACTTCCGGCTGGCTATTTCATGAAAAGATTCGGATACAAAAGAGGAATAATTCTTGGTTTGTCACTTTTTTCCTCGGGTGCCTTTCTTATAGCTGCCACAACAATTTTTGAATCATTTTGGATTTTTCTTATCTGCCTTTTTATAATGGGATGCGGGCTTGCAACTCTTGAAACTGCAGCCAATCCTTATACTACCAAGCTGGGACCTAAAGAGTCAGCTGAAAGGCGCATTAATTTTTCCCAATCATTCAACGGGCTTGCCTGGGTAATCGGTCCACTTATCGGACTATTTATTTATGGCAAACATAGTAATGTGGCCGGAGAGAAACTAAGCTCAATGATTCTGCCATATTGTGTAATTGGAGGAACGGTACTGCTTGTCGCTCTTTTATTTGTTTTTACAAAACTACCTGAAATAAAAGATGAAGAAATCTCCAACGAAAATTACCAGGTTCCCTCAGAAGGCAGTAATTTCAGCAAACCGCTTATTAAGAATCGTCATTTTGTTCTGGGTGTTATTGCGCAATTTTGTTATGTTGCGGCACAAACAGGTGTATTCAGTTATCTTATAAATTTCGTAACTGATGTTAATCAGAATCCTCATTTTGATGTCGCATACGGACCATATTTTCTTTCTATTGGATTTGTACTGTTTATGATAGGTAGGATGTCGGGTAGTTTCATGATGAAAGTTTTTGAACCGACGAAACTGCTTGCCGTATATGCATTGATGTGCTGCCTGCTACTTCCTGTTGTAAGCATTGGTGCAGGCTGGATTTCACTAATTGCTCTCTATGGAGTTTTCTTTTTTATGTCAGTAATGTTTCCGACAATATTTGCGCTTGGAATAAAAGACCTTGGTCCGAAAACGAAAAAAGCATCTTCGTTTATCGTTATGTCTATTGTGGGTGGGGCAATATTTCCTCCATTAATGGGGCTGATAGCCGATAAATTCACCATGTCAGTCGGATTCTTTGCTCCGATTCCTCTTTTTGCCTTTATTCTTTACTACGGATTGAAGGGACATAAAGTGGAGACAGCAGCTTAAACTTTTCCGATCTGGTTACGCATAAATAATAAGGCGCCGGAAGCCTGTTCTTCAAGGTTCTTCCATGTACATTCGATGGACATACTTCCTTCATATTTCACATCCTTCAGGGCTTTGAAGTATGGCGTAAAATCCTCGTTGTTTACTCCGGGTGCTGACCGGCCTTTCTTCTCAGCGATATGTGTATGATATAACAGATCCCCGTATTTTATAATGTTTGAGGGACTCTCATTTTCCATAAGCATGTGATATATATCGGCTAGCAGTCTGAAATTCTCGTGATTTACGGCTTTAACGATATCGCCGCCCTCGGCAACTGAATTAATGAAATTACACTCTTTGGTATTAAGTGGTTCCAGAGATATAACAACATTATATTTTTTTGCAACCGGAGCGAGTTGCTTACAAAGGGAAATGAACTGCTGTTTAGCCTCTTCTCTTGAAAAGCCATCGGGGATACCTCTTGCTCCGCCGCTTCCAAAAACGATTGTTTTCATTCCGGCCATCTGAGCTCTTCTAAATGCTGTCTCTCCGAATTTTAAGATCTCTTCATGTAAAGGAGCAGGTCCTACACATTTCAGATTGCCAGGAAGAAACGAGTTGCTGGCTTCCACAGGAAGCTTTGATGCTTTCATGAGGAGAAGTTTTTGTTCAAATACAGAATCAGGTTCCGAAGGAACAAGGAATCCTCTTGCATTTTCTTCTACAAATGAATAGCCCGCAGCCGCAAGGATAGCGTTATTCGAGATACCTGTAGATATCCCTATCCTTTCAAGAAATTTACCAGCTTCAGAAACGACTCCTAAGGCACTAAATGGTCTGAGATAAAGAGCCGTTCCGGCAATAACGGAGAATCTTAAAAAATCGCGTCTTGATGTTTTCATGAAATATGAAGAATATTAATTAAGTTTTCGATCCTTATTATAAGACAATTACTAAATTTGATTATAAACTTGAATTATTACAAATTTAATTAAAGTAATCTACTTCTTTGTCTTACTTTGTGTATTAACTATTAAAACCATTAACTGTGGAAAAACTGGCTCTAAAAGAAAAAATCGGGTATGCGCTTGGCGACGGGGCAGCAAATATAGCCTGGCGGGGAGTAGCTACTTTTTTATTTGTTTTTTATACCGATGTATTCGGAATTAATCCTGCTGCCGTAGGATTGCTGATGCTGATTGCCCGGTTCAGCGACGGAATCATTGATATTGCCATGGGTGTTATATGCGACAGAACCAATTCGAAATATGGCAAATTCCGTCCCTGGATATTATGGACAGCAATACCTCTGGGAATAACATTATCAATGCTTTTTACAACCCCTAATTTTGGTCCTACAGGTAAGATAGTTTATGCCTATGCTACCTACCTGATATTTTTTCTTATTTATACCGCAAATAATATCCCTTATGGAGCACTAATGGCTGTTATGTCAAGCGACGACAAAGAACGCACAAGTCTGGGTTCATATCGTATGGTTGGTGCATTTACAGGTGGTATGATAGTGCAGGGCGCTTTGCTCTTCCTGGTTGTCCACTTTGGCAATATCAATCCCACCATTAATATCGATAAGCTTGATCAGAAAAAATATGAAGTAACAGTATCTACTACTAAGGATGTTAAAAATGTAAATATCAAGACAGAAAACGGAATAGCCATGTTTACCTGGGCAGATTTCCAAAAGGCAGATAGTCTTAACATTCCTACGAAGGGAAAAAGCTTTTCGATGGAGGCTCAGAAAAATTATTCCTTTATTGTATCAGGGGAAGAAAACCTTAAGTCGAAAGACATTACCATTATCGACCAGAAAAGAGGTTATAGCAATGCCATTTATCTTTTATCAGTTTTCTTAGCTCTTTTCCTGATGGTGACTTTCGCCACTACAAAGGAACGGGTGCAACCTCCAAAAGAGCAAAAGACAAGTCTGGTAAAGGATCTGAAAGATCTTATCAAAAACAGGCCCTGGATAATTCTTCTTGTCATAGGGTTGCTGTTCAATGTCTACAATTCGATTAAACAGGGTATTGTTGTAATCTATTTTACACATTATCTGCATAATCAGTTATTAGCGGCTTCATATATGGTTGGATTGATGCTGGCTTCAATAGCCGGTGCCATGATTACATCTCCTCTTGGAAAACGATTTGGCAAACGCAATCTGTTTATTTATGCACTGATTTTTTCAGGGGTGGTAAATGCCTCGCTAGTTTTTTGCGGACCGGGTAACATCATTGCCATTTTCACAATAGGAACAATCTCGGAGTTTGCAGCTGCAATATTCCCGACACTCTTCTTTGCTATGCTTGGTGATGCTGCCGATTACTCAGAATTCAAGAATGGGCGAAGAGCTACCGGACTCGTTTACTCGGCCGGCTCTTTTGCAACCAAATTCGGAGGTGGTCTGGCAGGTGCAATTATTGGATTTGTGCTGGCATCATTTAAATACAATGGTCAGGATACCGTTGCTATACAGGGTGCAGTTCCGGGCATCATCATGCTGATGAGCTGGATACCAACAATTATTACAATGCTTGCAGCCGGTATTATGACACTCTATCCATTAAACCAGAAGAAGATGGATGAAATTACAATTGAACTGAATAACAGAAGAGCCAAAGCTCAGCTAAGCCAACAATAATAACAACGAACTAAAAATAAAATTGATATGAAATACGGTTACTTCGATGACAAAAACAGGGAATATGTGATAAATAATCCCCATACTCCCTGGCCATGGATTAATTACCTTGGCAATGAAGACTTTTTCTCACTTATTTCAAATTCTGCCGGCGGGTATACCTTTTATAAAGATGCCAAATTCCGCCGGATTACCCGGTACAGATACAACAATGTACCAATGGATAGCGGCGGCAAATATTTCTATATAAATGATGGTGAAAATGTCTGGTCACCGGGATGGAAGCCATGTAAAACGGAGCTGGACAGTTATGAATGCCGGCACGGGATGAATTACACCAATATTAAAGGTGAAAAAAACGGGATCATAGCCAATGTACTGTATTTTGTTCCGTTGAAAACATGGGCAGAAGTTCAAAAGCTTACCCTGACGAACAACTCGAAGAAAACCAAAAAGATTAAAGTTTTTTCATTTACAGAGTGGTGCTTATGGAATGCTGCTGCTGATATGGAAAACTTCCAGCGGAATTTCTCCACCGGTGAAGTTGAAATAGAAGGATCGGTTATCTATCATAAAACAGAATACAAGGAAAGACGCGATCATTATGCCTATTACTCGGTAAATGTTCCGATTCAGGGTTTTGACACGGATCGCGAATCTTTCATAGGATTGTACAATGGATTTGATGAACCGCAGGTGGTGGTTGAAGGTAAACCAAGAAACTCTGAAGCTCATGGCTGGTCACCTGTTGCATCACATTTTATTGAAGTTGAACTGAAGCCCGGAGAATCAAAAGATTTCATCTTCATTCTGGGATACGTTGAAAATAAGCAGGATGAAAAATGGGAATCAAAAAACATTATCAACAAGAAAAAAGCAAAAGAAACTATTGCCAGGTTTAATACTGTTTCAAAGGTTGATGCTGCACTTGCTGATCTGCGGAAATACTGGGACAATCTCTTAAGCATATACACAGTAGACTCGGGAGACGAAAAGGTCGACAGGATGGTCAACATCTGGAACCAGTATCAGTGTATGATCACATTCTGTTTTTCACGTTCAGCTTCCTTCTTCGAATCAGGTATAGGAAGGGGTATGGGTTTCAGAGATTCAAATCAGGATCTCACAGGGTTTGTACATCAGATACCCGAACGTGCCCGGGAAAGGATAATAGATATAGCTTCAACCCAATTTCCTGACGGAGGTTGCTATCATCAGTACCAGCCTCTTAATAAACGTGGTAATAACGATATAGGTGGCGGCTTCAATGACGATCCTCTCTGGCTGATTCTTGGAACAGTAAGTTATATTAAGGAGACGGGTGACTTTGGAATACTAGATGAATTGGTACCTTTTGACAATGATATTTCGGTAGCCCGAAGTTTATTTGATCACCTCACAGTTTCATTTGACCATGTTATAAACAATCTGGGTCCACATGGTCTGCCTCTTATTGGTCGCGCCGACTGGAATGATTGCCTAAATCTGAATTGCTTCTCAAACGATCCGAATGAATCTTTCCAGACCACTGAAAATAAGACAGAAGGATCTAAAGCAGAATCTGTTATGATTGCCGGGCTGTTTGTAGTTTATGGTCGCGATTATGTTGAACTCTGTAAAAAGCTGGGCAAGGATAATGAGGCGGAACGCTCTCAGAAACTTGTCGATACCATGGTTAATATTATAAAGAAGTATGGATGGGACGGAGAATGGTTTATCAGGGCTTATGACTATTACGGCAATAAAATTGGAAGTAATGAAAACGAAGAGGCCAAAATATTTATTGAATCTCAAGGCTGGTGCACAATGGCTGGAATAGGCAAGGAAGAAGGCCTTTGCACAAAGGCTCTGAATTCCGTTAAAGAGAGACTCGACAGTAAGTATGGTATTGTACTTAATAATCCGGCTTTCACAAAATACTATATTGAGTATGGTGAAATTTCTTCGTATCCGGCAGGTTACAAAGAAAACGCCGGTGTTTTCTGCCATAATAATCCATGGATCATGATAGGGGAAACCGTTGTTGGCAATGGGAACCGGGCCTGGGAGTATTACAAAAAGATATGCCCCTCCTACCTTGAAGAAATAAGTGAGTTGCATAAGACAGAACCATATGTTTATGCTCAGATGGTTGCAGGCAAGGACGCTTTTAAACCGGGGGAAGCCAAAAATTCATGGCTGACCGGAACTGCTTCATGGAACTTCTATGCTGTTACACAGTTTATGCTTGGAATACGTCCCGAATATGACGGTCTTTTGATTGATCCATGCATCCCCACAGACTGGAAAGGGTTTAAAGCATCGCGTAAGTTCAGAGGAGCAAATTACAAGATCGAGGTTTTAAACCCACACGGAAAATCAAAAGGAATCTCAGAAGTGACAGTTGATGACAATCCTCTTAAATCGAATCTCATTCCTGTTTTTGGAGATGGGAAAGAACATATTGTGAAAGTTGTTTTGGGTTAATCTGGTTAATGCTTTAAATCAAATCATACTGAAAAAAAAACAGTTTTTGAAGTTTATATCCTTGTCTTGTATTTATATAAAACTTATGAAAAAAATAATGATTGGAATACTTACCCTCGCTTTAATGCAGGGTTGTACAAGTAATGTTAAAAACAAAGTTGAAACGGTAAAAAAGTACCCTCCTTTTGATGTTCAGAACATGGACACAAAAATAAAACCAGGCGATGATTTTTATTCTTACACCAATGGCGCCTGGCTGAAGAATAATCCGATTCCTGCCGACAAGAATTCGCGTTCAACTTTTGACGAATTGATAGAAAAGAACAGACATGATATCAGGGAAATTATTGAGGAAGCTGCAGCCACAAAAGATGTCCAGCAAGGAAGCAACACTGAGAAAATCGGAAAATTCTATAATTCAGGGATGGACACAGTTTCAATAGAAAAAAAGGGTATAGCTCCGCTAAAGATATTTTTTGATAAAATTGAAGCTATCAAAAATATTTCTGATGTTCAATCTGTTGGAGCCTATTTTCAAAGTTACGCGATCAGTCCGTTTTTTTCTTTGTTTTCAAATCAGGATTCTAAGAATAGCACGAGTATCATTGCTCAGTGTTTTCAGGCTGGTATTGGTTTGCCCGACAGAGACTATTATTTTACAAACGATGAGTCTACAAAAAAAATCAGGGAAAAATATCTCATTCATTTGACAAAAATGTTCGGGTTACTGGGGGATGAGCCAAATGCCGCCGTGAAGAATGCTGAAACAGTGATGAAGATGGAAACTCAACTTGCAAAAGCTTCATTTACAAATGTTGAAAATCAGGATCCCCAGAAAACCTATAATAAAGTTACGATCGACGGGTTGAATAAACTTGCCCCAAACATCGATTGGAAATCATATTTTACTCAGGTAGGATATCCGGGATTATCGGAAGTCAATATTTATCAGCCCAGCTTTATGATCGAGTTAAGCAACATGATGAAAAATGTGCCTGTAGCCGATTGGAAGACCTTTTTAAGGTGGCAGCTGATTAACAGTACTGCTGGGAATTTAAACAAAGCTTTTGAAAACCAGAATTTTGACTTTTACTACAAGACACTTTCAGGGCAGGAGAAGATGGAACCGCGCTGGAAGCTCATTCTCGACATGACAAGCAATTCACTTGGAGAAACCATTGGTCAGTTATATGTGAAAAAGTATTTTCCTCCTGCAGCCAAGCAGAAAATGACGGATCTTGTTATGAACCTGAAGAAATCTCTTAAACAAAGAATTGAAAATCTGAGCTGGATGGGTCCACAGACAAAACTGGAAGCACTTGCCAAACTTGATAAGATGGGAGTAAAGGTAGGTTACCCCGATAAGTGGAGAGATTATTCCGGCTTAGTTATTTCCTCAGAATCTTATGTTCGGAATGTTCTTAGTTCCCAGGCATTCGAATTCAGGTATACCATGGATAAAGTAGGTAAACCCGTTGACCCGACAGAATGGGGAATGACCCCTCAGACTGTGAATGCATATTATAACCCTTTCAGGAATGAAATTGTTTTTCCTGCCGGAATACTTCAGCCTCCTTTCTTTAATGTTGATGCAGATGATGCAGTTAATTACGGCGCTATCGGAATGGTGATCGGACATGAAATGACTCATGGGTTCGATAATCTGGGCAGGCAATTTGATAAGGATGGTAATCTGCGTGACTGGTGGACCAAGGAAGATTCTAAGTCCTTCGATGCTCATGCTGATATGATTGTAGAACAATATAACCATTATGAGGTTCTTGATTCAGCATTTGTTAACGGAAAGCATACGCTTGGTGAGAATATTGCTGATCTGGGAGGGGCAACTGTTGCTTTTAATGCATACAAATTATCACTTGAAGGGAAAGAAGCTCCCAACCCGATCGACGGATTTACAAATTTTCAGCGCTTTTTCCTTTCTTATGCACAGATATGGAGAACCAATATGCGTGACGAGGAGTTGAGAAAAAGAGTGAAAACCGATGAACATTCCCCGGCAAAAGTAAGGATAAACGGAGTAGTTTATAATATGCCGGAATTTTATGCAGCTTTTCCCGATATAAAACCCGGTGATAAGCTTTTCAGAGCGCCTGAACAGAGGCCGGTGATCTGGTAAGATTTATATAGTAAAGACGCCCAATTTGGGCGTCTCTATGGCCCTCAAACAACAAAAAAACCTTGATATTTTAGTATATCAAGGTTTTTGTATTTTTTATGCTCCCCAGGTAAGGGACGAACTATTTCTGCATAACGTTTATAATCAACTTACTGCAAAGAACCATTTTAGACAGGTCTCGAAAAATACTCCTCTCTGCTTACATCTGTCATTACAAAGTTAATCTTATTTAAAAGATACCTGATTCTCTTTGATAAATATTTGCATTATAATTTTGTATTCTGATTCCTATTGTTTAAAACAAACCCAAAACCTTTTGTAACAAATTATTTTTTTATTCCACTTTGGTATTGCTTTCCCTCAATACCCGGCCATTCCAAATGACCTTTGAATACTTCCTGAACAGCTTAAAGAATATATGATCCATATCAATTAGATAAAGGGCTTAGCCATGCATTCCAGTTATGCCGAATCTGGTTTGTTTGTTATAGTCTTCAATCAGACTTTCATTACTGATAGATTCAAACGCCCTAACTTTTTCAGCAATGATTTCAGTATCTCCTTTCATCCCGATATATTTACTCCATAATTAAAAATTTTTGGTATTTGTTTTTTGTCTATTCTGTAATTCTAGGTTTGACTTAAACGACTTGCTCATGA
>Ga0208079_1000121_pt1 | contig 43668 bp, 44 predicted proteins | sample NGESurdeep092012_5_FD_184474 | JGI IMG/M metagenome (GOLD analysis project Ga0208079, IMG submission 184474) | Arctic peat soil microbial communities from Barrow, Alaska - NGEE Surface sample 210-2 deep-092012 (SPAdes) | ecosystem: Environmental > Terrestrial > Soil > Wetlands > Peat ... | reverse complement strand
CGAAGACTGGTGAGAAGGCTCTGAATGAATTATTGTTTTAAGGGAAATTTGAGCCTCGTTACCTCGGCTGCTACGAAAGAAGACATTTTTGAACGGGCTGTTAAGCGGACTTTTCCTTCACCCGGCTGGCAAAATGGTCAATGCGGATGACGGCGCGTTTGTGCAGGCCGCGGGCGATGAGCTCACGGTCGTCGCGAGCGGAGATTTGAAACGTCACTTCGCGGTCCTCGGCGTGAATTACCCGAGCAGTGCAATGAATGGTCTGGCCTACGGGTTTGGGCGCAAGGTGGCGCAGCTCGATTTCAGTGCCGACGGAGCGTTCGTCGTCTTCGAGGCAACCGGCCATGGCTTCCCGCGCGGTGCGTTCGAGAAAGCCGACAAGGTTGGGCGTTGAAAGCACGGCGGGCATGCCGCCGGCGGCGAAATCAATCGCGTGTTGCGGCTCGATTTTGAAAGCCAGTTCGCCAGTCGCGCCGACTTTCGGACGGCTTTTCATTTCGGCAGCAAATCGGCGACCAGGGTGCGCTCTTCCTTCAATTCGTTGACGGTCGCGTCAATTTTCGCGCGGCTGAATTCGTTGATCGAAACGCCTTGAACGATTTGCAATCCCTCGCCATCGCTGCGCACGGGGAACGAGCAAATCAAACCTTTCTCAATGCCGTAGCTGCCGTCGGAACATAAACAGACGCTGTGCCAGTTGCCGGACGGCGTCGGTTCGATGATGGACCGGACGCTGTCCACGACGGCGTTCGCCGCACTGGCGGCGCTGGACGAACCGCGCGCCTTGATGATGGCCGCGCCGCGTTGCTGGACGATGGAGATGAATTCACCCTTGAGCCACGCTTCGTCCGGGATCGCGGCCGTGGCGGGCTTGCCGTTGATTTTGGCGTTGTAGAAATCGGGGTATTGCGTGGCGGAATGGTTGCCCCAGATGGCCATGTTACTGACGGCGGTCACGTCCACGCCGGCCTCTTTTGCGAGCTGCGCCTTGGCGCGGTTTTCGTCGAGGCGCGTCATGGCAAAGAAGCGGTCGCGCGGCACGTCCGGCGCATTGTTCATGGCGATGAGGCAATTGGTGTTGCACGGATTGCCGACGACGTGGATGCGCACGTCGCGCGCGGCGTTATTCTGGATGGCCTGGCCCTGGCCGATGAAGATCTTGCCGTTGATGCCGAGCAAATCCTTGCGCTCCATGCCGGCTTTGCGCGGCACGCTGCCGACGAGCAGCGCCCAATTCACGCCGCGAAATCCTTCGTCGAGATTCGCCGTGGGCACGATGCCCTTAAGCAACGGGAACGCGCAATCGTCCAGCTCCATCACGACGCCGCCGAGCGCGGGCAACGCGGGTTCGATTTCGATCAAATGCAAAATGACGGGCTGGTCCGATCCGAACATGGCGCCGGAGGCGATGCGGAACAGGAGGGAGTAACCGATTTGGCCGGCGGCGCCGGTGACGGCCACGTGAATGGGTGTGGTGCTCATAATTAAAATGGGGTGTTATTATAGTTGCCCCAGCCAAGGCGGCGCAAGTGCGGATGAGGGTTTCTTGCATTCGGAGTTCCGCCCAAAAGCGGGATGGCAAACTTCCTGCCCAAAATTGTTCTTGCAGATTTTTATTTTGCGCGTAGAAACAAACTGTTCTTTGAAACGAATGAGCGTTTGCTCATTCAACATCGCAGTCAAAGGTCAGGGAACCCGGTGAAAATCCGGGACGGTTGCGCCACTGTTACGGGCGACAAACTCCCAGTCGCAAGCCAACGCTTGCGACTAAAAGCCACTGTCCCGCAATGCGGGACGGGAAGGCGGGAGCGAGGATAAGCCCGAAGTCAGGATACCGGTTTGGCTGTGCTCGTCTGGTCCCGCAAGTGCGGGATCAACTTCTCCGTCAAAGAGAAGGATGGGGCCAGCCTGTCGAACGGTTTTCGCCAGGATTCGTTGGATGCCTTCATTCTCCGTTTTGCCGGGGTCTGGAGGTTTTTTGTTGTAGAGCAGGCTTTCCAGCCTGCGGGTTCGGGCGACTTTCCAGTCGCCAGTTCTTGAGACACGGGACAGGAATGTCCCATGAACCCGCAGACAAGAATGTCTGCGCTGCCAAACATCTTCCTTCCCCGCGCTGGTCTCTCAATCGTGAACCCGTTCCGCGATTTTTTCGCGAAACCAAATTGAAGGATCAGCACATGAAAAAAGTCTGTTCGCTGGCATTCGCCGGCCTGTTCGTCTTGTTCGCCACGCACTCCGGTGCCGCCACCATTACCGAAAACTTCTCCAGCAATCCGTTGTCGGACGGCTGGCGGATTTGCGGCAACACCAATCTGTTCCAGTGGGATTCCACGAACCAGAATCTCGCAGTCACCTGGGATTCCACCCAACCGAACAGTTATTTTTACCATCCGCTCGGCACGGTTCTCACGCGCGCCGACGACTTCAGCATCGAATTCGACCTGCAATTGAGCAACGCCACCGCCAGTGGTTATGGTTTTGAACTCGCCATCGGATTGCTGAATTTTTACGAGGCGACGAACGCGGATTTTTCACGCGGCGGCGGCAATTCGCCGAATCTTTTTGAGTTCGATTATTATCCGCCTGACGATTACGGAGATCTTTTTTCGATTGACGCCACGCTGAAGGACACCAACTCCGGTTACGCCGGTTTTTATTTCGCTTACGACAACAAGCCGTTGAATCCCGGTGTGACTTATCACATTACGCTCACGCACACCGCCGGGTCGCCGACCATCAATGGCAATGTTCTCGCCGACGGCCAGCCCTACACGTCACTGACCAACATTTACAACGGCTTACCCGGCGACTTCCGCCTCGACACACTTTCCGTCAGCAGTTACACCGACGATGGCTTCGGCGACTCCATTTTCGCGCAAGGCACGGTGGATAATTTTGTCGTCACGCTTCCGCCGCCGCCGATCCAAAATCTCACCGGCGTTTTGACGAACAACATTTGGCAGGCGCAATTCCTCAGTCGCAGCAACTGGCTTTACACCCTGGAACGGACGGCGGATTTTCAATCGTGGACGGATGTTTCGCCCGCAACTTCCGGCAACGGCACCAATTTGTTTTTGCCGGACACGAACGCGCCGGCGGACAAAGCGTTTTACCGCGTGAAAGCCGAAAGACCGTAATGAGTGACCGGTGGCAAGTGACAAGTGGCAAGGCAGGTGACGTGACCTGCCGGTCGCGTGCGCGTCACCTGTCACCCCCCATGCGTCACCCCTACGCCTTCACCCTCATTGAACTGCTGGTGGTTATGGCTATCATCGCGATTCTGACGGCGATGCTGCTGCCGGTTTTGAGCAAAGGCAAATTGTCCGCGCAGCGCGCCGCATGTGAAAGTAATTTGCGCCAACTCGGCGTCGCCACGGAAATGTATCTCGGCGACAATGCCAATCAATTTTTCAGGCGGCGCGAACTACTGACTACTGCCGACGAGCAATGGTGGTTCGGCTGGCTGCAAGGCCCGACCGTTCCCGAAGGCCAGCGTGCCTTTGACCTGTCCACCGGCGTGCTGTTTCCGTACCTGCACGGCAGCGACGTGCGGCTTTGTCCGTCGCCCGCGTGGAACTCGCCGCAGTTCAAACTCAAAGGCACGAACGTCATCTTCAGCTACGGCTGCAATGCGTATCTCTTCGCCGGGCCAAGCCAGAAACCCGTGAACGCAAATAAAGTTTCCCACCCGGCGGATACCGCGCTCTTTGCCGACGCCGCACAGGTCAATACTTTCCAAACTCAAAATTCACCTTACCCCATTATGTTCGAGGAATGGTATTATCTGGATTTGGAGACAAATTATTCCAACGCCAATAACCAGCCGAACGGTCACTTCCGACATTCACAAAAGGCGAACGCGACCTTTGCCGATGGTCACGTGGATTTGGAAAAGCCCGTGCCTGACTCGATTGATAAACGGCTGCCCAGCCAATTCATCGGCCAGTTGCGTCCGGAAATTTTGAAGCTGCCGTGATGGTTGGAGTTCACGCTTTAGCGTGTTTTGGAGTTGAACAATCCCGCTGGGCGGGATTGGACTCCAACTACGCGCCGATCTGTTTCTGAATCGCGGCGCAGATTTTCTGCGACCACTTTTCCAAAACTTTTGCGTCACGGCCTTCGAGGAGCAGGCGCGCCTTCGGTTCGGTGCCGGAGTAGCGCAATAACACACGACCACCAGCAGATTTCAGTTCCGTCTCGGCTTGGGCGACGAGTTTCAACACACCGTCAAGTTGCTCAAACGGAATTTTTTCGCGCACCCGGACGTTGGTGATGAGTTGCGGAAAGCGCGTCCAGCATTTCGCCAGTTTTGAGAGCGGCGTTTGTCTGGCCTTCACGATGCGGAGCATCTGCAGGGCGGCGACGAGGCCGTCGCCGGTGGTGCCGAAATCGCGGAAGATCAGGTGGCCGCTCTGCTCGCCACCAAAGTTGAAGCCGTGGCGCAGCATCTCATCAATCACGTTCCGGTCGCCAACGGCGGTGCGAATGACCTTGCCGCCGGCGGATTTGATCGCGGCCTCCAGGCCGGCGTTGCTCATCACGGTGGCGACCAGGGTTTTCTCGGCGAGCGTTTTTTGCGCGAGCATGTCGAGCGCGGCGATGGCCATGATGTCATCGCCGTCAATCAAATTGCCTTTTTCATCGCAGAGCAGCACGCGGTCGGCGTCGCCGTCATGCGCGATGCCCAGATGCGCCTTGTGTTCGACGACCTTGCGGCACATCGCTTCAGGATGCATCGAGCCGCAATCCTGGTTGATGTTCATGCCGTCGGGCTGGTTGCCGTAAACGATGACTTCCGCGCCGAGTTCGCGCAGCACACAGGGCGTGGATTTGTAGGCCGCGCCGTGCGCGCAATCCACGACGATGCGCACCCCTTCGAGCGTCAGGCCGCGCGGAAAACTGGCCTTGGCAAATTCAATGTAACGTCCGAGCGCGTCGTCAATGCGGACCGCCTTGCCGACGGCGTCGGCCGTTGGACGGATGTTTTCGATCTCGCCGCTGAAAACCAAATTTTCGATTTCGCCCTCGATTTTGTCGTCGAGTTTGTAGCCGTCGGCGCGAAAAAATTTGATGCCGTTGTCCGCATAGGGATTGTGTGACGCGGTGATGACGATGCCGGCGTCGGCGCGCAGGCTGCGCGTCGCGTAAGCCACGCCCGGCGTCGGCAACGGCCCGATGAACAGCACGTCCACCCCCATCGAAAGGATGCCGGACGAAATCGCGTTTTCGAGCATGTAGCCGGAAAGCCGGGTGTCCTTGCCGATGACGATTTTGTGTTTGCCGCGACCGCGTGACTGGCGTTCGAGATTTTTGAAAACATGCGCGGCCGCGCGGCCGAGTTTGAGGGCGGTCTCGGCGGTGACGGGTTCGACGTTGGCCGTGCCACGGACGCCGTCCGTACCGAATATTTTTTTTGGGGAACTCATGGTTTTTTATCAGGCGGAGGCGGAACGATCACGCCCACTTTGGGCGGGTCAACACTCACAAGCGTTACCCCGGGCGGTGTCGAAACATCCACGCGCCGGCGCAAATCGCGGGCGGACGGAATGTCCGTGAGGTTCACCATCGCATGAATTTGATTTGCCTGTAAATCGGCCATGATCTCAGGCGGCCCGCTAACCTTGACGGCAACGGTGGCGGGCGCCACCCGAAAATCACGCACATCCGACGCGGTCGAAACGACCAGCACCGGCAAATTGCCAAAGGTCTCCGTGTCCCCAACCGCCAACCCGGAGGCGGTTTTTGGCTCTTCGTAAATTTTATGAACGGTCAGCCAGATGGCCAACGCCAAAAACAGCGAAAACAATTTCCAGCCGAAATCTTTTGTGACCCAATCGCGCATTGCCATAAAAATTCAGTTGCCCGTTTGTTTGAAGGCCGGGCGCGGCTCGTTTTTGGTGATGACGACCGAACCGGGCTTGTGCCGTTCACCGAAACGCGCACGCAGCCATTCGACGCCGTGGCGTGATTTGGCCGATTGCATGAGCACGGAAGTCAGGAACGCGCGCAATTCCTCCAGTGACACGCCGCGCACGAGCTGGCCTTTGTAAGCGTGCGAAATCATCCCCGTTTCCTCGGACACGACCACGATGACCGCGTCGGTTTCCTCGCTCAGGCCGATGGCCGCGCGATGCCGCGTGCCGAGCGTTTTGTTCAAATCCTGCCGCTGCGTCAGCGGAAAAATGCACGCGGCGTAGGCAATGCGGTCGCTTTTGATGATGACGCCGCCGTCGTGAATCGCGTTGTTCGGGAAGAAAATCGTTTCGAGCATTTCCGGCGTTGCGTCGCAATCCACGCGAATGCCGGACTCGACGGCTTCCTGAAGCTGGATGGATTGTTCGATGGCGATGAGCGCGCCAATTTTCACGTCGGCCAGCCGTTCGACCGTCTGGATGATGACCTCGATGCTTTCGCGCTGTTCGCTCACGCTGGCGAACAGCGGCAAGTTGCCGAGTTCAGCCAGCATCCGGCGCAATTCCGGTTGAAAAATAATCATGACGGCCACGGCAAAAAACGCCGAGAATGTGCCGAGCAACCAGCGCAACACCTTCAAATCGAGAATCGTCGTCACCAGCGCCAGCGCCAGCAACAATACGACGAAACCGATGACCACCGGCCAGCCGCGCGTGCCGCGCAAAAAGCGGCAAGTGTAATAAATCACGACCGCGAGGATTAGAATTTCCAGCGCGGGACCCCAACCAATCTGGAGATGTGTCCACATTATTTCTTCCGGGCCAGCACGGCTTCCGTCATCCGCACCGCCTGAACCGTTTCCGCCACGTCGTGCGTCCGGATGATTTGCACGCCTGATGCAACCGCCAGACACGCGCACGCCAGCGACGCCGGCAGACGTGCAGCTAAATCCGTGCCGAGCAACTTGCCGATGAACGATTTGCGCGAAACGCCAAGCAGCAATGGCCGCCTCAACGTTGTAAAACTCCGCAAGGCCGCGAGCAACTGCAAATTATGTTCAAGGGTTTTGCCAAAACCAATGCCGACGTCCAGTGCAACCTGATCAGCCGTCACGCCACTGGCGTTCAATTTTTTCAGCCGGCCGCTGAAAAATTCGCCGACTTCGCGAACCACGTTCGCATAAACCGGATTCGCTTGCCTCGTTTGCGGCGTGCCTTGCGCATGCATGCAAATGTAACCCGCGTGAAACTCCGCCACAACCTTCCACATCGCATCGTCTTCGCGATTGGCGGCCACGTCGTTGACGATGCTGGCGCCCGCCTGCAACGCCGCGCGTGCGACAGCGGGTTTCATCGTGTCAACCGAAAGCGGAATTTTGACGCGCGACACCAGTTGTTCGACCACCGGTATTACACGGTGCCATTCCTCGGTTTCGCCGACCGGTTCCGCCCCGGGGCGCGTGGATTCGCCGCCGAGGTCGAGAATTTCCGCGCCTTGCGCGACCAGTTCAAGCGCGTGCGCGACGGCTTTGGCCGGATCAAAAAATTTTCCGCCGTCGGAAAATGAATCGGGCGTGACGTTGACAACCCCCATGACGAGCGCCGGTCGCGGAAAAACGAATTCAAACCGGCGCGCGCGAAAAATGATTTTGCTGGCGGCGGACACGAATTGATTGTGAACGGGTTTCGGCAAATCGCCAAGCGCATCCGTCGCTGCCTTGTGCGATCAAACTTTGGTTTTGAAGTATTTGATGGTCTGCGTCAACCCGTTGGCCAGCGGGACTTTTGGCTCCCAGTCGAGAACCTTTTTTGCGCGGGTGATGTCGGGCCGGCGTCGTTTCGGGTCGTCTTGCGGCAGCGGTTTGAAGACAATTTTGCTGCGCGAGCCGGTGGCACGGATGATTTGTCCGGCGAATTGCAGCATCGTCAGTTCTGTCGGATTGCCGATGTTCACCGGCAGATCATAGCCGCTCATCATCAGCCGGTAAATGCCTTCAATCAAATCGGACACGTAACAGAAGCTGCGGGTTTGTTTGCCTTCGCCAAAAACGGTGACGGGCTTGTTTTTGAGCGCCTGGCTGATGAAGGCGGGCACGACGCGACCGTCGTTGAGCCGCATGCGCGGGCCGTAGGTGTTGAAGATGCGGACGATGCGCGTTTCGACCTTGTGTTCGCGGTGATAGGCCATCGTCAGGGCCTCGGCGAAGCGCTTGGCTTCGTCATAGCAGCCGCGCGGGCCGAGGGTGTTGACGTTGCCCCAATAATCCTCGGTTTGCGGATGGACAAGCGGATCGCCATAAATTTCCGAAGTTGAGGCGAGCAGAAACCGCGCGTCTTTAATTTTGGCAACGCCGAGCGCCTTGTGCGTGCCGAGCGAGCCGACCTTGAGGGTTTGAATCGGCAGTTCGAGATAATCAATCGGGCTGGCGGGCGACGCGAAGTGCCAGACGTAATCCACCGGACCGTTGAGGAAGATGAATTCGGTGACGTCCTGCTCGATAAATTTGAAATTTGGGCTGCCCCCGAGGTGCGCGATGTTGTCCACCGAGCCGGTGACGAAATTGTCGATGCCGATGACCTTGTGGCCGTGCGCCAGGAGCAAATCGGCCAGGTGCGAGCCGAGAAATCCGGCGGCCCCGGTGACGACGGATGTCGGTTGCTTTTTTTTCATCAAAGGCAAACTGGCATTTTACTTTGCGCCCGTGCCGATGAGCACGGCGGGGATGGTGCGGACCAGGATTTTCAAATCGAGCCACAGCGACCACTTGTCAATGTATTCAAGGTCGAGGCGGACCCATTCCTTGAAGTCGGTGATTTTGTTGCGCCCGCTGACCTGCCAGAGACAGGTGAGGCCGGGCTTGACGCTCAAACGGCGGCGGTGCGCCAGGTCGTTGAAACGCCTGACCTCGTCCACGGGCAGCGGGCGCGGGCCGACCAGGCTCATCTCACCGCGCAGGACGTTGAAAAACTGCGGCAGTTCGTCAAAGCTGTATCTGCGTAGAATTCTGCCGAGCGGCGTGATGCGCGGGTCGTTGGTGACTTTAAAGACGGGGCCGGTCATCTCGTTCATCGCGGCCAGCTCGTGCTGGAGCTGCTCGGCATTGGTCGTCATGGTGCGGAATTTGAAGATGGAGAACGGCGCGCCATTGAGGCCGGAGCGCTGCTGCCGGAAAAAAACCGGGCCGGGCGAGGTAAGCTTGATCAACAGCGCGATGACCAGCATCGGCAGCGCAAACACGAGGAGGGCGGCCAGGGCGCCGAAGAAATCCAGCGTCAGTTTCGCCAGCATCTGCCAGGACGTTTCCGGTGCCGAGCGGAACACGATCAGCGGCTGCCCGAACATTTCATCCAGACTGGCGCGCGCAATCTGCGGCGCGAAAAAATCCGCCGCCAGCCACGCCTCGACCCCTTCGATCTCGCAAAGCTGGATGACGCTCTCAACGCGCTCGAAATTGGCATGTTTGGCACTGAGGAGAACACTGCTGACGGAATGTTCGTGCAGCAGTTCAATCAGTTCCGGCAGGGGCGCATCGGCGAGGTTGAATTCCCCGACAATCTCGATTTCTTCACCCGCGCGGGCCTGGATCAACTGCCGGAGCCGGGCGGTTTCCGGCCGGTTCCCGGCCAGGATGACGCGGCGTCGGTATTGCGCCATGGCCAGGCGGCTATGCAGGGCGGCCAGCAGCAATTCTTCCTTCCCCCACACGAGCGAGCAACTGAAAATAATGAAGATGAACGACACGCCACGCGGCGCTGGTATGCGAAAATAGAACATCAGCAATACCAGGCCGACGGTGATAATCAAGGAACCGCGCAACAACGGCCAGATCAGCGTTGCCCGCGAATTCACTGCCGGCCGGTTGTAAAATCCCTGGGACTCCAGCACCAGCGGTGCCGCGAAGCCGAGCACAAAATAAGGCCACACCACCTGCCCAAACGCATCCGGCGCGATGGCGTCCAGCCCCAGCCAGTCGATGAACGACTGGTTGCCGCGCAAGGCATAGGCCAGCCAGAAGCTCGCGGCGAAAAGGCACGCGTCAGTGATCTGATGCACCTGGGTGCGAATCTTGCGGTCGCGTTGCAACATGTTTTTTTAGACGGGCGGCTGTTTCACCGGCAACCATCGGAATCGGTTTTCATCTGCCTGACGCCGGCACAAATTGAAACTCCGGCACCGTCACTGCAATCAATTTTTTCATCCGTTCAAACGTCGCGTCTTCCTGGCCCGGCGCGCAGACGGAAAAAAATGAGACGTAAGCCCAGCGTTGCAAAACGCCGGTCCGCAACAAGTCGCGCCCCAGCCACCACATCCGCTGGTAATTATCCGCCGTCTGCTCGCCGTCCGCGACGAACCAGAAAACGTAAAGCCCGCTCACTTCGTGTTTCTGACCGTCGGGCGTCTGGTAGACATTGCCGATAATCCATTTCGCCACGGGCAGTTGATAATTTTGCGGGCCGGCCACCGGGATGTTCACCACGGTTTTCTCATTGATGCTCCAGCCCTGGCCCGGCAGGCAGTAATCCGGCTTGTGGATGCTCGTCCGGTCCGCGCCCATGAGAATGATCGTGCTGTTGATTTGCAAACCGTCGGGCGCGGTGTAAAGCCGCCCCGCATAACTCGTGTCCTTGGGCAGATAGCCCACAACGACCTCCGGCTCCGGCATGTTCGTGGAGGTGAAATCCAGCACACGCTCCGGCAGTTCAATTTTCATCATCACACTGCCGGGAATGGCCATCGCCTTGATGCCGGGCTTGCCGAGTTTCTGGTTCGCCCGCAACCACGTCAGCGCCCCCGCCGTGCCGGCCATCAGCCCGAGCGCGACAACAAATACCAGCCATTTTTGGTGCTTCATGCGCGCTCCCCGCCGGCGGATTTATTTTTGTCCCCCCGCCGTTCCAGCCGGTGCCCGGCGTAGATCAGACCGGCAATTCCGGGAACGTAAGGCAGCAGGCTGATGATTCCCAATGGACCGCCTTCGTGGATGTAATTGCCCCATTCCTGGCCACCCAGATCCGCCGCGAGGATGATGAGCAACAGCCGCAGCATGTTGCCGAGGACGGCAAACGGCAGCGCCAAAGCCATCAGAAAAATTCTTTTCCCCGGCGTGCGGAACGTGGCAAAACCATAAATCGTGGCGAGCAGGAAAATGGCGACCAGACTTCTCATGCCGCCGCACGCTGCCGCGACGTCGTAACCGTAAGCCCCCGACGGATCGGTCAACTGCGTGCCATGCCGGATGACGTCAATCCCCAGCAGGTGCGACGTCATTTCCACCAGCCAGCTCACGAGCAGCCGCAATGGGAACAGGATGAAATTCAGATGGGACGCGAGCGGGATGGAAAAGACAAAAAGAAAAAACGGATACACGCTGTGCCGCAACCAGGCGCGCCCCCAAGCCAGCCCCATCAACGCGTAAATGCCCGCGAACAGGGCGACGACCGAAAGCAGCGGCTGTTGCACAAGATAGCCCGCGACGTGCAGCCCCAGCGCCGCCACGAGCATCAAAATTCCCGGCCACCAGACTTGCAGCGGCAACGCGAGCAGCTCCCGCCGCTTCCACCAAAAAACTCCGACGACCAGAAACGGAATCAAATTGCCATGGCCTGCGTCCTCGACGGACATCGCGCTGTTGTAGGCTTCGTCCAGCCACACGAACAAGGACGACGTGTGGACGTAACCCAGGATGGAATTTCCCCAAAACTGGAACAGCAGCAACCACGCCGCCAGCAGCGCGAAGAAAAAAACTTTGTTCGGCAACCGCCGCCAGCAGGCGACCGTGTCCGCCCGCCAGTCCGCCGGGAGTGCTTTGGTTTGATTACCGTTCATTTGTGTGTGGTTCCAGCTTTCAGATAACAAAACCATGGGATTTGCTCAAACAAATTCGCGGCGGGACAGAAATTCGTGGCGGGACCGGCTGGTTCCGGCTTCAGGCCGGCGGGTATTTTTTCAAGCCGGAAAGCTGGCCGGCGATTTTCAGCACGAACAACGGATTGTTTTTCAGGTAGCGTTTTCCCAGCCGGCGCGGTTCACAGCCCAGCCGGTAAAACCATTCCAGCCCGCTGCGCTGCATCCAGCGCGGCGCCTGCCGGACCCGTCCGCTGTGAAAATCAAACGCCGCGCCCACGCCGATCATCAGTGTCACGTCCAGCTTCGGCAGAAATTCGGCCATGAATTTTTCCTGTTTCGGCGTGCTCAAGCCGACCCAAAAAATGTCCGGCTGCGCGGCATGGACCATTTCCTGCAATTGTTTTTCCTCCTCCGCGTTGAGCGGACGGAACGGCGGCGTGTAACAGCCGGTGATTTGCAATTTCGGAAAACGCGCCGTCAATTTGTCGCGCAACTGCTCCGCCACGCCGGGCAGGCCGCCGAACAAAAAGTGGCGGCACGGATTTTTTTCGCTCCACGCGCACACGTCCAACATCAGGTCCGGCCCATACACACGGCTCATTTCACGATGTCCGTGCAATTTGCCCATCCAAACCATCGGCATTCCATCCGGTGTGCAAAGGAACGCCTCATTCAAAATGCGCCGGAACGCCGCGTCCTTCTGCGCCACCATCACGCCATGTGCGTCCCTCACACAAATGTAACCTTTGCGCCGCGCGCGCACCGCGTCGGCGATGGCCGCCAGCGCGGTCTGTAGATTCAGCACGCTGATGCCGACGCCGAGGACATTGACCCGTTCGATGAACATAAACAATTCCCAGGCAGTATATCCGGTAAAAATCAAAACGCCAGCCCAAGTCCGTTTTCAGCCCGCGCGAAAAAACTTTCTTGGGTTCCGTTTTGCCCACATTCACATCCGCAGCGCGTTTTGAACCGCCCGCTGCCAGGATGGCTCATACGCGTCAACTTTAGGGATTAACGTTTGAGTTTTTTGAGGCGGCGTGGGGCGGGACGGAACTCCGAACGGTCAAGCCAGCTTCGTTAAGAACAGTGTCGATTTGCCCCCAAGCTTTGGAGTGTCCGCACTGGAGATCAGTGCCTTGGGTGATGTCGAATTGGGCGGAGATGGAACTGCTTTTTTTCCGGCAGGTTCTGAAAGTGGTACTGTTTCCGCATCCATTCCTGGTTGGGAACGGGATGGCCGTCTTTCAGTTCGAGCCAGGGGAAAAAATCTTGAGGAATCTTGGGCTTGAGCGCTACGAAGGCGAAACCATTGGCCTGGCCCGGAAAACAGTGGAAAAAGAGGCGCAGCAGCGGCAGCAGAGTCCTTACCAGCAGATAACAGATCCGGCTATTCATAGCCTCCAGGCGGCCCCACGGCACTCTCAATCCGCGACGGTAGATAAAGCCGGGTTTGCCCCAGGGGCTGTAACTGCGGATGGATTTCTCGATTTCCCGTTCCGTCCACCGGTACACATAATTCGGAATGGGCGTATCGCGCGTGCCACCGGCGACGCAGCCATTGGCCGCCACCGCCGCCGTTTCATATTCCTGGCCGAATCCCAGCCTCACGCCAAGCCGGGTGAGCAGGGAATCGCGGGGTTCAAAGACCAGCACTCCCAGCCGGGAGACGCGGTACATTTCCAACATGCCCCGATGCGGCGAGTAACAGTGGTGCAGGCCGTTATGGGCGATGCAAAAATCAAACTCATCCTTCCCGTAAGTCAGTGCCTCCACGTCCTGAACACACGCCGCAAAAGGAGCAAAGGCGCCCGGTTTCATCTGGCTGTCCAGATTTGAAATCATGACGTTCTCAAAACCGGCTGCCAGCAGGACATCCCGGTCCAGTTGGCCCCCGCAAACGAGGAGAATCTTCATGTCCTTGCGAAGAACTCCGCGTTCCAGAAGCCAGGCCATAGTGTCCGTGTAGAAATCTTCTTGTCCCGTCTGACACTTCGGAGGTGGGGAGGAATCATCGGTCTTCATGTTTGTGTAACTGGCGCCCAACAATACGGGCGTGAGGATAGAAACCGCCTTTTCCAAACACAAGCTTAATAACGGCAGCTTAATAATGGCAGAGAATAATCTGGCCAGGGATGGACCAATTTGCTATCCGGCATCACCTTTTGTCCGTTGCGTGAGTGCGAAACCGAATTGCTGGTGATGGAACTGTGGAATGTGGGCGACCTTGCGATCGCGACGCCGTTCCTGCAGGCAGCCGCCAAGTCATACGCGGTGACGCGGCTGGCAAAACCCGTTGCGAAGGATCTGAAGGCCCGATTCTGGCCGGAACTGATTGATCCACGCGAGTCGGTAATAAGGATTTTCATTGTGCCGGGAAATAATGAAACGTGACCCCGCCATTAAAATCAAACAAATTCTGTCAGCGCCACGCTGTGTCCGATAGGCTGTGACTGCAAATGACGCCGATGAAACTGCTTGTTTTTGCCCACGTGCCGCCGCCGTACAACCGTCAGAGCAGCGTGGTGAAGCTGATGCTGGACAGTTTCGGCGGCGACCGGCGGAAACATAGATCGCCCAACCCGTCCGGCATCGAGTGTTATCACGTCAACGCGCCTTCTGCCGAAACTCCAGGAGATAACGGGGAATTCCCGGCCGGCGGGGTTGTGGCGCTTCTGTTTTGTTGCTTGCAGGCCATCTGGTGCCGGTTCCGATATGGGATAACCCATTTTTACTATGTGCCCGCCCCCGGCTACCGCGCCGCACTCCATCGCGACTGGCTGGTCATGCTGGTCTGCCGTCCCTTTTTCAAAAGAACCATCTTCCACTGGCAGAATGCCGGACTGGCCAAATGGCTGGAAACCGCCGTCCAGATTCGCACCCGCAGTATTACCTATCGCCTGATGAAGCGTGCCGACCTGAGCATCGTGCCGTCGGATTCCAACCGTCCGGACGCCGAGAAGCTCCTCCCCCTGCGCATTGTACTTCTCGCCGACGGCGGAGTGGATGGCTTTGCCGAGCTTGGTCGGTTGCTAAACAGCCTTGAAAGTTCCGGACCCGCGACGTCCGGATTCCGAACCGGGATGCCACCGGCAACCTTGAAACTGGCCCTCACCATTCTGGCTGAAAACCCTTCGCGTAAAACCGGGTTGAGCACGCTCTTTCATGAATTTGTTTCACGGTCTTTGGATCTTTTTCCGGACGTGTCGTGGCTGATTTTTGCCGGGCCAAATCAAGACTGGAAGGTGATCGACCCGCGCGTTGAAGTGGTGCGCGATTTTCCGGCCAATGACCACCGCAATCGCCGCCTCTTTGCTGATCATTTTCAGGTGCCGGCGGTGGCACGTAAATGGGGTGCGAGCGCCTTGTTAACCGTGGGTTTCGTGCCAGCCCGCAAGTGCCTTCCCACGGTCATGCACGTGCTGTCCTTGCAAACATTGGACAAGCGCAATCGTCTGGGACTTCTGCGCCAATTCTATCGAAATTCGATGATAAAACACAATTGGCCGCAGGCCGATCTGGTCATTACAAATTCCCAATGGACCGCCAACCAGGTGTTGTCCCTCCATCCCGAATTTCACGATCGCATGGCCATCAGCTATGAAGGCCTGCAACATGAAATTTTCCACCCCGACGCGACGGCAAATGAACCGCACTGGATCAGGGACAAGTTCGGGATTGACCCGGGCTATTTCCTCTGGATTTCAAATTTCTATCCTTACAAACAGGCCGAGCGGCTCATCACGGGCTATGCCCGGTTGGATCCGGAAACGCGGCGCCGACACCCGCTGGTCATGGCCGGCGGCAACTGGCTCAACGGCCTTGAAGCCGCCCAGGCACGGGCGAAACACCTCGGGGTCGAGCAGGACGTGAAGTTCCTGGGTTGGATTGATGACGAATCACTCGCCCCGCTCTACCGGCAGGCGGCCGCCTTCTGTCTCGCCAGCCGCGAGGAAACGTTCGGACGCTGTGTGATTGAAGCGATGGCTTGTGGCACACCCTGCGTGGTGAATGACATTCCCATCATGCATGAAGTCACCAATGACGAGGCCCTGATCGTTGATTTCGAGGATGCCGATGTCGTGGCCGATGCGCTGCGGAAGCTCGCCATCGGCGGCCCACTGTCCGCGCATCTGCGCGCCCGGGGCATGGCCCGGGCCCGGGAATTCACGTTTCAGAAATTGACCACCGAGCGCATGACTGCCATTCAACGGCTGGTTTCGATCCGGCCCTCACCCGGCTTTCAGGCGTCTGTCCGGCGGCAATAAAACCAACCCCGAAGTTGCCGGTGGTGGCGGGGCGGACGAGGCCAGGCCGGAGTGCGCCCGTCCTCGGGCGCAGCCACTGGCTTCCTTCAAGCCACGGAACATTTCCCAACCGCCCGCCCACCCCGCTTGGCTGCGGCCGGGACGGCCGCACTCCGCCAACGCAGAAATTCAACTTCGGAGTTCGGGATGAAACAAATCCCGGAGGCCGCCGCTTCCACAAGCAAATTCGTTGCGGAATTGCCAGTTGCGATTACCCTCAAAGCGTTGAAAATCGGCCTGCTCCAACTCAACTCGACGGTCGGCGACTTTGCAGCGAACCGGCAAAAGCTCATTGCCGGTTACGAAAAAGCCCGCGCGCTCGGCGCGGAATTCGTCCTCGCGCCGGAATTGTTTCTCTGTGGCTACCCGCCGCGCGACCTGCTGCTGCGCGCTGATTTTGTTGACGCCAATCTGGCGGCACTCGCGGAAACGGCAAAAAGTGTCGGGGCCATCCCGCTGTGTGCTGGTTACGTTGACAAAAATTCCGAACGTCCCGGACGCGCGCTCCGCAATTCCGCCGCCGTTTTGCAAAATGGCAAAATCATCTGGCGCACGCACAAAAGCCTGCTCCCGACTTACGACGTTTTTGACGAAGACCGCTATTTTGAACCGGCCAAAAGCACCGCCCCTTTCGAGTTCAATGGCCGCAAACTCGGCATCACGATTTGCGAGGACATCTGGAACGACGAAGATTTTTGGCCGGAACGGCTTTACCGCCGCGACCCGATCAAGGAACTCATCGGGCAGGGCGCGGAAATCATCCTTAACATTGCCGCGTCGCCGTGGCACGACGGCAAGGAAAAGACCCGGCTCGCCATGCTGCAGCGGGTGGCCCGCGACGAGCGCGTGCCGCTGGCACAGGTCAATCTCGTCGGCGCGAATGACGAATTGATTTTCGACGGCCATAGTGTCGCCCTGGATTCGCGCGGCGAAATTACCGCGCTCGGAAAAGGTTTTGAAGAAGAAATTTTTGTGGCGGATTTGGATGAGGAACAAGCGCCCCTCACCCCGTCCCTCTCCCCATCGGATGGGGAGAGGGTGGTCCGCGCAAAGCGGGACCGGGTGAGGGGTTTCCCGCCGCGCGAGCAGCAATTATTTGCTGCGCTGTCGCTCGGTATTCGTGATTACGTTCACAAATGCGGTTTCCAATCGGTGATTGTCGGTCTGTCCGGTGGGATTGACTCCGCGCTCGTGGCCGTGCTCGCGGCGGACGCGCTCGGCGCGGACCAGGTGCTCGGCGTCTCGATGCCCGCGCGTTATTCGAGCGCAGGCAGTTTAAGCGACGCCGAGGCGCTCGCAAAAAATCTCGGCATTCGCTACGAGGTTTTGCCGATTGAACCCGTCTTTCAATCGGTTGAAAAACAATTGGCAAAAGTTTTTGCCGGAACCAAGCCGAATGAAGCCGAGGAAAATGTCCAGTCGCGGCTGCGCGGCGTGACCTTGATGGCGCTGTCGAACAAATTTGGGGCGCTGGTGCTGACGACCGGCAACAAATCGGAAATGGCCGTCGGTTATTGCACGCTTTACGGCGACATGTGCGGGGCGCTGGCGGTGATTGCGGACGTTTTCAAGACGGACGTTTATAAAATCGCGCGCTGGGTCAACTCCGACCCTGCATCGCGAGCGGGCCGCGAGAAAATCATCATCCCCGAAGCTTCCCTCACCAAGCCGCCGAGCGCGGAGTTGCGGCCGGACCAAAAGGATCAAGATTCGCTGCCGCCCTACGAAACCCTGGACCAAATTCTGGACGCCTACGTCGTGAAAGATTTGAGCAAGGAGGAAATCATCCGGCGGGGGTTCGACGCGACGGTGGTCAACGACGTGATCAACAAGGTCACGTTCAGCGAATACAAACGCCGCCAGGCCGCGCCCGGACTGAAAGTGTCGCCGCGCGCCTTCGGCATGGGCCGGCGCATTCCCATCGCGCAGAAATTCCGCGCCAGAAATGACACCCCGGCAAAGCAAATTAATGTAAATAAATGGTGTTGACCGCGTCGAAGTCGTTATTTAAAATTTTTTGGCTAATTTGCTTTTTGATTATTATGATAATTGCCTACATAGATCCTGGATTAGGCGCGTTGCTCTGGCAAACCATCATAGCGGCTTTTGTCGGCTTGCTGTTCTACCTGAAAAAAACCCGGCGGTGGATCGTGGGTGTGTTTCGGAAAATGTTCGGGCGCAGTCAGAAACCTTCGGACATCGTTGCGGAAATTCCCGCCAAAGAAACAAGGAAAGCCAAATCTGATGTCCGGTAATGCCACCGTCCGCGCCATCATTTCGCGATCCGGCGGGTTGTTGTTGTTCCTTTAATGGCCGCGTGCTGCGCTTCGTCGCCGCAGATGCCGTTTCTGAATTCGAAAAATTCCTGCAAACCAATTGCGCGCGCCAGTTCATCGCCGGGAAGAAATTTGTTTCCACCCGCCGCCTGAACGAAGATGAAACCGCCGCGCTTCGCGAATCGCCGGACTTGCAGCCGGTTTTCCACGCGCCGCCCAAGGGCGCGGTCTTTTTTGAGCATGAGCGGATTCCTTTTCCAAGTTATCCGCATGAATGGCCGCCCGAAATGCTTTGGGCTGCCGGTCGTTTGACGCTCGAACTCGCCCAAGCCGCGCTCGTGGACGGGTTCGGGTTGAAGGACGCCACCCCGCGCAACCTTTTGTTTCGCGGCAGTGAACCGGTCTTCATTGACGCGCTGTCGTTTGAACGCCGCCACCCCGGCGATCCGATTTGGAAACCGCACGCGCAATTTGTCCGCACGTTTCTTCTGCCGCTGCTGGCCAATCGCCGGTGGGGTTTGTCCCTGGCGGAAATTTTCACGACCCGCCGGGACGGACTTGAACCGGAGGATGTTTACCGCCTCTGCGGGCCGCTGGAGAAAATCAAGCCGCGAACGCTCTCGCTCGTCTCCATTCCAACCTGGCTGTCGCGCCGGGCCGACCCGGACGATCAAAAAATTTACCAGCCGCATTTGCTGGCGAACCCGGAAAAGGCGCAGTTCATCCTCGAATCCCTTTTCAAGCGCCTGGAACGAACGCTGGACTCGCTCAAGCCGGCCGCACAAAAAAAATCGGTGTGGTCGGATTATATGGCCACGCACAGCTACGACGACCCGGCGTTTGCGGCCAAGGAAAAATTTGTGAGCGAGGCGTTGCGCGAGTTCAAACCGGCGCGCGTGCTGGATGCCGGCGCGAACACCGGCCATTTCAGCGCGCTGGCGGCGCAAGCGGGCGCGGAAGTGGTGGCCGTTGATCTGGATGCGGCGTGCGCCGGCGCGATCTGGCGGCGTGCGCGCGAACAAAAATTGGACATCCTGCCGCTGGTCGTGAATCTGGCGCACCCCAGCCCGGCGCTCGGCTGGCGGAACGGCGAGTGCCCGTCGTTCCTGGACCGCGCGACGGGCGCGTTCGACGGCGTGCTGATGCTGGCGTTGATCCACCATCTGCTGGTGACGGAGCGGATTCCGCTTGAAGAAATTCTGCGGCTGGCTTATGAGGTAACCAATTCGTTACTTGTGATTGAGTTTGTTGAACCTAAGGATGAAATGTTCCGCCGCCTGACGCGGGGGCGCGCGGCTCTGCACGCTTCGCTGAACGCGACGGTTTTCGAGCAGGCTTGCACGCCGTATTTTGAAATTGTCCGGTCGCTCGCGCTGCCGGGCACGCAGCGCCGGATGTATTGCCTGAAACGGAAGGGCGGGCTCCATTGAACCGACCCGCCAGCAACGCTCTCGCGCCGGAGCCTGATGAGGGAACGATTCCCCTGCCGCATTCGCTCAAGCAAAAAATCAAGGAGGCGATCGTCGCGGTGTCGCTGGCGAATTTTTGTTTTCTCAACGCCAGTTTTGATCTGCTGTTTGACCAGGATCGTTTCTATGATAAATTGCCCGCGACGCCCGTCCTGCTGCTGGCGTTGCTGGCGAACATCTTCGGGCTGGCGGCGGTCATCTGGCTGGGAATTCAGGCGCGGCGGCGGTTTCAGAACCGCGCGTTGCGGCTGGGGCTTGATTTGTTGTTTCTTGTTCCACTGCTGTTCCCGGTGGATTTCATCCGCATGAAGATGCTGAACATCACGGACTATCAACTCTTGGCGTTTTTCGAGCAGCCGATGGTGATGCTGGGTGCGGCGGTGGTTTTGGCATTGGTGGTGTGGCGACACCAACGGGTCGCGCACGCGACGGCAGTGGCCATGGGGATCGTCTCGCCGCTGGCGTTTTTCATGATTACGAAAAATATTCTCGTGTGCCTCGGCATCATGCACTTGGAGAGTTGCGCCGGGGCGGTCGTGCTGCCGCCGCCCGTGCCGGTTCATGAAGGCCGGCCGCGCGTGGTTTGGATCATTTTTGACGAAATGGATTACCGCCTCGCCTTTGAACAACGGCCGGCCGGCGTGCCCTTGCCCGATTTTGACCGCCTGCGGAACGAATCGTTGAGCGCGAGCGACGCCTATTCGCCGGCCGACGGCACAATTATTTCGATGCCTTCCGTGATCATCGGGCAGCGGCTGACAACCGTCTTTTGCAATAACACCTGCGATATGAGCGTCATGTTTGCCGACACCGGAATGGTCGCCGGATGGAGCACGCTGCCCTCGGTTTTTTCCGAAGCGCGCGCCTTGGGCTACAATACTGCCCTCGTGGGCTGGTATCTTCCGTATGACCGCATGTTGGGCCGCGCGTTGAATTATTGCGTGTGGTATCCTCTCCCCTCATTCAATCCGGCGCGGGCGGCCACCTTTGGCGCGGAAATGCGGCAGCAAATCGGTTCGTTAGTGGGATCGCTTCATTCCCGCCAGTTGTTCGTTAAAATCTGTCAGGACAGCTTCACGGCGTCCCTTGCCGTCGTCACCAACCGGACCTATGGTTTGATGCTCCTCCATTTGCCGCCGCCGCACCGGCCCGGCGTTTATCTGCCGGAAAAAAATCGGATGACCGCCCTGCCCATGTCCAAGGCAAAAGGCTATTTCAACAATCTGATACTGGCCGACCATGAACTGGGCGCGCTCCGCCAGGCGATGGAAGCATTCGGGGAATGGGACAGAACCTGGGTCATCCTGGCTGCCGACCATTCCTGGCGTCAATCGCGCTGGTATGACGGCAAGCGGGACATGCGCGTGCCCTTTCTGGTCAAACCACCCAAGGGCGGTGAGCCAATGACTTACTCGCAGCAATTCAACACCGTGTTGACGCATGATTTGATTCTGGCCATGCTCCGCGGCGAAATCACCAATGAACAAAATGTCACTAGCTGGCTCGACGCACACCGTTCGCCGACGGGCAACATTCCCGCTCCCTCCACCCTTGAGTGACGGGTTGTCCACACGGGCCGGGACCACGGCGGCCCTGCGGTTTGCCAGCAGGCAAAACCGGCGTTAAAAATCCCGGCATGAAATTCTCCATCATCACGCCAAGCTTCCGCAATTCAAACTGGCTGAAACTCTGCATCGCTTCCGTCGCCGACCAGCAAGGTGTCGAACTCGAGCACATCGTGCAGGATGCCTGTTCTGACGACGGCACGCAGGACTGGCTGCCGCACGACCCGCGCGTGAAAGCGTTCATTGAAAAAGACAGCGGGATGTATGACGCCATCAACCGCGGTTACCGCCGCGCTCAAGGCGACATCCTCGCGTATCTCAATTGCGACGAACAATATCTGCCCGGCGCGCTCAAGACCGTCCATGATTTTTTTGAAGCGCATCCCGAAATCGAAGTTGCGCTGGCCGGCACCATCGTCACCGACGGCGAAGGAAAATACATCTGCCATCGCCCCGCGCTGATGCCGCACCCGCAGGACGTTTGGTTTCGCTTTTCAGTTCTCACCTCCTCGATTTTCATCCGGCGGCGGGTCATTCACGAACGCGGCATCTTCTTCGATACACGCTGGCGCGCGGTGGGGGATTTTCACTGGTTTGTGACCCTGATGAAAAACAAGGTGCCGATGGCCGTCTGCGATGAATTCACCTCCGTCTTTGCCGACACGGGTGACAACCTGCTTCTCAGCCCCCGCGCCGTCCGCGAAACCAAGGAAACTCTGGCCATGGCCCCGGGTTGGGTGCGGGCATTAAAACCAGTCTGGATTGCCCGTCACCGCCTGCGCCGCCTGGCCGCCGGTCATTTTTCCTTAAAACCCGCGAGCCACTCCTTTTATACGCTGCAAAGTCCGGACCATCGCGTGCGTCTTGATGCGCCCAAACCCACGGGAATCTGGTGGAACCGGATGTGACCGGGGCGCCGATGCCATGCGAAAATGAAACTTCAGCCCCCCTTCACCTGCAAACGTCAAACCCGGCCGCGGCGGGCAAAACGGCCGTGGCGAACCAGGAACAATTTGCTGGTTGCAGCCGGTGAAGGGGATTTATCATGCCGCATCCTATGACACGAGTCGCGCCGGAAAAACCGTTTCAATCGCGCTGACTTTTCCCTTGCCGAACCTTGAGATTCCCTTATGCCTAAAAAAAAAGTTTTCGTTAGTGGCTGTTTCGACATGCTGCACAGCGGGCACGTCCGTTTTCTCGAAGAAGCGGCGGGCTTGGGCGAGGTGCATGTGGGGATCGGCTCCGATCGGACCCTCAAGGAATTGAAAGGCCGTTACCCGGTGACCACCCAGGAAGAACGCAAATACCTGCTCGAAGCGTTGAAACACGTGAAGGCGTGCTACATCAACAGCGGTTCGGGCATCATGGATTTCCTGAAGGAGTTGCGGCGGGTTTCGCCCGCCTTCTTCGTGGTGAACGAGGATGGCAACACGCCCGCCAAGGCGCAACTGTGCGAGCGCCTAGGCATTGAATATGTCGTCCTCCGGCGCAATCCGCGGGAGCATCTCCCTGCCCGATCCACAACCAGTTTAAGGAAGGAATGCCGGATCCCTTATCGCCTCGACCTGGCCGGCGGCTGGCTGGACCAGGCGTTTGTATCCCGACACGGAGCCGGGCCGGTGCTGACCATTTCGGTCGAGCCGACGATGGAGTTCAACGAACGCAGCGGCATGGCCTCCAGTTCGCGGCGGAGGGCCATCGAATTGTGGCAGACGGATCTTCCCGGCGGGGACCGGGAGAAAACGGCCCGGATGCTTTTTTCCTACGAGAACCCGCCCGGCACCCGGGAATTTTCCGGCTCCCAGGATGCCATCGGCATCGTTTATCCGGGATTGAACCGCCTGGACTACCGCGGCGAATACTGGCCCAACAAGATTACCTCGGTGGACGACGAGGAAATCCTGCGCTGGATTGAAGAGCGCCTCCATCTGGTCACGCTGGGGCCGCGCCAGTCCGATTTCCGGGTTCGCCAGGACACCCGGGTCACGCCCGCGCGGGTTCGCGCTCTCGCCGCTGCGGCGGATGGCTGCTGGCAGGCCATCTTAACCCGGGACGAGGAGGAATTTGGACGACAGATGCGCGCTTCATTCGAGGCGCAAATCAGCATGTTTCCAAGAATGATGGACCGCAACGTCCGGACCGCCATCAAACAATACGCCGGAAAATCCCTGGGGTGGAAACTGTCGGGCGCCGGCGGGGGCGGCTACCTTGTCCTGGCCGGTCAACGGGCGATTCCGGGAGCCATCAAGCTCAAAATCCGCCGCAAGGATCTTTAGCCGGCGCGGGGATAAATCCGCATGAATTTTTCGATCATCACGCCAAGTTTCCGCCATTCCAACTGGCTCAAACTCTGCCTTGCCTCCGTGGCCGACCAGCAAGGCGTCGAACTCGAACCCATCGCGCAGGATTCCTGTTCGGACGACAACCTGTGTCTCAGTCCCGGCGCCACCAAGGAATTTAAAGAAACCCTGGCCCTGCCGGCGGGATGGGTCCGGGCATTGAAGCCGCTTTGGATTACGCACCACCGCCTGCGGCGTCTGGCCGCCGGCCATTTTTCGTTGAAGCCGGCCAAGTTATGCCATCTACACGCGGCAGAGCTTGGAGCAGCGCGTGCGCTTCGACGTGCCCAAGCCCACGGCCGTCTGGTGGAACCCGCTGTAACCTGCTGAATTTGGCAGGGCATGCCGCTTCCGTCTTCGCTTTGCTGCGGCGAGACAAGCCGTGCGCACCGTTGTTCAATCGTGTTTTGGGCGGCTCGCAGAGGACTGCGAGCCCTGCCTTGGCTGGTTTGGCAGATGTTTGACGGTAAATTTCTCCACGCGCTTCCAGACTTCTTCTTCACTGACATCCCATAAGCAATGTGGCGTTGGAAACCGGCAGTAGTCCGAACAGGGTCTGTAGGGACACGCCTTGCCTTCAAGCCATTCCGCCGCCGGATGCAACGGCGCGAACCATTCCGGCAGTTGCGGCCCGAAAATCGTGAACGTCGGCACGCCGCAAAAGGCCGCCAGATGCATCCGCGCGCGGCCTGATTGACTGCGCGTTGCTGGGCCGGGACAGTTTGCCAAATGTCTTGTCGCAGGCTGGACGCGTGAGAATCATGGCTTCCAAGCTTTGAACTGACCGGCCTTGCGCTCTTTTTAGACTTCGCGGTTGACGTGTTGAAACTTCTTTTCCACCTGCTCGGCGCCAGGGTGAACTGCGCGGCAGGCGCATCATGGGAATTTGCGCCGTCACTCAAATCACCGTGGCTGGCTTCTTCTGCGGGCTGTTTCGTTGAGCTGCGCGAAGGGGTTGTGCCCCCTTCGCGGCATTTTCCTCAAGGCTTGCTTGGGGCCGATTGGTCTAGTTTTTTCACCCAGTATGCCAGCAAGTCGCCCAAGGTGGTGGAGATGTCGTAGGTGGGCTTCCAGCCCGTAAGCAGAACCAGATCGTCACAATCGCCGCGCTGGTAATGAATGTCAATCGGCCGGTAAAAATCCGGGCAAACTTCTTTCACGACGTTTTCCAAGCCGCTCAGGGCGATCAGCGTGTCGGTGTAATAGCTCATCTCCCGGGGAATGTCGCCGCAGACATTGAAGATACGGCCATCGGACTGGTCGTTGACCATCAGCAGATAGTAAGCTTTGACGGTGTCGCGGACATCGAGGACGACGCGCACCGTTTTCAAATTGCCCACGCGCAACTTCCGGTTTGGATCGCCGGCAACCATCTTCGCCAACTGGAAGGCGTCGGAGGAGATGGAGAAGGTCCGGCCGCGGCGCGGGCCGGTGTGCGAAAAGGCGCGGGTGATGAAGCCCCGGATTTTTTTGCTGCGGAACCGTTCCTGCAAATACAAATCCGTGGCGGCTTTGCTCGCCCCATACGGATTGGCGGGCATAATCATGTCGGTGGTTTTGATTTTCCGCCGATCCACCCCCACGTTGCCATAAACTTCCGAGGTGCTGCAGAACATGAATTTGCACTCGGGTTGATTGTCAGCGACAGCTTGGATCAGGTTCGCGCTGCCCATGATGTTCGCCTCAAAGGTGCCCAAGGGATCGGCGAAACTGGTGGGCGGATGCGACTGTGCTCCGAGATGAAACACGCCGTCAAACCGGTGTTCCCGGAACAGGCTGTTGATGATGCGGAAGTTGACCAGATCGCCGTATAGGAAGGTGATTTTCTCGAAATCCCCAGGCGGCACGATGTCCATTATGTCCGTTTGCCGGCCATTGGTATGCCGGATCAGACCGAAAACTTCATGCCCCTCTTGAATTAAAAGATTGGCCAGATGCGGACCGACGAATCCGGTGATGCCCGTAATCAAATATTTCATAATAACGCCATCTTGCCGGGCCGCTACTGGAACGCCACATCAGAGCCTCCGGCTCCGGCTGGAAAACGAAGTGCGAGTGTGTCGGTTTCGCATGCGGCAGACAAGCCAGAAGTGGTTTGGTGAAACTCGCGGGTGGTTGGCTGGCGATGAGACACAAACGCGGACGAATCATTTTGCCACGCGTCCGCAATGCCGCTTCAAAAACGGCTCAATGCTGATCCACGCCTCCTCCGCGTCCACGTCCACCATGCAATGATGCACCCCAAAGCGGCAGTAGTCTTCACAGGGTTTGTAGGGACAGGGCCTTCCAGGAAGCCACTCCGCCGCCGGATGCAGGGGTGCCCAACCCTCGGGCAAATGCGGTCCAAACAACGTGAACGTGGGCACGCCGCACAAGGCCGCCAGATGCCCCGGGCCGGAATCGTTGCCAATAAAGACCCGCGCATCTTCCATCTGCGCCATCAGTTCTGTCACAGTTTGAGTCGCGAGCGTGTCTGGCTCCCCCAGCCGCAGCCATTGAGCGTGCTGTGATGGATCGCAGAGCACACGCGCCGAGTAACCTTGGGATCGGAGGCGCGCGAGCAGGCACTGAAAATGTTCCAGCGGCCAGATGCAGAAACCCCGGGCCGCTCCGGAATGCACCACCACGTCCACCCGCTTCGCCTGCTGCGAATGGAACATCGTCGGGCGGGGCGGGAGCGTCAGCCCGAGCGCCTGTCCCAGCGTCCGCCATTGTTCATAACGATGCAATCCGAGTTCCGGTCGCGTCAGCGTCTGGGTTAAAAGTTTCTGGCTTCCCGATCGCGGGTAGCCGAGGCGCTTTTTCATCCCCAGAAAAACCATCAGCAAATGATCGCGTGGATCCCATCGGGACGAAGCGCACACCGCGAAATGTTGGGACTTAAACTCCCGTCGTAAGCGGAAAAATGCGCGCCACGGCCAGCGCCAAAGCTGGTATTTGTTTTTGAAGGCCGTCCACGGCGCGGTGAACGCGACAACTTTCACACCCGGCCAGAAGCGGGGTTGTAAATCGAGCGCGAGGGGCTTGGCCAGCAGCGTGACATCAAACCGTTCCGCGACCGCGCGCAAAAACGGCGTGGCGATGACGAGATCGCCCAGTCCCCATAATTCAACGATGAGCAGTTTGGATTTCAAAGCCGGCGCTGTGAAGGCCATTCGGGGACCGGTTCTTTTATCGCTGAAAAACCGGGCGTGGCCGCGGAAAAGGTTTTACCAGATCGAGCGCCTGTTTTACCTGAACCGTTTGCGGCGCAGGCTGGCACACACCACCATTGAGCGCGATGCTCAATCCAAGCAACCCGCAATAAAACAACATGTCACCATCAATGGATGCAAATATCAAGATGCGCGCGCCAAAGGTGACCAGCAAAAACGTGTTCACCGTTCGCAGCGCCGGATCGCCGTAACGATAGTTGCGGCGCAGAACCCACATGCTTGCAGCCCAAAACCAGATCACGGTAATAACCCCCCAAATGCCGAACGACAGAATAACGGAAAGCTGACCGTTGTGATAACCACCAGCCAATGCCATAAGCTGGTCTTCCGCAAAGTCGGAACCGACGTGGATGGCGGCATCGGTCCCCGTGAGCAAATCGAAATCTCTTGAGGATAACGCGAATCCCTTGCCCAACAAAAGGTGTTGGGGGATCTGCGGCAAAACCGCCTTCCACATCTCAACCCGCCACTCCCAGCTCCCTGTGGCATCCTGCTGCACCGTCCTGTCAATCTTCAATGGCAGAAAGGCCAGGGATCGTTGGAATGAAAAGGGCAAATGCGGAGTCAGAGGAACCAGTAACACCGCCATCGAGATGCCGATGAAAGCAAAAATCGGCAACAATTTCGTCCGATGCAAACCTTCAAGATAAAACTGCACTGCGAATATCAAGGCATAAAGTATAACCTGGCTTCGAAATCCACCGAAAAGCGAATAAATCAGCGTGAGACAAAACACCACCCAACGCCAGGGTTTGCCGGAAAGAAAAATCCCCCGGATCCCATACTTCGCCATCATATACGAGAAAATGGCGAATGATGCCATCATCGCCCCGCCAAGGCGCGTGACTTGGTTCCCCGCCGCTGACATCCAGTAATAATACGGATTGGCGGGGAAAAACCAGTAGATGAAGTTTAACCCTGAAGGCATTATCGGCGAAAAGTCGCCGATGATTGACGCCAGGCCGCTTAGGAAAAACAACCCGACATACAAGCCCGCGCGCTCAGGTGGAATCCGGTGTCCCGACAGGGCAAAATAACCCATGATCGCGCCCAGCATATAGACATAACGTTTCCCGCCATAAACATCGCCGCCCATTGTCCGCAACCCCAGCCCCGTCAGCTTGGCGGTGACCAACACCACGCCAACCAGGAATATTAGAGACCACATCACTTGCGGCACGCTGATAACATGCTTGATGCCTCCTCCCAACGCCCGCTCCACTAGCAAAATGCATAGGCTGATCCCGGCCATTACCAGCCATAATTGGGGTTGTCCCGGCAGAAAAAAAAGGGTCACACCCGAGTTCCAGCTCAACATCAGCACCGGATGATGCCAGCGGAGCAATATTGGGGAAATGAGGATCAGCGCCAGCACACCGAAAATGGAAAACGACGAATAATTCAACGGGTTGGTAAGCAGATAGCCAACAAAGAACGCCAGCGGCACAATCACCGCAAAGATGACGAGCGAGCGCAAAATGGCCGTGGCGTTATTCATTACTGACAAATCCAGACTTTTCAGGCAGCATAAACATCAATCGCACAACGATGCTTACTCTATTTGAATTCACAAACCGGCGGCAAGCGAATTACTGCCGCCGGGCGGATTTTGTCCGTTGCACCAGGCGGAAGGGATTTCGGTCTGCAAGAGCTGAAGTGACAAGGCCCTGCTCAAAATCGGAAATGGCCCGAGGCCTTCTCCTATCGGCCCTGCTTTTTCACCATATCCATTACCGTCGGCAACTTTGAAGATTTCGTAATCGTCGCTCGCCATGAAAATCCTCATCAATTGCAACCTCCCTTTCGCGCTGGCGCATGGCGGAATGCAAACCCAGGTTGAACAAACCCAGGCGGCCTTGCAGTCCATCGGTCTGGAGGTGGAACCGCTTCGCTGGTGGGACGATTCGCAAAAAGGCGATTTGATCCATAATTTTGGAGTGGCACCGCTGGAGCACATCGAAATGGCGCGTGCCCACAAAAACGTTCCGGTTGTCATGACCAATCTATTCTCCGCAACCTGCAACCGCACCAACTTTCGACTGCGTGTGCAAGGGTGGATCGTAAGAATGATTCTTAAGTTGCCATTTGGTGAGGGAATCAAGCGACAGTTGGCCTGGCGTTCCTTCAACGCCTGTGCGCACAATGTGGTTGGCCTAGAGGCCGAGCGCCGGGTGCTGGAACTGGTCTATGCCGTCCCGGCAGAACAAATCTCGGTTGTGCCGCTCGGACTGTCCGAAGTTTTCCTCAAGGCCCAGCCAGGCAATCGGTCGGGTGATTATCTCGTAACGGTGGGCACCATCCGGGAACAGAAAAATTGCATCCCCCTTGCCCAGCTCGCACGCCGGGCGCAGGCGCCGGCGCTCTTTGTTGGGAAGCCCTATTCGGAGAATGATCCTTATTGGTCGGAATTTCTAAAGTTCGTTGACGGCAAATGGGTGCGACACCAGCCGCACGTCGCCGATCCGGTAGCCATGATTGCGCTGCTGCAACAAGCCCGTGGCGCGGTGGTCATGAGCCAGTATGAAAATTGGTGTCTGGTGGCACATGAAGCCGCGGCGTGCGGTCTGCCGCTGCTGTTGCCGCCGTTGAAGTGGGCGCGCGAACGTTTTGGCACCCAAGCCCATTACTTCACCGGCAATTTGAATCGGGATGCGGCGGTGCTGCGTGAATTCTATGAACGTTGTCCTTCGCTCCCCGCACCACGCATCCGGCTTTACAGTTGGACGGAGGTTGCCGACCGGCTGAAAACTGTCTATGAGCGCGTGCTGAGTACTTCGCGATAAATTTCGAGGTGCCGTTGCGCCACAACTTCGGGATGATACCTCTGGCGCATGACGGCAGCGGCTTCCGTGGGACGCGGATGACCGGCTTCAATCCAACGCGCAATGGCCTCGGTCAATCCCGCCCAATCATCCCGGGCAAACAATTCCGCCCCCGGCGCCTCCCGGGCGATGTCCTTGATGCCGCCAAGGTTCGCGCCGAAGAATTTGAGATTTCGCGCCAGGGCTTCCCCGACCACATTCCCAAAGGCCTCTTCCGTGGGGAAATGAATGACACCCGCCACCGCGTCAAAGGCCCGGACCAGTTGATTTTCCGGCTGGGCACCCAGGAAACGGGCGAAGCCTTTTGCCGTCAGGGGTTTGATTTTCTCCAGGAAGGCTGCCGCATACGGTGTGGCTGGGGGAATGAAACCGATGAAACGAAACTCGAATTTCAGCCCCCGTTGATGCAGCGCCTCCGCCACATCCAACAGTTCCAACTGGCGCTTTCTGGGGACAACGAACCCCGCATTCAGCAGGACGCATGACCGTGAAGCGGTTTCCGGGATGGGTTCAAAAAAAGCGCTTCGCAACGCATGAGGCAGCAACCACGTCTTCCGGGCGCGGGAGCGAACCAGTCCTTCAGTATAAGTGGAGTTGCACAATACCCCGCGCGTCCGCCGCAGGGTAAAATTTTCCAACCGCGCCGCCAGCCAGTAGAAACTGCCGATGGGGGCCTTGAACAAACGCGCCAGCTCAGCCATGTTGCCATGAATGGTCACCACGTTGGGAAACCCCGAAAACACCGCGCTGATGGCACAGTCCCGTTCCGTCCCCGCGCCGTGGACAACGTCCGGCTTCAACTCCTTGAGTTTGCGCCGCGCCGCGCGGATGCACCCCTGGTAGCCGGTGCGCAACCATCCGATTTTCGGCACGTGCAGGCTGTGAAACCAGATGTTGGGCGCGAGTTTTTCCGGCGACACCATGGGCTGCTGCGTGCAGGAGACAACATGCACCTCCAATTCGGGCAATCGCTCAAATCCCTGAAAAAGCGACGTGCAGCCCACGGGGAAACGAGGAACGGTTTCAGTGTAACATCGTTGGTGCTCCCGATCGTCCGTGGTGAGGAAGGCGATTTTCATTGACACAGAGTTTACCAGATTGCACGACAGGTTTCAATCAAATCCGGCTCCGACGAACAGCCTGTTCAAAAATGCCTCCTCTTGTGGCAGCCGAGGTTACCAGGCCCTGTTCAAAATCGGAAATTGATCAGAGCTGGCTGACATCAGGTGCTACGAGAAAAGAATGGTTCGAGACAATTTACCGGGGCAAACTTTGATGCTGCCGGGATGACAAGCGGCGTTGGTACTCCGCCAGCAACCGGTCGGCATAATCCTGCCACACGTTGCACCGCGCCGTCCCTACCTGTCAAATTGCGTTCATTCACCATCGCCGAAATAAACGAACGGCCATTCTTCCGGGCGGGCAACCCGTTTCTTCCGAACGGGATTCTGCAAAATGTAATCTGCCTTTTCACGATGGCCTTCGTCATGTCGCAGCCGGTGCGCGCCAAACCCGCCCGCCGCGGAACGTTGAACGCCGGCGGGGGTGGGAGTAAAGCCGTCATTATTGACTGTCGGAATTACTTGACCGCACTCAGGGTAAATTCAATTACAGCAAGGTCTTCGATTGGCTGCCTTTGAGCCGCCGGCCGCAGCTTGTTATGAATGGATTCGACGTAGGATTTATCCGCGATTCTCAGCGGTCGGATTTCAACGTTCCTAATGCCAGCCTTTGCTGCAGCCTGCCGATAATCTTCCAAAAAGCGCCGGGTGTTCCTATAATGGGTTGGATACATCCACTTAAAAAGCCAGTCGGGATACGTCTGAAAATCCAGTGGCGGCATCGGATCCTCAAATTCGCCATGGCCACCCAGATCAATCACATGAAGCATCCGCCCCCCTGGTCGCAAAGCGCGATAGGCAGCCTTAAGAACCGCTTCCAAATCTTCCACGTGCTCCATTACATTGTGGGAAAACAAAAAGCCGTGTTGGTTTTCGACCTGATAATCTTCCATGTGGTATTTGTGATAACTGACGTATCGACTGTTCAACGCCAGCGCATTGCCGTCGGAAATGACGTTGAGATCAATGGGGAAGCCCATGCTTTTTAACGCCGACAAGACTTGAAATTGTTTTCTATTCACGACCGTAGGCTGCAACTCCACCAAATCCACGTAGCGCGCGCCCTTGGCGACAAAAAAAGCGGCGGAGGCAAGGCAATCTCCCGGCCCGATTTCACAAACCGATTCTCCTTTCAAATCCAACCCGATCGGCCATAAATCGGTCAACCGCCGGCAAATCAACGAATGAAGTTCAATAATTCTCTCCACGGGAAGCGACAGCACTGGCTTTTTGGGACGGCTCTTGATGCCAAGCAAAATGCGCGTCTGCCGAATGGCATTCCCCTTGAGCGCTTTTAAGACCCGGAATTTGTGCAACATAATTATTGGGTGAGGAAAATAGAGTTTACCGCAATCAAATCCAATCTTTAAGACAACTTTTAATGTTCGCATTATGCACGGGAAACCGAGGCATATTTCTGGAAACATTCATAAAGCACGGCGCGCATCCGCCGCGCGTCAAACTCGGCTGTGGCGCAACGCCGGATGCCGGCGTGGTATTTCAACCCGGGATTTGGCTCGGACAAAGCCTTAAGCACCCGGTCACCGTAATCCTGCCAAGTGTTGTGCCTTGCGCCTTTTTGATAGGCGGCTTCGCCCATTTTCTGGTTCATCGCGGGATCACCGACAATCTTGATCATGGCCTCCGCGATGTGTTTGGGATCGCGGCCTCGAACAATAAAGCCCTCAACACCATCCTGGAAATCAACCACCTTGAGTGCGCCCCGCCGGTCCGCCATATCGAACGGCTCGGTCACAAAGCCCATGATGGCCTGAACCACATCAAACCGCGGCCACGACTGGCAGTGCAGCCAAGCGCGCCAGATCGGGAAAAAGGCGTAAAAGGCGTGCTCCGTCCAAATTTGCGGAGCCAAATGATAAAACGGTTTCATGGCCAGATGAAATGGCCAGCAGCGCCGATATTTTTTCTGGCTAACCTGGGTGCTGTTTTTGTTGGTAATCCACAAACCGGCGAGCGCATCTCTGGCCTCGAACCCTTTGGCAGCCCTTGGCAAAGACCCTGCGCCGCAAGTGGCCAGCAAAATTTGGGGAGGATTTCTAGCGGTCATTCTGCTGCTCCCGATGTCCTCAATCTTGGCCACAGGCGTGTGGTGGTTGCCGCGAACGAGTAACGCTCACGGGCGGCACAAATTGGGCTTTTGCCAAGCGGCGTTGATGCGAAGGAAATCACAGTTGCCAGTACCATGGAATGAACTCAGATCGTGTTCGATTGGGGGATATACAACACGAACCGCCACCTGGAGTCGAGCACAATCCTCAAGGCCAACGCGCCTCAATCTTCAAAAGCCCGCGCCGTCCTCGCGCAAATACGACGAGCCACAGGTGGCCAGCAAAACTTGAGGTGTTTTCTCACCGGTCATCTTGCAACTCCAATCGTCTTCAACATCCGCTCAATGCGCGCGGCGGCGGCCTGGAACGAATAATGCCCGCAGACGGCGGACGGATTGAGTTTCCGCCGGATGGCGGGAAGATTTTCAATCGCCTCTTTCATGGCGGCGGCCAGCGCCTCCGGAGTTTCGCCCTCGTAGTAGAAACAAGCGTTGCCGCAAATTTGTTCCACGCACCCGGCCTTGCTGCTGATGACCAGCAGCCCGGCGGACAAATAGGTGAACACTTTCGATGGGAACGTCACACCGGAAATCGGGTCCGAGATTCTCTGGCAATTCAGCCCGACATGATTTTCACCGAGCAATCGTTCAAAAGCTTCCGGCGGCATCGCTGGACGATGCTCCACCCGGCCGCGCCAGCGCGGATCCTGCGCCAGGCGAATCACTTGTTCTTCCAACGGTCCCTGTCCGGCAATGATCAGGTGCCAGCCCTTTTCCGGCAGGTGTTCAAGCGCTTCGAGCAGCAAATCAATGCCGTGACTGTAAGCCAACGCTCCCGTATATAGAAAACGCACTTCCCCGTCTGGAATACCCGGCCCGGAGGGCAGTTTATCCGGCACGAACCCCGGCACCAGTTCCTTGGGCATGGCATCCGGCAAACGGTTCCCGAGCGCGGGGTTTGACAACAACGCGCCGCGCAGCAAACCCCGCCCGCCGGTTTCCGCCAGCCAGCTCAAAACCCAGGGCCACGAACGATCAATCAAATGCCTCCCGTCCAGGTAAACGAGAAGAAATGTCACCTGCCGGAAGATTTGGAGCAGCCGGGCGGCGACAATATAATTGAATTCGTAGTTGTCAATCACCACCAGGTCGCCGGAACGAACGTGGCGCAGGACGTGGCGGGCATAGAAAATCCATGAAAGCGGAATGCGCAACTTGGGAATGTCCCAGTTGCAGCAAAAAAACTGCCGGTGCGTGGAGAACTTTGTCTCCACCGCCGGCAGCCATTTTCCGGCACGCCGTTCCTCCGACCTGGGCGGGGAGGAGAGCACGATCAACTCCCGGCCGGAAGCCATTTCCAGGCACCGCAAAACATCCCGCCGATAAGGCGTCGTCAGATATCGCTCCACTTTTTCGCCGCGCAAGTCGTGGTAGTGCTGGTCATAAGTGTTGCTCAGGCAGACGATTCTGGGATGACTTGGCTTGGCCATTAAACAATGTTGAAAGTCAATTTGGTCTTGAAAATGAGCCTTAAGCGGCGCCAAAAGTCCAACACAATCGCCAGAGCCGGGAAAGGCATTCCGTCAAGTTGACCGCAGGCTTAAAATGATTGTGGCCTGGTCGCCACGCTGGCGCGCATTCGCAACCTTCGATTTTGCGACGAATGCCTTCCGCTCCGCCTTTGTAAAGTAACTTTCCAGATTCGCACCATTCAGTGGCACCCCTTTTCGATATAATTCGCTGGCCCAATATTGAAAATCGGTGGAGTCGCACACCCATTTACCAATGTTTAAACCCGTTTGTTCCGCAAGCAATTGCAGGCTGGCGCGGGTGTGGAGAAACAGGTGCCGCGGCGCATCCAGTTGCACCCAATTTTCACGATAGTGCTCCCAGGCGTCCGATTCAGGCGTTGGAATTCGAAGCAGGATTTTCCCTTGAGCACTCAACCGTTGACGGCAGGTCTGCAGCATTTGCCGGCCCGATTCGACATGCTCAAACACATGGTTAAGAATAATCAAATCAAATGGTCCCGACACCTGCTCCAGAGATTGTTTGCGCACATATAATCCCGGCAGGACTTCAATGTCTTCCGACAAATACGGATCCACCCCGGACAAATGATTGAAGCCGGCGCGATGCAAAATACTCAGCAATTGCCCACGACCACAACCCACGTCAATAATGCGCATCTCCTTCCGCGCCGGAACCTCGGCCAGCGAAGCCAAATCGGGTCGAGCCGGCGCCAACAGGTTTAGCAACCTTCCCCTGATGCCGGTGCCCGTCGCCTTCGAAAAATCGCGCGCGGCGGCCAGCCGGGATTTCCATCCGTGTTGCGGCAAAGGCTGCAAATGATAGCTGTAATAATCCGGCGGATAAAAACGTCCCAGGTCGGGGGGGGTGGCGGCAATTTGCAGGCAACCGCATTGGGAACACTGAAAGTAAGTGAATTCATCACCCCAACCGAACATTTTTTCCTGGCAGCTATAAACTTCATGCCGGGCGCTGCTCAAACAGATCTGACAGGTATGGTTCATCTTCTTCAACCCGGGCTTTCGGGTTTGAGGTGTTGAATCAAAGAAAGTTCTTCTTCCATTGAATGAGCGGAGCTGGTGTTTTGTATTGAAAATACAGAACACGAACTTGTCCCAAGAGTCGAGCACAAATCTCTCCGTTGCCCCATCGCGGCGTTGAGGACTACATTCAACAAATGATTCAGCGCGGCGACTGTCATTCGGCGCTCACGATTCCACGGCGGGACGCCGACCGAAAATCCTTGCGAGCAGCCAGCCGGCCTTTGCCGGGGCGCGCTCTTGAAATTCCGCCTGAAGTTCGGGAGGCACCCCGAAACGCAGCAGCACGAACAAACCCAGTGTTCCTGACAAAGTCCCGTTGATTGCAAGCCGGGGCAACGCCTCCAACCCGCTGGTTCCCCACCAGCATAACAGCGCCGGCGGCGCAAAACCCAGCAACACGATGCCGGCGTGCTTCATCCAACGGAAGACCACCTCGCCCAACGGGAAACCAAGATAACGGCTGGCCCGCCAGGCGCCATACGCCCCGGTGAACGTGGTGCCGCAGAAAATGGAGCACGCAATCAGCGCCGGCAGGCCGCCACCAGGCACCAACAAAACGGCGAGCACAACATAGACCGCGCCTTCAATGAAAAAAACAAAACGCATGAATCCGATCCGCTTGGTCGTCATGATCAGGCTGCTGTGACAACATTGCACGGAGAGGACCACCAGCCAGGCGCCCAGCAGCAAATCATTCAGCGGCGGCCAGAGAATGCGCCCGGAAGTCCAGACCGTGACAAACAGGCTGTTGCACAGGGCAAAACTCACGCCCATGAACACGCTCAAGCTTGCGACGAGGACAACCAGGCTGCGATAGCGCTCCCGGAGCCGCGTCCGTTCGCCACGGACCATCATCTCGGAAAACGCGCTCAACGATGAAAACACCGCGCGCGTCATCGCCTGGAGGAGCAGGTTGAAGGTCCGGGTGGCCACGTTCCACACCGTCGCATTTTCCAGACCCAGCAGGCGCGTGATAATCATCGTCTGGCTGCTTAAAATCACCTGTGTGCCCACCGAAATCAGAAAGAGGTCGCGGCCGTAGTTGAAAATTTCCTTGAACCGGGTCCACGAAGTGGCCCCCCAGCCGCCGCGCCGCGGGAAGAACCCCCACATTTCACAGGCAATCCACTGGATGGCCGCATTGACCAGCGTTGAGCAAAGCATGGCCCATACCAGGCTGAACACACCGAATCCAAAGAAAAAGAAAATCCACAGCGCCGCAAAGTTCACCAGGGGGGCCAGCGTTCCGGCGTAGTTCGCGAGGTCCATCCGCTGATGCGCGGTGAGCAGGTGGCCAAAAATGCGCACCGCATAGCCCAGCGCCACGACGCCGCATTGCAGGTTCATCAATTGGATGAAATCCGGCTGCAGATTCGCCGGTATCGCCATCAGCCACGCAAACGATTTCGCAAAAACCAGTCCGGCGGCAAGGACGATCAACCCCTGGGTCAGCAAAACCAGCCATCCCGTCTTGATCAGGCTGCCATAGTGTCCGCCGTCACGATCGTCCTTGAAATCAATCAACAAACGCGCGATGGAACCCGACATCCCCACGTCAACGAGGTTCAGGTAGCCGACCAGCGTCATCATTAACGCCCAAAGGCCAAATTGCTCTTTGCTGAGGTAATGCAGCGCCACCGGCACGGAAGCCAGTCCGAAAACCGCGGTCACCGCCAGCATCACATACCCTGAAGCCACACCATGCACCGCAAGTCGGAATCGGGACATAATTTACATTTTCTGAAAATAGCCGCAAAATAGACGGTCCCGTGTTTTGTTGGGAAGGCTTATTGTATCCGTGTCGACCACGGTATTCGCGGCTGAAAGTTCACTTGTTTCCATGCAGGTTATGCAGGGCCATACTCTTTGACGCCAGCCGGTCTGTAAACGCCAAACTTGTGCCGCGGATGTTTTCCTGTCACAGCTAATTTTCCCTGCCGAAATTCAATGGGTCATTGACGGTTCATCCGGCGGGTATTGGATGATTTACCAGCCAGGCCGTTCAATCATGGGAATGAATTGCCGCCACCCAATTGTTACATTACCTGGGTTTCCTCGTTCGGGTTTTCTCGCGGCTGGCGCGCAAACGCAGGGTGAGGGTTTCCGCCTCCTCCAGCCACTCCAGCTTTTCGCGGAAGGACAAGCTGCGGTCGAGCAGGCGGTCGAATTCCCGACTGCCCTCGGCGGTGCCCCAACGCCAGTCTGGTTCAATGTGGAACGGCTGTTTCATCGGGCGCGTTGCAATTCTTCAATGTCCAGCAAACCCAAAAATCTTTTTCCAACACCACCGTGTCAATGCCGCCCTGTTGCGCGGCGGCGATGAAAAGTTCGCCGCGCTGTTTCGGTGTGAGTTGCAGCACGGAATCCATGAATCATTCCCCGAATGAAACGGGTCGCTTCCGCGAACGGTCCGGTCACTGAAACTCGACGCTTTCCCCTCCAAAAAATCCTGTATTTACAGACATTTATCATGGAGGCGAGGGTCGGAATCGGCCAGATTTCCCCGCCGTTGCCCAAACGGCCTGATTTTATTGGCTATTCAAGCATAAACGGTTTTATCCGAACGTATCTTTTTTAATCCGTTTGGTGTCCGTTTTGGTGTCCGTTTGCCAACTCCAGATTTATGCGGTTGGGGTTCGGTTGGTCGTGCCTTGCAGCCACTTCTTCCCTTCATCCGTGGTTTGATAACGCTGCAAGCGGCTTTGTGGTTTGTCTGGAATCGTTCGCCCAAGCCAACCCTTGCCGATAAGCGCGTTGAGATAATTTTCGCGGAATGTCTGGCGGTGTTTGACGCCGACGAGCGATTGGATTTCGCCGGCCTTACGCGGTTGCTCACAGAATTGGAGAATCTGCACTGCGACTTGGCCGGTGACTTGGCCGGTGACTTGGCCGGTGACTTGGCCGGTCACTAAACGTTTCCGTTGCCTAGCCTCTTTGATGAACTCAGGATGGAGTGGCAAACGCACCAGAAAAAAAGTCCGGTCATCATCGGACTCAAACACGGGCTTCGGAGAACCATTTACCCGCAATGCCTTCAACATTTTTGGAATACCAGTGCCTCGACCTTCGGTGAGACTGAGTTCTTTCAGAAATTCGCCAATGCGCCGGTTACGATACCGGCGCGTTGCAAAGCGCCCGGTTTGTAGTTCCTTGATACTGACCGAGCGGTCCAGACCCGGATAGCTGGCCACGATGATTTCATCCGGCAGAACACGGACTTCAATCGGCTCCCGGATTTCGTAGCTGCGGTGATAAACCGCATTTACCACTGCTTCCTCCAGCGCGGCATACGGCACATTGAAAAAGCGGTCGGCTTCCGGTCGGTCGCCGTGTTTCACCACCCGTTCCTCAATCACGGCGTTTTTCAAAAATGTCAGCGCGTCTTTGAGGATCACGTCCAATGGGCCGGCGAATGTCTTCTCCGTGAAAGTGTCGCCGCCCGGTCCTTCGGGGAATTGCACCACATCAATCTGCGTTTGGGGGAAAAATGTCTGCGGGGCCGGGTTGAAAAACATCAAGCCTACATTCAACGGGTGCATCGCTTCGGCCGGGCCGTCGGCAATTCGCATCTGGCGGCACAACTGTGCAAACTCCATCTTGCCGGAATCGGCCAAGAGATCGCTGCCCACCTCGCGGAGAAAATTTTGTGTCAGCGGAAGCTTGAGGTCGTTCAAAGAGGCATTGTGGTGGATGCGGTCGTCGAAAGGAACAGTGGCGGCCAGACTGATCAACTCGACTTCTTCTTGATGCCTGGCTCTGACGGTGGCCGAGCCTTTGCGGATGTAGTATGCGAACTCGCGGTTCCCCTTGGCCAGTGACACTGGGGCCTTGTATGGCCGGGACTGACCGCCCGGACACCAAAGCACGAGGACATGCTTTTGCTGGACGATGTACGGAGCAATTACCGGATGGTAGTGGGGCTGAATCCGATGCCCGATTTCGAGGATTTCTTTTTGAATTTCGTCCAGTTTGCTGGCGGGCAATCCTGTCGGCGGCAGCACGGGCTGCCCTTGATTCTCTGCGACGCCGATGAAAATGTAGCCGCCGCCCAGATTGTGAAGATCGTTGGCGAAGGCGCACATCGTGTGGAGGACGGCCTCCGGATTCCAGCCCTGTTTAAACTCCAACCGTTCCCATTCCACAGTTTGTCCGTGCAGGACATCATCAATCTTGATCGGCAAATGCATCGCAGCCCGAGAATAGGTCAAAACCGTCTTCAAGAAAACCAGATTCTCCATTGCCGTTTATATTTATCCCCACCAAGACTTGGCGTGGGGGCTCAATTGCCAGCCGCACGGACATCATGGACGTGGCATGGACGTGGATTAGGAGGCGCGTGCGTCGCAGCCAGTTTGGACAAACGCCGGAAAAGCGGCTTTTGCTCTTTGCACAGTTCCGAAAATCTATTTGCCGTTAAATTCGCGCTCCCACTCTTTCAGCAATGCGAGAATGCCGTCGAATTTGGGCGGCTCGCCGAAGAACATTTCCCGCATATTCGCATAATCGGATTGCAACGCTGCGATGCGGTATTCGCCGCGCTGTTTCGGTGTGAGTTGCAGCACGGAATCCATGAATCATTCCCCGAATGAAACGGGTCGCTTCCGCGAACGGCAATCACCAACCGGCGGAAAAGGATCGGCAACAACATCGGCAACTTATTGGCTATAAGGGCGCTTTTGTTCAAAAATGTGCTTGTAAACAGGCGTTTTATGTGCTTTATTTGATCGGCAACAACATCGGCATAAATGACCACAAAAGCCGCCAACAAAACACTTTACGATCAGCCATCGGACATGGAGCCGCTCTTGCCGGGAGCTGGCGACGCAAAATCGTCCGCCCAGTCATTGGCGCTCATCCGAGGCACCGAACGGCTCCGTGCTTCGCTGCACCCGATCACGCGGAAACTGGTGACGGATTTGGTGCGTTCGATGAACAGCTATTACTCGAACCTCATCGAAGGTCATCGCACCAGACCCAGAGATATTGACGCGGCGATCAGAAAGGATTTCTCCGCGAACCCGGTTCAACGCTCGCTTCAGATCCAACATCTCGCTCACATGGAGGTTCAGGCGGAGATGGAAGCCAGGTTGCCGGCGATGGCGGCGGGCGAAGTGTGTTCGGCTGAGTTTCTTTGCTGGCTCCATGAGGGATTCTACCGGCGGCTGCCGGAGGAATTTCGCAAGCTCGAAGACGAAAAGGCAAAGGTCCATGAAGTCCCGCCCGGCAAACTCCGCGAAAGCGAGGTGAGCGTGGGACGGCACATGGCGCCCGCCAGCAAAAAATTAAGGCAGTTTCTCGATCGGTTTGCCGAATTTTACGGTCCCTGGGTGATGACCAATCCGGATTCGTTGGTGGCCGCGGCGGCGGCTCATCATCGCCTGGCCTGGATTCATCCGTTTTTGGACGGCAATGGACGCGTGGTGCGGTTGTTCACCCAGGCGTGGTTCGTCAAAGCGGGTATCGACAGCGACGGATTGTGGACGATCTCACGCGGACTCGCGCGGCGGAAGGCGGATTATCAATCGGCCCTGGCCAACGCTGACGAGAAACGCGTTAACGACTACGATGGCCGCGGGTATCTCTCGCAACGCTATCTGGGCGAATTCTGCGAGTTTTTCCTGGGCACCGCCGTTGATCAGGTTGAGTTCATGCAGGACCTCCTGGCTTTGGACGGCATGCTGAATCGAATCGCCGGTTATGCGCAGCGCAGAGAGTCGGCCAGGGAGCTTCCGAGCGGCTCGGCTTTGATACTCCGGGAATTATTCCTACGCGGGGAAATTGCGCGTGGCGACGTTCCGCGAATCATCGGCGCATCGCCCCGAACGGGACAGAAGGTCACGGGGGAGCTGCTATCGCAACGTCTGGTTCTATCCAGTTCGCCGAAAGGACCGCTGCGCCTTGGTTTTCCCGCTGATGCAGCCGGTTATTATTTCCCAAATCTGTATCCCGCCGGTGCGGATTGATGGCCGCAGAATCTTCTGTTTCAACTCTCAAAACCAACCCCGTAAAGGGGCGTGGCCCCCACGGGGCTTTACGCCCTTAACTTCCGCAAATTGGTCGCCCGGGAAGGTTCTGCCCCCTCGATTGCGCCGTTCTGCGCGGCGCGGTCATCGCACCCGCCTTCGTCCCAAAATGTGGCCCTTCGGCGCGGCAGGGCGCGATGACCCCACCTCAAGTCAACGACGGGGATTCCTACCGCGTGAAGCGAAGCTTTTTACGCGGGCTTTCTCACGGCTGGCGCGCAAACGAAGGGTGAGGGTTTCCGCCTCCTCCAGCCACTCCAGCTTTTCGCGGAAGGTGCATAACAGTCCCAGCAGCAGCGTGTGCAATTCCGCCCCTTCAAAGGTGCCCCATCGCCAATCGGGTGTCGTGCAAAGTTTGCGCAATTCTTTTTTGCTCATCGGTAGGGATCGAGTTTTTTCAACGCTTCAATATCCAGCAAATCTTTGTCCCGTCCAGCCCGTCTTTTCATGGCCAGAAGAGTTTTGTAGGAAACAATCGGCGCGCGAATTTTTCCGGCCACCGGCTCCCATTTTGCCCGGGCAAATTCTTTTTTGAAGTCGAATGGCTCATAAACGAAAATGTCAACGGGCGTCCGCCGGTGTTCATCGCTCCACAGTCTAAGCACGATCATGTTTTTTTTCTTGCGCCAGAATTCGCGGAGTTTCGGATTGGCGAAATCTTCCGCGGTCACGGGGATGGACATCTGCCAGCCGGCTGACTGCAAAGCTTGAAGCGCACGGGCAATGTTTTCGGGTTGAAGGCCGATGACCAGATCAACATCCACCGTCAGCCGGTCATAGCCGTGCGCGCTGACCGCCAGGCCGCCGACAATGAGATATTTCACCTTCGCGCCGTTCAGCGCCTTGACAATGGTTTCAATGCTGCGGACTTCCATGATCCAAGGGTGATGTTAGCGGAATTTTGCCCGTCATCAAGCCTGTTCAGAAACCGTGTCCGAAAAAATCATCCGGCCGGCCGTTCAACCTAAATTCAGCAGTTCATTTAGCCGCAAGAGAACGCAGCGCGGCGAAGCCGCAACCAAACACTCCCTCTCCTCCAGGCCATGGAGGAGAGGGCCGGGGAGAGGCGGCGCGTTTGCGGCATGAAGCTGGAATGCCCCTCTCCTCGATCCTCTCCCCACTCCTCCGTCGCGGGGAGAGGAAGGAAAAACATGCGCGACGGAAAATCCTCGCGGCGCACGATGATTCTGACCTATTGCAGTGCAAAGAACCAAACCCAGAGGAGGACAGCCGTTGACATGATCACGCATCAGTTCCGCAGAAAGTTATATTTGAAAATGCACCAAAAGGCGTGAACTCCGTCTTGCCAGCCGATTTTTTTGCCTTCCGCATAGGTGCGCCCGTAATAGGAAATCGCCACTTCGTAGATGCGCACCTTCAACCGGGCCATTTTAGACACCACTTCCGGCTCAAAACCAAAACGGTTCTCTTCAATTTTGATCTGTTGAATGATTTCGCGCCGGAAGACCTTGTAGCAGGCTTCCATGTCCGTCAGATTAAGGTTGGTGGCCATGTTGGAAAAGGTGGTCAGGAGGTTGTTGCCCACCGAGTGCCAGTAATACAACACGCGATGCGCCCCGGCGCCCAGAAACCGCGAGCCAAACACCACATCCGCCTTGCCGGATAAAATCGGAGCCAGCAGCCGGTGATATTCCGTCGGATCGTATTCCAAATCGGCATCTTGAACCATCACGACGGGCGCGATCGCCTGGGCGAACCCTGTGCGCAAAGCTGCGCCTTTGCCCTGATTTTTCTCATGCCGCACCAATGTCACCCGCACATCGCCGTTCGTGGCCGCCTGCAATTTTTCCCAGGTGCCGTCCGTGGAAGCGTCGTCCACAATGATCAGTTGCCGGACCGGACGCTGCGCCAGAACGATTTTAATCAATTCGGCCACCGTCGCCACTTCGTTATAGACCGGCATGACGACCGAAAGACACGGCTCGATGTCGGCGTTCGATTTAATTTCGCTCATTTGATCATTCGCCCAAAGCGGTTCGGTTTGAACTGAAACTGGCAAAAACCGCGGAGCGGTTCAACCCACAAATTGCACGGTGTGATAATCCGGTGCGGGTTCTGGGAGCGCTGGCGTCCCCGCCGGCGAGTGGATAATCTGTCGTCCGGAGCGAG
>Ga0208079_1000120_pt1 | contig 43754 bp, 51 predicted proteins | sample NGESurdeep092012_5_FD_184474 | JGI IMG/M metagenome (GOLD analysis project Ga0208079, IMG submission 184474) | Arctic peat soil microbial communities from Barrow, Alaska - NGEE Surface sample 210-2 deep-092012 (SPAdes) | ecosystem: Environmental > Terrestrial > Soil > Wetlands > Peat ... | reverse complement strand
GCCTTCGGGAAAAATACCGCCGGTTGCCAGCGAGTTGAAAGGCTTTGCCATTGCCGGTGCAGACAAGAAATGGGTTTGGGCACAGGCGCGAATCAACGGTGATCAAGTGGTCGTTTCCAGCGATCAAGCGCCCAATCCCGTAGCGGTCCGTTACGGGTGGGCAGATAACCCGCCCTGCAATCTGTATAACAAGGAAAAGCTCCCCGCGGCGCCCTTTCGGACGGACGATTGGGAGACTTATCCCCCTCCACGAACGGCGCGGAACTGACCGCCACTTGATATCTCAAGGAATCGCAATCCCGGAAGAATCAGACTTATCTTGTCTCCTATTCATGGGACATGACAAAGTTTTTTTTGTTTATAGATTGCACCGTAATAGCGAGTCCGGCTCAATTGCCGGGCCGTCTATGAATCTGATTGACAATAAGTTGACCGTAACGCCAAAGAGGGCGGAGCCGTACGGCTGTTCCAGATCGAACGTGCGAATAAACTGAGAGAGCGGAGAAGTGAGAAAGCAGGAGGATGAATAATACATGAGTCAAGATTTGATTGTCGGCATCGCCGGTGCCAACGGGGACGGCGTGTCACGACGTACGGTGTTGAAACTGGTGGCAGTGGTCGCCCTCGGCGCCGCCGTCGGCGTCGGCGCTTCCGCCGGCATAACCCATTGGGGACGCACGGCGCCGCCCCCTTATCGATTCTTCTCAGAAGCCGAAGCCAAGCTGCTGATCGCGATCTGCGAACAGATCATCCCCCGTGACGACACCCCAGGCGCCACGGACACAGGCGTGATTTACTATATTGACCGCCAGATTTCTGGTCCGCTCGCCCGTCACCAGCAGAGCTACCGTCTGGGGGTTGCATCCTTTCGCAAGACCTGTCTTCAAGTTTATAAGACTCCCTTTGAAGAACTCGCCTTTGAGCAACAAACCGACGCCTTGCGCCTGATTGAGGAAGGCAACGCGCCGAATGATCTCTGGGGTGACCCGTCGCAGAAGGCTTTCTTCGACCTCGTGCTCGACCACACCCGGCAGGGCTTCTATGGCAGCCCACGCCATGGCGGCAACCGCGATTACGCCAGTTATCGCATGCTCGGTCTGGCTTATCCGAACCTCATCGGCCAGAACCGCTACGCCAACGGCCGCCCTATCTGACCCACTTAACCCCAAGCGCGCATGTCATTCCCCAAAGTTAATGCCGTCATCGTCGGCGCCGGCGCCGGGGGCGGGATTGTGGCCAAGGAACTGGCTCTGGCCGGTCTGAGCGTGGTGTTGCTGGAGCGCGGCGACTGGGCGCGTTACGATGAACACAACGACGACGAACTGCAATCCCAGCGCACTCCAGCCCTCGGCAACCCCTTTGGTCCCGACGACCGGCGCCATCGTCGCGTCTTTGTCTATCCCAATGGTTCCACCCGCATTGTCCTTCCCAGCGAAGGCGCCTACAGCAACAACGCCGGCTGCATCGGCGGGGGTACGGTGAGTTACGGCGCCATGGCCTGGCGCTTTATGCCGCAGGATTTCCGCCTCCGGTCCACGTATGGCGAGGTCAAGGATTCCACGCTGGAGGACTGGCCGATTAGTTACGACGATTTGGAGCCCTTTTACGAGAAAGCGGAATATGAGATCGGCGTTGCCGGGGACTACACCAACAACCCCTTTTGCGGTCCGCGAAAGAAGCCTTTCCCTATGCCCGCCTTCCCCTATAACAAGGAGGGGCGGCGCATCGTGGAGACCGCCACGCGCATGGGCCTTCACCCTTTTCCGATCCCAATGCTCCGCAATTCTGTGCCGTACAATGGCCGGCCAGCCTGTATCCACATGCGCTCCTGCGTCGGCTTCGCCTGTCCCGTCGATGCGAAAGCCGGCACCCACAACACCGTCATCCCAATTGCCTTGGCGACCGGCAACTGCCAGCTCCGCACGGGCTGCGTCGCGGCCGAAATCATCGTTGATGACCGCGGCCACGCCCGCGGGGTTCGCTACTTTGATTCCGACAACCGAGCCCAGGAGCAACCGGCCGATCTCGTCATGATTTCAGCTTCGGCCACCGAAACGGCCCGGTTGCTGCTGAACTCCAAGTCCAAGCTGTTCCCGAATGGCGCTGGCAACAACAACGACTGGGTTGGCCATAATCTTCAGGGCCACTGTTACGTTGGCGCCTTTGGTCTGATCGAGGAGGAGGTTTATGAGGAAGCCGGCCCCGGCGCCACCGTTGGCATCAGTGATTTTAACCATGGCAATCCGGGGTTGGTCGGCGGCGGGATGCTGGCTAACGAGTTTATTGACCTGCCGTACCGGTTCTGCGACGTGCGCCCGCCCGGCGAACCGCGCTGGGGAAAGGCGCACAAGGACTTCCAGCGCCGCTACTACAAGCACGTGGTCCGCCTCATTGGCCCCGTCCAGGAAATACCCAATTTTTCCGCGCGCGTCAGCGTTGATCCGGCGGTAAAGGATGCGTGGGGTATTCCTGTCTGCCGCCTTTCAGGCACGCGACATCCTTACGATCTCCAAGGGGGTGAATTCCTTTCGAAGAAAGCCGAGGCCATCATCAAGGAAACGGGGGCGACTCGCGTCTGGCGCAACGGCCCAAGCCTCTGGTTAAGCGGCGGCCAGCACCAAGCCGGCACCTGCCGCATGGGCAACGACCCCAAAACTTCCGTCACCAACCGGTTTGGCCAGGTTCACCAGATTGACAACCTGTTCATTGCCGACGGCAGTCTGCACGTCACCAATGGCGGGTTCAACCCCGTCCTGACCATCATGGCCCTAGCCTACTGGGTTTCAGATTACATCAAAACCGGCTGGAAAGGGAGCAAGTTTCGATGACCGTCACCCGCCGATTCAAACTCGTTTGCGCCGCCGGGCTTTTCACCTCCGTTTTTCTGCTCGCCTGCGGCGTTGGCAGCCTGGCCTGGTTTCATTTTGGCAATCCCACGAACACCTGTGCCTCCTGTCACGAGATGACCGGCGTCCACTCCGCCTGGTCGGCTTCGTCACATCGCACCCTCCACTGCCGCAACTGTCACGGGGGTTCGCTAACGCTCGACGTCCACGCCCTGCGCTCGCACGTCAACCGCGTGGTGCAACACTTCCGGCGTTCGCCGGACCAACCCATCCGTCTCACAGAGGAGCATGTGCTTGCCCTGCAGGAGGCCTGCCGCGCCTGCCACCCGCAGAGCTTTGCTGATTGGCAGAGCAGCCGCCACTCGGCAACTTACGCGCGAATCTTTCTCGACATCACGCACAACCGAACCGAGCAACTTGCGGCCGACTGTCTGCGCTGCCATGGAATGTTTTTTGGCGGAAATATCGAAGACCTCGTAAAGCCCATCTCAACTACTGGCCCCTGGGCGCTAAACGATGCAGCCAAGGCCAGCCAGCCGGCGATCCCGTGCCTGGCCTGCCATCAAGTTCATACGCCTGCCGCCGGGTTCCAATCCGCTCATCTGTATGTTCGGCGTGAGCAGGCATCTTTCTCCGCCGACCTGCTGCCCATCACGCCCATTACCCAAGGCGATCACCCCGTTAAAGTCTCACCGGACCCGCGCCAGCGGCTCTGCACGCAGTGCCACGCCCCCAACGCCTTCCGCCAACTCGGTTCTGCGGATGATCGCACACCGTCCGGCGTGCATGAGGGGTTGAGTTGCCTGGATTGCCACTCGTCCCACTCCAACTCCGCCAAGGCGTCCTGCGCCGCCTGCCATCCGTCAAACTCGCATTGCGGCCTGGATGTCGAGAAGATGGATACCTCCTTCCGTTCCACCGGGAGCAAGCACAACATCCACTTCGTTGCCTGCGGCGATTGCCACAACGGCCAGCGGCCAGCAAAAGGAAAATAACCGCAACGCGTCAAGTAAAAGCATGGAACAGGCCCCAAAGCGATTTCTTATCAGTTTTCCAGTTCCCCGTGTTATTAACATGTCAATCTGACCGCTCCTGGCTCGCATGATCACTTCTTGCCCTTTCATAATTCGCTGCTGTTCTTGGGGCGGGTGGTCTTGCATCTGCCCCTGACCGGGTTCACTTTTCTGTACCACTCCATGAGTTAGTCCGGGGACTGGGTTCATGTTAGTTAGTGGTTCTGGTTTTGTCCATCCCCGGCACAGGGAGGGCGAAGCCCGACCGGAGTGAAGGTAGCTGGTGTCCGGTTTGGCTAAGCAACGCTTTTGCATTGCGAAAAACATTGCTCCAGCAAGGAGGAGACATGATGCGGAAGCGATAGGCATAGGTATGTATGCGGTAGTTTCATCAGACGAATCATTACCGGCCAGTCGTGCGCACACGGAGAATAATTGCCGTCCATCTGCGAGGCAGTGAGGCAGCGAGGCAAAGCGCGGCGGCATTGTAGTTCATTGTTACGGCGGGCTAATCCTGAGTCGCACATGCGATGAGAGTCTTAGCCGGATCAAACTCACAACTTACACCGACGGAAGTTATTACAAAAAAGCCGTCTGGGCTTGTCGCCTTTTTAGTGGACATGACGTTGGATTTCTTATTGATAGCCTCCTTAAACACACTTAGTATCCAAAAGCTACGATGAACACAAAAGCCATGATGAACAGTTCGTTTCCGACCCTTGCCGTTCTTCTTTTGAGCTTGAGCACAGCATGGACGAAGCCGGACAACAACGGAACTGTAAACGTGGCTGATACGGGAAATGGAGTGCGAGTCACTTGTGATGCGGGAACGATCGATCTGGAATTGCTTGACACCAATATGCTTCGTGTGGATGTGCGGCCCGGCAACAAGACAAGCCCGCGCACATTGGTGATTGATCCATCATTGAAGATGCCTGCTTTTGCTGGTGCGACAGTCCTTAATGATGCTGAACTCGCGGTCATCCGTTCGGCGCGAATGACCGTGTCGGTTACCCTCTCATTGCCGCTGAGGATTTCAGTAACTGAAGCGGGTGGCCAGAAACTGCTTGAACAAGGTGATCCATTTGAACGCGCCCGTGATCACCAATTAGCTCTGCATCACACTTTTGGTGAGAACCTCTACGGTATGAGCGGCCTGGACCGGCTCGACAATGGAGGCGGCCTGTTGAGGAATAACGGATCAGAAGTGTTGGCGGGAGCACAAGGTGAAGGGGGCGCTCCGTTCTTCTTTACTACACATTACGGAGTACTGATCGATTCCGACGGCGGCACATTTTTTACCAGGGACGGTACCGTCGAGTTCGGCGGCGATTCGCGCGCTGATATTGAGTATTTTGTGATTGTTGGTCGGCCGATGGAGGTGATGTCGGGACTGGCCTTGTTGACTGGGCATCCACCCATGCCGCCGAAATGGACCCTTGGTTTCCTCAATAGCCAGTGGGGATCGGATGAAGCGGAGATCAAACAACTGGCCGCCACCTATCGCCAGAAACACATACCGATCGATGCCTTCATTTTGGATTATGACTGGAAGGCGTGGGGCGAGGATGGTTATGGTGAGTGGCGCTGGAACAGCACCTCGGGACCGGGAAATCAAGCACCGAACAAATTCCCCAACGGCGCCAACGGGAGATTTGCAGCAGAGTTACGGGCCGAAGGCATAAAAATCGCCGGAATTCTGAAGCCGAGAATTCTTGTCTATAAGCAGGACAGCACTGCCGAAATGCACGAGTCGGCCGCGTATGCGGAAGCACACGGGCTATGGTATCCCGGCGAACCCCCGTTGAAGGAGCGCCCGATGGTGCGCAATCTTGATTTTGGCAATCCTGAGACGCGTTCCTGGTTCTGGAAGCATCTTGAACCGACCTTTGATGCGGGCATGATTGCTTGGTGGAATGATGAGGCCGATCACTCTTACCCCAACTGGCCCATTAGCAGCAACGAGATCTATAATTTCAACAACTTCCAGTTCTTTAACATGGGAAGGATGCTCTTCGAGGGTCAGCGCAGACACTCCGATTTGCGGGTCTGGTCTATCAACCGAAACTACTACCTCGGAGCGCAGCGCTACGGTTACGCGGAATGGTCAGGAGACATTCAGACGGGCTTCCAGAGCATGCAGGACCAGCGAGCGCGAATGCTGGCAACACTCGATCTGGGCGAGCCGCATTGGAGCATGGATGTTGGAGGTTTCGCCGGTCATCCTTCATCAGAGAACTACGCACGCTGGATGGAATTTGGGGCTTTTGTGCCCATTTACCGTGTGCATGGCACCTTTGGGGAGAAGCGACAGCCTTGGGTCTATGGTCCCGTCGCCGAGGCGGCGGCGGCGAATGCCATTCGTCTGCGCTATGAGCTGTTGCCATATATTTATTCTTACGAGCGAGTCGCAGCGGAGACTGGCGTTGGCATCGTGCGACCGCTTTTCTGGATGTTTCCTGAGGACCCCCGCGTGTCCAACGAGAGTTCCTCGTGGATGTTCGGTGATGCATTGCTTGTGTCGCCTGTGGTTGAGCATAATGAAGCTATGCATAAAGTTTACCTGCCGCCGGGCGTCTGGTACGACTATTTTCATGGAACACGATTCGAAGGCGGCCAGATTATCTCTTGTAAAGTTGATTCTGACACGTGGAAAGACATTCCACTGTTCGTTCGCGAAGGGTCAGTCATTGTTACTCAACCGACTCAGGATTACACTGATCAACATTCCGTTCCAGAAGTCACACTCGACGTTTTCCCAGGGAGCCAGCCTGCGCAATTCGTTTATTACGATGATGATGGCACGACCTATGCCTATGAACATAATGTTTACTACCGCCAGTCGATCACCATATCCAATAATGCGGTTTCAACGTGCCTGACATTTAATGAACCATCGGGGTCTTACAAGACGGCGCTCAAATCTTATCTTGTAAGAATCCATGGCAATGCGGCAAAGATGGTGCTCCTGGATGGCAATCAGTTGTCATGGGTATCAGAGGAAACATTGACGAAGATGGATCGAAGTGGTTGGTCCAGCGGCCAAGATAGATTTGGTCCTCTCACCATCTTGAGGGTTCCGGCTGGTCGCGAGTCGGTTGTTACTACTCAATAAGGGGAATGAAATCGGCGCAACAAAGCCAATTCGCTTCGCACATTTTTTGAAACCTATAACCTTGATCAACCACGAAACTATTATGAATCCGTCAAAGTTGGGAAACACAATTCTCCTATCGCGTTGTGCATACGCAATAGAAGGTATTCTCATGGGCACAACTTGTATTATATTTGCTTTCTTGCGCCCATATTTTTGCAATTTTTACCCGGTAAATCGTCTCTTCGGCGACTTTCCCAAGGTCGGCATATGCCCCACCATTGACGGCCGCTTGCAACGCGTCCGGGAATTGCAAGAAATCCAGCACGAGTCGTCCCAATCGCTGCGCGGCGTGTTCGCGAAGCACCAGAATTTTGTGAACCGCTAATTTGGCTTATGAAATACGAAACCTCACCGCATTTATTACTGCGGCAATCGTGTCTATGTGTCATGGCTGGTTTGCTTCTCGTCAACGTTTCCGTTTATGCCGCTGACATGGTTTCATTGCGCGAACGGATTTCCCTGAATGCCGGCTGGCGCTTTACCAAAGATGATCTTGCGGGAGTTGGGAACAAACTAAGTTACGCGAACATCAAGGTCTGGATTTTGCCGACCGGAGCGGCGTTGACCAAGGGCACGGCACAAGTAGCAAAGGAGCGCCCGGCGGGAAATCCGAGCGACGACATTGCGTATACGCGAAGCGATTTCGATGACAGCCAGTGGCGGCTGTTAAATCTTCCACATGACTGGGGCATCGAAGGGCCGTTCAAGCAGGAATATCCCGGCGAGACTGGCAAGTTACCCTGGTGGGGCGCCGGTTGGTATCGCAAGCATCTGACGATTCCCGCCGCCGATGAGGGGCGGAAAATCTATTTGGACGTGGACGGAGCGATGTCTTACGCGACGGTCTGGTTGAATGGAAAATTCGTTGGCGGCTGGCCCTACGGCTACGCCTCGTGGCGCGTGGACCTGACACCATTTGTGAGATTTGGAGCGGACAATGTCCTTGCGATCCGCCTTGATAATCCGAAGGAATCGTCCCGCTGGTATCCGGGCGGCGGCATTTACCGGAACGTCTGGCTGGTCAAAACCGCGCCGGTGCATGTGGCACATTGGGGGACTTATGTCACGACGCCAGAAGTCAGTGACCAATCGGCGACCGTGAAAGTCCAGGTCAACGTGGACAACGACACGGATGCCGATTCCGCTGTGACGGTGAAGAATGAAATCTTCGAACTCAAAGTGGACGGCAGCAAAGGTAAATCTGTCGCGGCGCTTGCCACCGCCGGGCTAAAAATAGCCGCGCACCAATCAATGCCGACCGAAGGCCAAATCGTTTTGAAGGATCCCAAGTTGTGGAGCATCGAGCGACCGCATCGTTACGTCGTGGTGATCTCGATTGAGCTGGACGGAAAAAGTATTGACCGTTACGAAACTCCGTTCGGCATTCGCACGATTCAATTTACGGCGGACAATGGCTTTCTCCTGAACGGCAAGCGTGTGCCGTTGAATGGTGTTTGCGATCACCACGATCTTGGGGCACTGGGTGCGGCGATCAACACGCGGGCCTTGGAGCGGCAGGTTGAAATTTTGAAGCAGATGGGCGGCAATGCCATTCGCACCAGCCACAATCCGCCCGCACCAGAACTGCTGGACGTGTGTGACCGTTTGGGCATGGTCGTGATGGACGAGGCGTTCGATTGTTGGGAAAAGGGGAAAAATATAAACGATTATTCTCAACTCTTTGCAGACTGGCATGAGCCGGATCTGCGTGCCTTGGTGCGGCGCGACCGTAATCATCCCTGCATAATTCTCTGGAGCACCGGCAATGAAGTTCTTGAACAGGAAACATTGGAAGGGGCGCAAATCGCGGCCGAACTCAAAGCCATAGTTCAGAGTGAAGACGCCACCCGCCCGGTGACTTCAGCCTGTAATGATAGCGTTTCTGGCTACAATAACTTTCGCAAAGGGGTGGACGTGTTCGGTTACAACTATAAGCCGTTTGAATATGGCAAATTCCACATGGCCAATCCGACCCAGCCGCTTTTTGGCAGTGAGACCGCTTCCTGTATGAGTTCGCGAGGGGAATATTTCTTTCCGGTCAGCGACAATCAGGCCGAGGGGAAGGCGGATTTCCAGATGAGCTCCTACGATCTCTACGCGCCGGAGTGGGCCACCACGCCGGATACGGAATTTCGCGCGCAGGACAAAAATCCATTCGTGGCCGGCGAGTTCGTTTGGACAGGTTTTGACTACCTTGGCGAACCGACGCCCTACAGCAGTGACCAGAGCAATTTGTTGAACTTCACCGATCCGGATAAACGCGCCGCGATGGAGAAAGAATTGCAATCGCTCGGCAAAATCCAAGTGCCGTCGCGCAGTTCTTACTTTGGCATCCTTGACCTCGCCGGCTTTCCCAAAGACTGCTACTATCTCTGCCAATCCCGTTGGCGTCCGAATGTCCCACTGGCGCATATTCTGCCCCATTGGAACTGGCCCGACCGCGTCGGACAAATCACGCCGGTGCATGTTTACACCTCGGGCGACTCGGCGGAATTGTTCCTGAACGGAAAATCCCTTGGGCTGAAGAAAAAAGGCCAGTTTGAATATCGCTTGCGCTGGGATGATGTCGTCTACGAGCCGGGCGAACTCAAAGTCGTCGCCTACAAAAATGGCAGAAAGTGGGCGACGGACATCGTCAAAACCACCGGTTCGCCGGCGAAGTTGATGCTTCAAGCTGACCGTAATAAAATCACTGCTGACGGTCAGGACTTGTCCTTCGTCTCTGTGACCATCGTGGACAAGAATGGATCGCTTGTCCCGCGAAGCAAAAATCACATTCAATTTGCGATTGAAGGGCCGGGTGAGATCATCGCCGTGGACAACGGCGATGCCACCAGCTTCGAACCTTTCCAAGCCAAAGAGCGGAACGCTTACAACGGTCGGGTGCTGGTGATTGTCCGCTCGGAGGCGGGTGTGCCGGGCGTCATCGTTTTGAAAGCCGTCTCGTCCGGACTGGTTTCCGCTGAGGGCAAAATCAAATCAATAACGAACGGTGATACCTTTCCGGCTTGGTAAATCACTCCGGAAACCTGTGTGGGCATGAAATATTATAATGGATTTCGCCCTACCAGCCTGTTGATCTATGGCAATATTTAGGATCGGGGGGTGACGTTCGGAAGATCGGCGTGTCCATATCTTCCCCCCGCGCCACCAATCGCAGCCAATATTTTTCCCGTTGGGATTGAAGATTCCCAGCCATCTAGAACCATCCCTCCAGCAAAAACCTCCAGAGAAGCCAAAAAAGGGCTTTCCCCCAAGCCGCCCACTGTTTGGGAGTTCCCACTCCCGGCAATTTCCTCATCAGTTGCGACAGATTGTAAATGGCCGCCGAAAACTTGAAGCGCTTGTTAAGGTTTGCCCGTCCCCGGAGTGTGGTTCGCCGCGCCCCTCCGGCATCCAGAATATGCGCGAAGGGTCTCTCAAGGCGCATTCCCCGGCTCCTCAACAGTTACTTGCCCGACTTGCTCTTGGCGCTCCGTCCGGCTTTGCGCACCACTCCGGTTTCTTCCGGGGTGAGTTTTTTCAGGTTCCGGTTCCTGACCGGATCGGAAATCACTGTCCGAATCCCCTCCTTCTGCAAGAACCCCATCTCCGGCACCGCGTGATAGCCCTTGTCCGCCGTGGCGCTCTCAATGGTCAAGGTTCCTGCGGGAAGGTCTTTAACCTCATTGAGGTTCTCCTGCGCCTCCAGCACATGCAGCGCAAGATCCTTGTGATCGGGTTCATCTCCCGGACGCACTTCCGCGTTCAATATCGCGCCCGTGTCCAAATCCACCGTGTTCTCCGGCTTGTAAATCATGTCTGTGGCCCCGGCCTTGGTCGGGCCGATCTTGGCGTCCGGATCATTGGGGTTCTCCCAGTCCTGGTTGCTCAGCTTCTTGGGCCGCTTGCGGTCAAACCGCCGGACGGCGTCGCTGTCCTTGGGATCAATCCCGCTCTCGCTGGCCAGGCGGCGGACATATTCCCAGTAAGCCTCCTCGGCTGGCGGTTGACCAGCCCTTTGAGCGAGGCGTTGGCTTCGATCACGGAAGCGTCAATTCCCACATGCCGGCCTTTGACCAGCCCGTGCTGCTGCAAGGCGCGAAGGATCAAAACAAAGACCTGGTCCTAAACCTCCACGCCCAGACGGGAGCGGATGACCGACAGGGTGGTATGGTCCGGAGTGTCCTGGGTCAGGTCATAGCCCAGGAAGGCGCGGATGGAAATGGAATCCTGGCAGCGCAAGGCGATGCCCCGCTCGCTGGAAATGTTCTCGAAGAAACCGACCATGAGCATTTTGAAGTAAACCACAGGGTCAATGCCTGGACGACCCCGGCCATTGCCGGAATAGGAGGCCGCGCAGAGTTGCCGGACTTCGGAAGGGAAGGAAAAAGACTGGAGTGTCCGCTCAAGTTTGGCGTAAAAAGAGGAGGTGGCGGGCTGCGCAAGCTGGCAGGATGGAATGAAAAGCTCCGGCTGCGGCAATGTTTGCGGTTTGAACATTCAAAATAGTAACTTATGCTTACTATAAGTAAATACTATTATCAATAATTTTTCAAATTATTTCAACAGGCTGTTAGGCGCAGGCTGAAGACGCGGTCGCGGCTGTTGGGACCGTCCTCCTCGGCCGAGAGCAGCGATGCGGGCAGAAAATCGCGCAGGTGCTGCTGGAACTGGGCCAGGGTGGTCTGGCGGAGGCGTTGGGTGGTGCGGCGGCCCAGGGCGGCCAGCCGGGAGCGGAAGGCGGGGAAACAGGGTGTGTGCATAGAACGGTATATCTACCGCCTTATTGACACGTCTGCTACACTTTTTAGCATGAAAAACCACACGACCCGATGGGAAACCCAATACACCCGGCTGCGGGACCGGTTTAAAGAACTGGGTTGGATCAGCGAAGGTTACGTGCAGAACCGCGGACCGGGGGCCGGCGGCCCCTGTTATCAATGGACCCGCAAAGTCCGGGGCAAAACCGTCAGCGTGGCCCTGTCACGGGAACAATATGAATGGTTGCGTCAAGCGATCAGCAACTGGCGGCAAATACAACAGACCCTCAAAGAAATGCAGCGATTGTCACGCGAGGTGCTCTTTGCCACCGTGCCCCACCCGCCACGACGCAAACGCCTCGGTAAGAAAGTTTTAGGCCTTATCTAAGGGCCATTCGGGACTGACCCGTTTACGAACTTTCGTCGCACACTCTTCCGGGAATTTCCAACAGGGAAAAGTTTGCCGGACGATGTTTTCGGCGCGACGCCGAAAACCACACGCCAGAGGCGTGTGCTCCCCGAAACACACCATTGGGTCCGTTTTTAACTTCGGAATTCGGGTTTAAGGGATCCGGCGGACGGCAAAGTCCTTGTGTTTTTGACGAATAACCCTGGCTTGTCCGCGCTTATCATTGAGCAGCCCGGCTTTCGCAACTCACGGATTGGTTGACAACGCATGTATCCGTTTTGGGGGACATGACTGGGTTGTTTTTTCTGCCAGAATAAGCGCATGAAAAGATTGATTGTGATCCTTACAACGGCGGCACTGGCACTCAGCAGTATTTCACAACCGAAGGCAAAGGCTCAGGCACAGGCTGATCCCGCGATTGCGAGTGAAAACACAAGCATTGCGAAAGTTGCAAGCCCGCTCTCCAACACCTCGAGTAACGAGCCGGATTTCAGGATCAGCCGCAGGGTCTCCATATCAGTTCCGGACAAGACCATCGAAGATTCGTTTAAAATCGCCGCCGATCTTCTGGTCGAAATGCGCCGGGTTGCGTATCAGCACTGGCAGCGCGACGGCTGGCTGGCTGTCTCTAGCGGCACCATTGGCCCTGAACCCCGTTATGACCCTCGTGATTTTCATTTCGGCCCGAAGTGCGCAGCCTACTTTTGGGGAGATGATCCCGGACTGATTTCTCAAATGGGCGACCGCATTTTCTTTGATGAGCATGACAAGGATGGGAAGCTGGTGTGGGACTATACCCGCATGCAGAGTGGGATTCACATTGCACAAGTCGCCAAGCATTTTTCCGAATATTTCCGCTACTCCGGCCAGGACAAATTCATCATGGATAATTGGGATCGTCAGCTCAAGATCATCAAGTGGACTCTCTCCGAGTATGACCGGAACAACGACGGCTTGATTGAGAATGGCCGGCGGCTTCCGAATCGAGTATGGGCTTACCTGGTTGGCGAGCCGGAGAACGGTTTTATCTTGGATCAAACGAAAAATGATGTTGTGGTGGTAGCCAGCATGGAAGTCTGCGAGTGGCTGCAACTCATGGCCGACTACGGTGCGGCCCACCATCTGCCCGAAACCGGCTGGCTCCAGTCAAAGGCGGTCCAAATGCACAACGCCATCGAGACGCTGGCTTACGATCCCGACGCTGGTTACTACTATCTCCTCTACCGGGCCAACGAGAAAAAGTGGTATCATAGTGGCTGTGGCATTAATGAAGACAGCCGCGAGCTCGACGTCTCGCCATACTATGCCGCCTTTGTGGGAGGAAATGATTCCCGTGGACAGAAGGTTGCCGAATACGCCCGGAGTGTCTTGATGGATAATGGCATCTTTCCGATGCCACTTAGTTATCCCATTTACTACTGGGTATGCACCAATTATCCGTTTCAAGGTTTTATTCCGGGCGGATGCTGGGAAGAGTCATATTACAATTGTGTTCGCGCTTTTTCCAAATACAACATGCTGGACGCAGTCTACGCAGCCGTCAAGCGTCGCAGCGACGCCATTGCCCGGGAAGGCGCTTGCATGGAATGGTATTCACTCAAGCAGGGAATTGGCGGCGGTCGTGACCGATATGGAATTTCAGCCGCCGGCCATTTAAGCGCCATTGTTGAAGGACTGTTCGGAATCACGCCCACCAAGTTCGGGTTTAACGAGATCAACATCTGGCCGGCAATGCCGCCAAACTGGGCGGACCAGCCTGCGACCATCGCCGTCACGCTACCTGACGGCGGGTTCCTGAAATACACTTATTTATTTCAGCCGGAAAAAAAAACCGTGACTCTGTCCATAGAGTCTGACAAACAACGTCGAGGTCATTTTCGGATTCCGGTTCCCGGCCTTACCAAGACCTTGCCATATCCAATCAGTTCACCGATCAGTTCACCGATTAGTTCAATTCATTGGAATGGCGATCAGACCTGGGGCGATATTCGCAAACGGGCCGATGGCCAGTGGGAAGTGATATCTCTTGACCGGTCTTTCACCAAGGCCGTCTTGAAGATTGAATTGGAATGATGGTTGCGCAGATTTCGCCGCCCGGAAACAGTCACAAATCAAATACAACGTTCCAGACCAGCAAAAATTGCCAAATGAAATATATCCTAACTGTATATCTAGCATTTTTTCTGACCGGCGGTTTCTGGTTGGTAATTCACGCAGGTGAAGCCACCACCAATCAGCCACCGCTGCCTTACCGCATTGTTTCATTTCATCAAGGCAAGGCGAATATTGAATTGATCAAGCTTGCAAAGGAGGCGGGTTATAATGGCGTTCAGATCCAAACCGAATATGGCACTCTCAAACCGCTTCAGGAATTTGCGGAATATAATCAGCGAACCCAACTGATCGAAAACTGCCACAAACTAGGAATGGAGGTTTCGATCTGGGTTCATGAATTGAATGACATTCCTAAACAATTCCTGCTAAAACCGGGAACTGGCAAGCTTAAGCCTGGGGAGATATTGTCCAATTATGGGTTCACCGGAGATGATCGAATCGTGCTCAACCTCAACGATCCAAAGTTATGGGCGCTGTTGGACGAACGTTACGAACACATCCTAAAAGACCTTATTCCGGACGTAGACGCATTGGTTTTGACCGTCACCGAAACCCAGGTTCCCGCCACCAATCCGGAGTTGTTTAAACGCTTGGTGCAGTTGCTCGACGACAAGTGCAGAAAATACGGAAAGAAACTCCAAGTCCGCACCTTCGTGTGGCATCTGAACGATCTGAGCAACCTCATGCCGACCATCAAGGAGTTGCCCGAAGACGTGATCATCATGAGCAAGTGCGTGCCGCAGGACTGGCATCTGCGGAGCATTAATGGACTCGAACTGGGCCGGGTAGGCAGCCACGAACAGATCGAGGAATGGGATGTCGAAGGCGAATACTTTGGCCTAAATAAGCTGGTGAATTGCATGCCTGAACTCTTGCAGCGTCAGTTTGCCTATGGGATGAGTCAGGGTATCAAGGGTGTTTGTGTGCGCGTGGATCGAGGCAATCAGAGTGTCCTGCACCAGCCTTCCGAAGTGAACATGTGGGCTTTGGGACTGCTGGCGTCAGGGGAGGTCAGCACTGTGGACGAGGTGTGGAAAACTTGGGCTATCCATCGTTACGGTGACAAGGCCGGTCCGGCCATTATTCCGGCCTTGATCCACAGCACGGACGTGGTGCAGGAGACGCTTTATATCGACAACTTCAGTTTCTTTGATACCCGCAATCCCCCAGGGCCAGCCGATGAAATTGATGCGTTTCAACATCTCGCGAATCCCCAATTGTGGTCCGATAAATACAAATCACTTCATGACCGTTTGGTTATGGGCGACCCTGCCGAGATCGCCCAGGTCGAAAGCAACAAGCTGGTTGCCCTTGAGATGGCCAGTAATTCCGTGGTTGCCCTGGAACGCACCCGATTGTTATTGGAACCTTCCGACTATGTTCAACTGCAACGAGGCCTGCTCGCCAATCAGGTTCAGCTCGAATGGCGGGCACCAATGCACCTTGCCTACCTCCGTCATCGGCTTTTGGTGAATACGAACAATTCATTAAAACGCGAGGAACTGACCGCTGCAATCCGCAAAGACCTTGAGGACATGCGCTCCGCCGTAAAAAATGCTGATCCGACCGTGGCGTCGGATGGAGATCAAGCCTTGAAATGGGCGGACGAGATGGAGCTTTTGTTGCGCTGAAAATCAGGCGGCGGAACTTAAAGAGAACCTGCCTCACCAAAAAACTCGTCCTCGAGCATGAGGCTCAGGCAGTGGTAGATGGGAAGATGAAATTCCTGAATGAGGTAGGTCTCATTTGCCGGGGCCCTTATACACAGGTCACAGTTGGAAAACAATCGTCCCCCGGTTTTTCCGGACAAACCCACTCGAACCAGTCCACGCGCCTTGGCAACTTCCATGGCTGCGCAGACGTTACGAGCATTACCGGACGTGCTGATGCCGACCAGCAAGTCACCTGGACGGCCAAGAACCCAAACGAGCTGCGCAAAGACTAGCTGCGGATCAATATCGTTGGCGAAAGCCGTGCCCAATGACACAAAGCCGGTGAGAGGAATCGCCGGCAATCCCCCTTGCAGTTTGAGCGCAAGCTGCGCCGGAAGGCCATGCTGATCCTTCTGGTTCAATGGGCGTTTATGTACAAAGCCTTTGAGCAATTCGCCTGCCCAATGCTCGGCGTCTGCCGCGCTGCCTCCGTTTCCGCATAAAAGTATTTTGCCGCCGCGCCGGAAACAGTCGCGCATCATCTCGAAAGCCTGAATCACATCGCCTTGGCAAACCGACAACTCAGGGCGCCTCTGCAGCAGATCCTGGACATGCGGGCTCATACAGTAAGAGTCGCAATGGATAACGCTGCATAATCGCCGATCTGCTCGCCGAGCGCAGCCGGAACCACTCGGCAAGCCGAGACACTGGCAGGAAGCGCCTCCGCTCGCAACGTTCGTTCCGCAATGGGCCAAAGCTGGTCTCTCTGGCGGGCGAAAATGCTGCCAATGACAATCATTTCCGGGTTGAGGGTGTCCAGAAGCACCGCCAATCCGCGGCCGAGGTATCTGGCGGTTATTTCGATCACTCGCACAGCGACTGGATTTCCCGCGCTGGCGGCTTCAAATATCTGCCGCGCATCAGCGGCCTCCAAGCCATGCTCCCGAGCAAGTCGTACGATGCCCCCACCGCTGCAAAAACCCTCAAAGGAGCCGTGCTTGCCATAACCCTCGGGACCGTTTTCGGCCAGACGTATATGGCCCACTTCCCCGGCGAGATCGCAAGCACCGGAGTAAAGGCGCCCATCAAGAATCAAGCCCGCCCCCATGCCGGTGCCGAAGGTGAGAAAAACCAGGCTGTTTACGCCCCGTCCAGCGCCCCATTTCCACTCTGCAAACGCGCAAGCGTTGGCATCGTTCTGCAAGTGCGTCTGGACGCCAAACGCTGTTGAGAATCGTTTGCTGATTGGCACGTTGTCCCAACCGGGCAGGTTGGGCGGGCCTAGAACAACGCCGCGCCGGCTGTCCAAAGGGCCGCCGCAACTAATTCCAATGGCCTCGGGTTGCCAGCCGCGGTTGGCGAGCAGTTCGCGGGCAGCCGCCTCAAACTTCAATAAGGTGGATTCCGGCCCCGCGGGCGTTGGGAAAGCCTTACGTTCGATGATGCGAATTTGATCGCCTTCCGCCTGCCCAAGGATCACGGCGCATTTGGTGCCACCGATGTCGAAACCGAGCAAACACTTGGTCATGGCGCCTTCCCCTCCATTGTCGCAGCAGCGGTTGAGGTCGTTACTGGCTTGCTGTCCATCCGTCTGCCGGCACGATAGCCATAAAGCCCGTAGAATGCGATATAGGCGAAGGCGCCAATCGGGACGACAAAGGAGAACTGAATGCCCATTTTGTCCGCGACCCAGCCCTGTAGCAGCGGAAGCAAGGCGGCTCCAAGAACTCCAATCATGAGCAACGAGGCAGCCTGACTTTTGAATGGTCCCAGCCCTTCAATTGCCAGCGAGAAGATGTTCGACCACATTATTGAACAGAACAGTCCGATGCCGAGGATGGCCCATTTCGCCGTTTCGCCAGAAGCCAGCATGCCCGCAAGCAATAGGGCGATGATGACAATGCTGAAAAGAACAAGCATCCGGTGGGCGCTAGCTTCGCCGAGGAAAAACGCCACCAGCAAGACAGCCAGCAAGGTGCCATAGTGTGTTACATTGCTCCAACTGCAAACAGCGCCGACGTTGGCGACAGCCGATGGGTCGAAATAGGTATTGAACACCGGCACGCCTCCGAGACCGGCCGCGATCTTTGGCAATAATGCGATTACTGCAAACGCCAGCACCGGCACAAGCACGACCAAGGCGTGTCGTAAATGTTTCCTCATGTCGCTCAACGCGAAAGCACCCATGAAACGACCGATCATAAGACCGCCCCAATAGAAGGCGAGGAACTTGCTCGCTGTCTCGTGGTTCAAACCGCCCAGCTTGGGCAAACCAAGATAGTTAATCACAGCACTGCCTACACCCACTTCACCGCCGACATACATGAAAATAGCGACCATGCCGAGGACAGTATGCGGATATTTGAGCGCGCCGACACCGTGGCTGATTTGATCGTGGTTGGTGAAGTTGGGCAGGTGGGCAAATTTAAAAAACACCGCCAGCAGCACAAAGACCACGGCAAAGCACAGATACGGAATTTTAACGGAATCAGCCCCGTGCGCCGTCTTACTGGCAAAAAACGTAAAAATCAGCCAGCCACCAATGATGGGGCCGATGGTCGTGCCAAAAGAGTTGAACGCTTGTGACAAATTGAGCCGGCTCGAAGCCGTGCGCTCCGGCCCCAAAATTGTCACATAGGGATTGGCGGCGATTTGCAACATGGCAAAACCGTTCCCGACAATAAACAAGGCAACCAAAAAGAAAGGATAGGAAGTCAAAATTGCTGCCGGGTAGAACAGCGCGCTGCCGGAAGCGGCGATGAGCAGGCCGACAATGACCCCGTTCTTGTAGCCGATCCGGTTGATGGGATCCCCCGAGATCATGGAAATCAGGTAATAAATAAGCGAACCGACGGTGTATCCACCCATCCAAGCAAATTGAATCAGCATCGCGTGGAAATAATCCAGAGTGAAAGCCTCCTTGAAACGCGGAATAAGAATGTCGTTCCACACGGTCATGAACCCCCACATAAAGAAAAGAGTGGTCATGATCGCAAAGGGCATACGATAGGTCTGCCTGCCGTCGGCCGACGTCTGTGACATGGGTTCTCCAGATAAAATGGTCGGATTGTTCATTTGAATTTGTTTTGGTGCGATTTTCTCATGCTATCACCGCTCATAGCCTTGTGCGCGTCTAGGCCGTAGCAGTAAATTTGATTTCGTGAATTTCAAGAGCGCCCGATTTCGGCTCATAAAAGGGTTTGCCCTTTCTCATTCCGACCGTGCCGTAGCTGGAAGCGGTCGATAAGAAGCTGCGAAAATCGCCTTTGATCGCGGGGTGAATATAAAGAACCTTTTCCACGGCATCGTAACGCGCCCCGCTCAAGGCTTGCAGCAGTGCGTAGCTGGACATGGCTCGTGCATACCAGTGGCCACATTCATATTCATCGAAGGGATTGCGTACACGACCGTCGTAACGATCACGAATTGTGCGCACGACATCGAGTCCCTCCTCCACCAGACCCATCCGCATCAGATGCGAAGCAGCCTGGTATTCGATGCCGGTCCACACTTCGTTTGAATAGACAAATGGCAACGAAAGTTCTCCGCCTTTTGGCCAGGTGCAAAGCAGCAGCCCGCCTTCGGCACCGCAGGCATAGCCGGGCCTCTGCGGATTCGGGTGCGCGGTCAGATCCCGCTTCAGGTTGTATTTGTGGACGGCCTGCAGGTGGTTGGCGATCTTCTTTTCATCAACCACTTGTCCCACGCCACAGACTAGGGCCAGCCACGATCCGAGCACGCCATCAGCCAGACAACCCTGACCGTATTGATACTTCGGGCCTTCTTTTTCGAGCCGTGCCACTTCTTCCGGCGGATAATCACCCCGTGAATCGAGCGGGTTCTTCGCGCGCAGGTTTTGCCATTCAACCTTCTGGAAGAAATACTCGCCATTGAACAATTCAGTTTCCATTCGGACCAGTCCCTTGGCCAACAAATCGGCATAAGTGGAAACGTCGTCGCCTAACGTGCGGCCCATCAGGGTCGCGGCCTGCAGTGCGCCGAGGTAAAAACTCGTGCACATGCCGTCCGGTCCCCAGAACTCGATGTCGTAGGTGTTGTGATGCGGTTCTTCAAGCCAGCCTTTGTGGCCGGGATCCCACAGCTCGATGCAATAGTTCAGGCTGGTCCGAATTTTTGGCCAGAGTTTTCGCAACCATTCGGTGTCGCCGCTGATGCGCCACTCACGGTAAACTTTCATGATTCCGCCAAGCTGGCCGTCGGCTGCCGCATAATAATCATGCACCAAAGGTCTGATCGGTAGCGCGCTGCGAAACTGCTGATGCCCACGCTTGTCTTGCGACGGACCAAACTCCGTTTCGCGCAGTGTCCGCTCCAGCGACGGGAACAGATGCGGCAGCGCCTGCGCGTAATTCCAAACGTGAGTGCAACTGCCCTCGCAACTGCCACCATTGTCACCACAACCTTCCCACCCCCACAACCGGCCATCGGTTTGACGCAATACGGTCGGCGACTTCAGAATCGTCAGGTTCGCGGCAACGGCTTCGGTGACTTCGGGCGGCAAAGTGGAATCGTAAAAACAATCGCTGAACCGCTGCGTCTTTTCGCGGAGTTCATCGTAATGCTCGCGCCAGAAATCTGTCACTTCGCCAAGGTTTGCAAACCGTCCGGCATACCATGGTTTGTAATAATCACTTTGCCGGAGTTGGTTGCCAGCCTCGCCGTCTGGATCGCGGCCAACGCGGAGATTTGTCTGGCCGACATACCAGGCAAAGCGCAACACGATCGTTTTCGATGCCCTTGGAGCCAATGTGAACGGCACAAACAAACTTCCTCCAGGAGACGCTTCGCCCAGAGTGACCGGCGGATTCTCGTGGCATTTTCCCTCCTCAATATCTTTCCACGCCATGGTCAGCGCGTCAAACCAGCCGCCTCGAAACCATGTATGATTCACCTTCACCTCCGGATCATCCACCGTGGCGGAAAAAGCACCTTCTTCCCACCCACGGTCTTTGGGTGCGCCACCCCACAAAACGAATCCACCCGGCGTGGCCTTGACTGCGTGCGGGTTCTCTCTCTCCCGCATGAAATTTTTCGCGTTCCAGGAAAAAACCGCTTCTTGAACCTTCGCGGTTTTGTTCGAGAACCGATACTCCAGCGCCGCTACCGGCAGGCAGGCGTTGTCCGAGTCACCGGGTTCGAACGGACTCCACCCCGTCACCTCAACAGTCAACGGCAGTTCTTCATCGGCCAGCGCAACGGTGGCAAACGGAAATCGTGCGCGAAAGGCCGCCTCACGCAAACGCGGCAGCCCGAACGATGTGCCCCCAGTGCCGTTGCCACTGCCGGGCGCGCCAAATTTTTTCCGATCTGGCACCGGCCCTTCAATCACCCGTGGGACATTCGGTGCGCCTTTTACAAATATCGCGGCAAACGTTTCCGGCTCATTGAATATTTCAGGCCGGTTGCGCAAAGAGAAATGCGACAACGCGCCGGTGCCTTCCAGACAAATCATGCCCGCACCGATGCCGCCCATTGGAAAAGCCACTTGGTTTAAGAACTCGCCGACATACTCGCCAAGATATTGCCGGCGACCATCCCCGCTCGATACACGGAGACTCTTTCTTCTGGGAAGGAGTTCATTGCCGCCCCGATCGGATTCACTTCCTGCCGCAGCACCAAGACTTCCGACCGCACCTATGGTCACCGCCGTCAGTTTAAGAAAGTTCCGGCGCGGCATTGATGTGTCTCCATTTCTGGCGGTCGTCATAAGATTTCTTCAGGTTCAATCAAATCGGATTTCAGTTTACAAGATTTGGCCGGTATGTTCGCTTGGTTCAGGAAAAATGAGGGGGTTGAATGCCGTTAAGAATTCCCACATGAAGAAGAGAACGGTCATGATTGCAAAGGGCATATGATAGGTCGGCCTGCCGTCGGCCGACGTCTGTGACATGGGTTCTCCGGGTGAAGTAATTGGATTGCTCATCTGGAAATGTTTTGGATTATATGGCGAGGAGTGCGAAGGTTTCAATGTTGCTGGACAAATATTTTCAGTGTGGATCGTCTTCGGACACCGCTATGGCGTCAACGCTTGTCCAGGCCGGTCGGCTTGCGCCGCGCCCCAGGCGCGGTTGGGCGTCGGTCCCATGGTTAAGACCAGTTTGCCACCGCCAACAATTTCAGCATGGGTGATCCAACTCCGGGTCAGGGCATGGCCGTTAAGAGTCGCCGATTGAATGTAGGGGTTCCGCGCCGAATTGTTCCTAGCAATGACCGTAAAGGTGCTACCGCGGCAGAATCTGCGGTCCAGCTTGAGGGTTGCCTTATCCACGAGGGGACTGCAAATCACATAAATGCCAGTCGGCGGATCCACAGGGTAAAATCCCAGGACGGCAAAGACATACCACGCGGACATCTGCCCGCAATCTTCATTACCGCACATGCCGCCGGGCCCGTTTTTATAAAAGGAGGTTGCCACCTGGCGGACGCGACTTTGGGTTTTCCAAGGCTGGCCAGCATAATTATAGAGATAGGCAAAATTATGGCAAGGCTCGTTTCCATGCCAATACATGCCGATCACACCGTCCATATACTGCCAAGTCACCCCCGATATCTTTTCCTTCGTGTCGAAGAGTTCATCCAGCTTGGCGACAAACTTGTCGTCGCCCCCCATGGCCTTGATTAGGCCGGGAACGTTCTGGGGAACAAAAAAGCTATATTGCCATGCATTTGCTTCAGTATAGTCGGCAAAGCTGATGCGCTTGGGATCAAAAGGCGTTACCCAACTCCCGTCCGAATTGCGGCCCCGCATAAACCCGGTGGTCGGGTCGAATACGTTCAGCCAGTTGGTGGACCGCCGGGCATACTTCTCGGCGATCTCATTTCGGCCGAGACTGCGGGCGAAGCGGGCGAGGCAGGCGTCGTCGTAGGCGAATTCGAGCAGCTTGGAAACGCTCTGGCTTGGGTTGTCACCACCATTGTAAGGCCTGCTTGGTATCCAACCCTGACGCCGGTAGAAGCCATAGCCAGCGTAAGACGCATGGCGCTCGTCCTCCCGCTCGCTCGCTCCTATCATGTCGGACAGCGCCTGGTCCGCATCCCAGTCACGCAACCCTTTGGCATAGGCTTCGGCGATAACGGGGATGGAAGGGTTGCCGATCATGCAATACGTTTCCCGCCCCGCATAGGCACATAGCGGTAGAATCTGCTGCCCCAGAATCTTGTAGTGAGTGAGCATCGTGTTGACGATATCGTTAACCCGGCGCGGCTGCAGCAGCGTCAGCAACGGCTGCTCGGCGCGGAATGTGTCCCACAACGACAAATCCGTGTAATAATCAAATCCGTTGGCTTGGTGAATCTGGTTATCCGGCCCACGGAATTGCCCATCCACATCGCTGAATACAATCGGGGTCAGTTGGACGTGGTAAAGCGCTGTGTAGAAAATCGCTTTTAGGTCGGTATTTGTTGTCTCCACATGAATCTTGCCAAGCGCCTCGTCCCACTTCTCCTTGGCCGCTGCCGCCACCGAGTCGAAATCCCAGGTGGCTATTTCCGCCTGCAAGTTTTTTCGCGCCCCTTCGACGCTGACAGTGGACAAGGCCACCCGGATCACCAGCTTTTCTCCCGCTTTAGTAGTGTAGTCGAAATGGGTCTTGATATCGCGTCCTCGGGCTTCCTTGCCTTCCAGGTTCTTGCCCTCCAGGTTGATGCCTGAGGCGTCAAAGGGTCTCGAGAATTCCGCTACGAAATAGTACTCCTTTACGCCTGCCTCCTCGAAGCATGTGTCGGCGACCGCCTTCCGAAACCCGCTCACCGTATGATCGTTTTCAATGGTCAGCATCGCCTCGGTCGGGTGGTTGCCAAGGCCGTGCCACAGATCGAGCACGACATGCGCCTCCGCCGTCTCCGGAAACGTATAACGCTGCAGACCGACCCGAGTTGTGGCGGTCAGTTCCACCTTTACATTGTAGTCGGGCAAGAACACGCGGTAGTAACCCGGATGCGCCTCCTCCTGATCGTGGGAAAACCGTGCGCGATAACCCTCTCCCGGCGTCTTCCCTGAGGTCAGCTTAAGTTTCCCGACGATGGGTATGAGTAGGACGTTCCCCATATCGGGACAACCCGTGCCGGTAAGATGGTTGTGCGAGAAGCCCAATAGGTTGGTAGCGGAGTAGTGATAACCCGAACACCAGTCCCCAGAAGTGTTCGGCGTGTCTGGTGAAACTTGCACGAAGCCAAAGGGAACGGCCGCTCCCGGATAGACGTGACCATCACGGTCCGTCCCAATCATTGGATTTGCGTAATCCACCACTGAGCCTGGTTCAATTCCACCGTCGGCACGGAGCACCAAGGCGACAAGGTATAGACCGGCGATCAGATGCTTTTTCATAGCGGTGAGGGCCTCTTTTTCATTCAAAAAGGGACAAAATTGTTTTCACGGACAGCAGACATCAAACTGACAAATCAAGCTGAGTGTAGCAGCTTCGACAGACTCCGCCTGTCTCCTCTTTAGTGGACACGACAAGAAATTTGCGCCTTGCCAGCCTTTAACTTTTTAAAGCGAAGACCTTCGGAAAAATGGTGACTCGCAGGTGCGTCGACCCATAAGGAACCGTTCCAAATATCGGATGGACCCGTTTCATTCGGTTCCGTAGGACACACGCCAAAACCACAATAACGAAGAAGGGGAGAGGTTTTGAGCCTCTCCCCCTGTGGTTTTAGCCTCACCAACGAACGCGGCTCTGAATACAAGCGTGTCAATGCCGGAATCCGCGCCGTTTGACCAACTCGTGAGCTGGACGATGCGGTCGGAACCGGGCATCAAGTATTATTCCGGCACGGCGATCTATGAAAAATCTTTTGATTTACAGCAATCCGCAAGCCGCAATCCGCAATCAAAACTCTGGCTGGATTTGGGCAGCGTGCGCGAACTGGCCGAAGTGAAGGTGAACGGCCAGTCCTGCGGCATCGTCTGGACTCCGCCGTTTCGCGCGGACATCACCGGTGCCGTGAAGCCCGGCGAAAACAAATTGGAGATCGAGGTTGTAAACTTCTGGCCCAACCGCACTATCGGTGAAGCGAGCCTGCCGCCAGCGCAACGGCTGACCAGGACGAACATCCGCAAGCTGACCGCGAACACGCCATTAATGGGGTCCGGACTGTTTGGTCCCGTGCAATTGCTGGAAACCGGCTCGCCGCAGTGAGCGTCATTACATGGCAAGATGCCAAAGCCGGTTCGACTCAAGCCAATGAATATTCGTCCGAAATTTTTCAATGCATCGCGGTGGAGCCTTTTGGGCGCAGACCTTTGGCTGTCGCTGGTGATGCTTTTTTTTGCGCCCGACAGCCCGGCGCAGACCGGCGCGGACGACCGCGTGCCTCCGTCAACCAGCGATTTCCCGGCTCGGTCAATGTCAGCCTTTTTGATGGTCACGTGGAAAACTGCAAGCTTGATGGTCTTTGGTTCTACATGTGGAGCGGGACATACGTTCCTCTCCCAAAACGACCCGGTTTGCCTTGATTTCATCAGGGCACCGAAGTCGCTGACTGTATTACGTGCTTGCAGTGGATATGTTGGAAAATGTGCCTCAATCAGATAGAAACATAGCCGCATGAAATCCATGACTTCACGGGAACGGCTGGCGGCGACGTTGAACCATCAGCCCACCGACCGCCTGTGCGTGGATTTCGGCGCCGGCTTCCAGACCGGCATGGGCACCGGCGCGGTACACCGGTTGCGCGAAGCGGTGCTCGGCAGGAGCAATCATCGCGTCAAGGTCATCGAGTCCTATCAGATGCTCGGCGAGATTGACGAGGAGTTGCGCCGAGCGCTCGGCCTGGACGTGGTGGGTGTGCATGGGCCGGGCACGATGTTCGGCTTTAAGAACGAAGGTTGGAAGCCGTTCACCATGTTCGACGGCACGCCGGTACTCGTGCCGGAAAAATTCAACGTCACGCCCGCCCCCGACGGCGGCTGGCTGATGCATCCGGAAGGCGACACCGGCGCGCCAGCCAGTGCGTGGATGCCGAAGGACACTTGTTTCTTCGACTCGCTCAACCGCCAGCCGCCGCTCGACGAATCGAAACTCGATCCCGCCGACAACTGCGAGGAAATGGGCGTGGTCGGCGAAGAGGAAGTGCAGCACTTTGCCCGGCTGGCGAAGCATTATTACGAAACGACCCGCTATGGCATCTACCTGACGCTGCCGGGAACCGCATTTGGCGACATCGCGCTGGTGCCGGCACCGTGGATGAAAAATCCGAAAGGCATCCGCGGCGTGCCGGAGTGGTACATGGCCACCGTGACGAACCGCGATTACGTGATGAAAGTGTTCGAGGTCCAGTGCCAGGCCGCGCTCAAGAGCATTGAGAAACTGGCCGCCGCCGTTGGCGACCGCGCGCAGGTCGTCTTCGTGAGCGGCACGGATTTTGGCACGCAGACCGGGCAGTTTTGCTCGGTGCAGACTTACCGCGAACTTTACCAACCGTTTCACAAGGCCGTGAACGACCAGATTCACAAGCTGACGAAGTGGAAGACGTTCATCCACAGTTGCGGCTCAGTGTGCCCGTTCATCCCGGAGTTCATCGTAGCCGGCTTTGACGTGCTGAACCCGGTGCAGTGCTCCGCCAAGGGCATGGACCCGCGCACGCTGAAGCGCGAGTTTGGCCGGGACATCGTGTTCTGGGGCGGCGGCGTGGACACGCAGAAGACGCTGCCCTTCGGCACGCCCGGGGAGGTCTATCGCGAAGTCCGCGAACGCATCGAGATCTTCGCCGAAGGCGGCGGCTTTGTTTTCAACAGCATTCACAACGTCCAAAGCAACGTCCCGACGGAAAATATTCTGGCCATGTTCCGCGCCATCAAGGACAGCCTGAAACCCTGAATCCAACACCCGACTATGATTACACCCACCAAAACTGACAACTCCGGCCCCCAAGCCAGTTACAACTTCGGCTACATCTGGTTGATTTCGGTCGTGGCGGCGCTGGGTGGGTTGCTATTCGGTTACGACTGGGTGGTCATTGGCGGCGCGAAACCGTTTTTCGAAAGGTATTTTCATCTGACTGACGCCGCCCAATCCGGCTGGGCGAACAGTTGCGCGCTCGTCGGCGCGCTCGTCGGCGCGCTCGTCGCCGGGGCGCTCAGCGACAAGTTTGGCCGCAAGCGGCTGCTGATTTTTTCGGCGGCGCTGTTCGCCGGCACCTCGCTCGGCAACGCGCTGGCGTTGAACTTCACCATTTTTGTCGCCTGGCGGATGCTCGGCGGCGTGGCCATCGGCCTGGCATCAAACCTTTCGCCCATGTACATCGCCGAGGTCGCGCCGGCGCAGATGCGCGGCAAGCTCGTTTCCATCAACCAGCTCACCATCGTCATCGGCATTTTGGCGGCGCAATTCATCAACTGGAGCCTGGTCCGCAACTTGCCGGCGGGCGCGACGGATGAGTTCATCCAAAGCTCCTGGTACGGCCAGACTGGCTGGCGCTGGATGTTTGGCATCACCGCCATTCCCTCGCTGCTGTTTTTCGCGGGCATGTTTGCCGTGCCGGAAAGCCCGCGCTGGCTGGCCAAAAACGGCAAATCCGATCGCGCACGCGGCGTGCTGGCGAAAATCGGCGGCGACAACTACGCCCGGGCCGCGCTGGCCGACATCGAAGCCACGCTGGTCAACGAGGTCGAAAAGGTGAATTTCCGCGACCTGCTCGCTCCGCAGATGAGGAAGGTCCTGCTGCTGGGCGTGGTGCTGGCCATGTTTCAGCAATGGTGCGGCATCAATGTTATTTTCAATTATGCAGAGGAAATTTTCAAAGCCGCGGGCTACGACATTTCGACCGTGCTCAAAAACATCGCCTGGACCGGTTCGGTGAATCTGGCGTTCACGTTTGTCGCGCTCGGCGTGGTGGACCGTGGCGGGCGACGCCCGCTGATGCTGTTCGGCGCCGCGGCGCTGGCGGTGATTTATTTCGGCATGGGCTTATGCTATCACAGCGGCGTCAAAGGCCTGCCGATGTTGTTGCTTGTGCTGGCGGCGATTGCCAGTTACTCGATGTCGCTCGCACCGGTGACGTGGGTGATCATTTCGGAGATTTTCCCTAACCGCATCCGGGGAGCGGCGATGGCGATTGCCGTGGCTGCGTTGTGGCTGGCCTGTTTCATCCTGACTTACACGTTCCCGATTTTGAATTCAACCCTCGGCCCGGCCGGCACCTTCTGGCTTTATGCCGTCATCTGTGTGCTCGGATTCGTTTTCATCTGGAAGAAATTGCCGGAAACCAAGGGGCGAACATTGGAACAAATTGAAAGTGAATTGGTGAATAAACCAGGAACAACCGGACGCAAGACATGACCATGGTGGTATCCGGAGCGGTTCGTACAGCAGGCGTTGGGGCACAATTCCAAGGCGGTGCATCATGCCTACTCGAAGCACGCCGAAGTCACCGTGCCGTCGCTGGATGATTCGCGGTTGACATTGCACTCCCAGCGTGGCAGTTCTCGTCGTTATATGGATGGAAGAACGAAATGGAGACCGTTGTGAGCGAGAAATCTTCCGGTGGCTTCTGGGCTGTATTTGGCAAGATAAGTGCCGTTCTGACGGCAATCGCCACAGTTATCGCCATCTACTTGGCTAAAAAAGCATTGTTTTCCAGTCAGCTTTTGTTAAGTGCATAATCCCGAAATCAATCAGTTTCGCCAGTTCGGATAAAGTGCCAGCGGCGGAATAACGGCCACACATGATGCGTGAGAATATCTTGGCCGGTTGGACAATGGCCGTCCAACAGCCCGAAATATATTTGCCGGGGTTGCCGGAACAAAATCAGCATTGCCGACCTTGACGGGATTTTTTGCGAGGAGATCAAAGGCTATTCGCTTTCGCCCGAAGCCATTGCCAATTACCTCAAAAGTTCCGACGAAACGGCCAACGGGAAAGAACGTCTCATCGCCGTGCAGCAGGAAGAATTGCAACGCGTTCGGAAAGAGATTCAGCGCACCTATGATTTGTATCAGCAGGAAAAACTGGACGCCGATGGATTCAGCAAATTCTACACCCCGCTTGAAGAACGCCGGAAACAGCTTGAGGCCGAGATTCCCCGTCTGGAAGCGCAAGTGGACATCCTCAAAGTGAACAACCTTTCAGCCGCAGAAATTGCTTCGCAAGCGAGCAACCTCTACGACCACTGGCAGACGATGCAGCCCGAAGAAAAGCGTGGAATCATCGAAGTCATCACTGATAAAATCATCATTGGCAAAGACGAAATTACCATAAACCTTTCCTACGCGCCATCTTGTAAAGATATGGCAAATAGGTGGCGGAAGGGGTGGGATTCGAACCCACGGTAGCCTTGCGACTACGCCTGATTTCGAATCAGGTGCCTTTAACCACTCAGCCACCCTTCCAACCATTTATTATAAATGACTTATGCAGACACAGAAACTTCATTGTTGACAATCTGATACTGTTATCTGATACTGTTTGTATGAATTCGTCAAAATCTCAACAAACAGACCCTGACACAGCTACAGACCAACAATTGGAATCAGAATGGCAAAAGACGCCTTATGCCAACCTAATCCGCTACAAGTCGTCGAAGGTCTATTTTGCACGTGTTAGGATTCGGGGCAAGCTCATTCGCCGCGCCCTCAAGACAAAACTGCTTTCTGTCGCCAAGATGCGACTGGCCGACTTGGAAAAAGAGGAACGCCAGAGGGCAGAGAGCCAGACGGCGGTTGCCGGTGGCAAGATGACCTTTGGGAACGCTCTGGCGGTCTACCGGAGGCGTTTACAGGGTGATATATCACTAAAGCCCCGCAGCAAAGAATACCGTGAGGAACGGATTGCGGCCCTGCTCAAGTCTTGGCCTAGTTTGGAGAATACGGACGTGCGGAGAATCTCAAAGGCTGACTGCCTGAACTGGGCTGCGGATTATCAGGGGAAAGTCTCGCCAACCAATTTTAACAACACGGTAGGCTCTCTAAGACTCGTTTTGGACGTTGCCGTTGAGGCCGGGGCGCGATACGACAACCCCGCCAAGTTCATCAAGCGAGCGCGAATTGTTATCAGAGCGCCTGAACTGCCTAGTCAGGAAGACTTTCAAAAGGTTCTCGCCAACATTAAGCACAAGCGCGTCGCGGATTTGATTCGTTTCGTCGCGTTCTCAGGAATGCGTATATCGGAAGCGGCAAAAGTTACTTGGCGGGATGTGGACTTTGAGAAAAAGCAAATCACCGTGCGGGGCGATGAGAAAACAGGCACGAAGAACTGGGACGTAAGACCCGCCCCCATGATTCCAGAGATGAGAGCTTTACTTGAACGCCTGCGGGATGCGAAGCCAGACCGCAAGCCGACAGACCCCGTGATGAGCGCAAAACATTTTCTCGGTTCAGTAAAGACCGCCTGCCGCAAGCTTGGCGTTTCGTATTTCAATCACCACGCAATGCGGCATTTGTTTATCACCCGTTGCATGGAATTGGGGATTAACGTGAGTGTGATTGCTGAATGGGTTGGACACAAAGACGGCGGGGCTTTGATTTTGAAACGTTATTCGCACGTTCGCCCCGCACATGCGGCAGAAATGGCAGAGCGCGTTACGTTCGCGAATCCAGACCCCTCCAAGGTTGTGCCGATGCCGCAAGCTGCGGTTGCCTGACAGCCTACAGCGTTTTGATCACAAAACGCTGTAGCCCTTTACGCAGCGAACGCATAGGCGGAATGCCGTTCCATGAACGTGTCAACATCCTTGCGCGGTATCAGCACACGGCCAAACACCTTGCACCGCCGCAGGTGGCCCCGGTCAATCTGCCGCCTGATAGATTTCTCGCTCATTCGTAGAATGGTTGCCGCTTCTGCAATGGTGTAAGGCGAGTTGCCGAGACGGTTTAAACCTGTATCATTTTCCTTTTGGTTAGTGGTTAAATTTGTGTCGCCCATGATAGCAGTATGCAGAGGACTTGGGTTTTATGTCAAGAAGATTCGTTAATCATTAAATTATTTATTATTAAATTAAAAGAGTGATTGGGAAGACCGTTTTACCAGTGATGGGCAAGTCTAAAGTCGAATCATTTTGTCCAAATAGAGCCAATGGGGGGTAGGGGGCCACCACGGCTATTTTTGAAATTTTTAGCAAGTCGCCTCTGCTGATTGTGCCAAAAGGGTAAAATTTCTCTCGTTCTGGGCCACACTTCTAACCAGTTACAGAGATTGGCAACTACCTTTGGTACGTACTGGAATATCAATAAAATGACCCGACGACGGGCAGGCTGTGACACTCTTTGTTCTCTCTCCCCCGAAATTTTCAATTTCCATCGTTTCGATTTTTGGGGTAGCCTTCTGACCACAGTGCAGGGCAATTTTGACATGCAAAATCAGGCAAATTGTGAACGGTTAACCAACTGGTTACGTTACACGCTTCTTTATTTATAGCTGTCTGACCATGTTACAACATTCACCAAGCGGTTTCGTACAGGTTCAATGTTCATCCGCGAGTGCCAAGAGGTTCATTAAATTGTTCCTCGGCATCAATCCAACCGATTATTGGTTTCATCAAACCCTCACGTTTAAAGACAGGGTGTCGGATATGGCCACGGCCCATGCTGACTTAAAAAAGTTGCTGGACTCGCTCGGCAGGGTTATTCCTGATATGGCCTGCTTTTGGATTGCAGAATACCAAAAGAGCCTTGGCATTCACTTCCACGTCATATTCTTGTTTTTTGGATGGCAGGCGTTACAACCAGAACCGATGCGCAAAGCATTCGGCCACGCAGTATTTACCCGTTGGAATAGGCTACACGATGGCAAACTGGCGAGAGTGGCCAATAAAATGACACTGCGGAAAAAGGATTTTGGCTGTCTTAGCTATCTGCTCAAGAGTATTACACCGACAGACGACAGGCTGGCGCGGGAGCCTCACTGGCATGGGGTTCGCAACAGGAAGCTCATTACGGCCAATTCATCCCCCGTAGAGCGCAAAGAGGTACTCGTTACCTATGAACAAATCTTCGGCCTGCGCAATCTGCGGTTCTACCTGCCCAGAGATAAAAAGGTTTCAGATGAGGATGTCCTTTAGGAGTCGGATGCCAAGGGTATGATTGGCAAGAACCAATGATTGCCTTGTCACGGTTGCTGCAAGCGGAAAAAGCCATTGCTCCACCCGACATCCACATATTGAACGCCATTCGTTGAAGCCGCAAAAAATGGCAAACCGTAGTTTGTCCATGCCGTTAAATCGCCAGACGTTTGAATCTGGTAGTAACCACCGGCTGCGAGATTGCCGAAGTCCAAGCGCAGAGCTTTTGAAGCAACAACTGTTGGCAGTGGAATGCCAGCCTCGTACTGATACAACTGTTGAACCTCATTCGCTGACAGTCCACGGTTGTAAATGCGGACGGAATCCAGCATTCCTTGAAAGGCGAGCGTTCCATCAAACCTCATTCCCAACCTTGCGGGCGTTATATTGTTCGTGCCAGCGGGCGTTGTGCTCGACCCAATTATGGAAAGGCTCACACCATTGCAAAACATCATCACGTTCGTTGTCGATGGTTGGTAAACTGCCACGATATGCTGCCAGACGTTTGTTTGATACGATAAGGCGGGGGTATCCCAAGAAGGTCCGCTGTTCAGGTGATTGCGTGGAAGGAATCTAAATCCTGATGGCGTGGCCGATGGAGTGCCAAGAAGCGAACCCAAATGCAACTCGAAATTGCTTGTTCCTTTTGAAATCAGGAATCGCGCCTGTGTTGAACTGTTGCTGATATTAAAAAAGCCTGCGGAGTTGAACCACATGCTGACGGTGAAATCCTGTGAACCAAAGACGTTGGTTGACGTTGGAATCTGAATGTAACTGCTTCCATTGAAATAATACGCTCGGTTGGCGTTTCCAAACCTGTCGGTGGCCAGTGTTGCCCCGAAGACCGTTCCGTTATTCGTGCCGATGGCGTCATTCGCGTTCCCGTTAAACGGATAATAGGCAACAAGTCCATTGGCGAAAGTTTGACCACTAACCGGAGAGGCGGTTGCCGCCACAAGGGCCAAAACCAACGAGGATAGACCAAACAAACGGGCGATAGCTGTCATAAGGAAATTTCAAGTATGTTTTGAATCATTTTTTTCCCCGAATTTGATAAAATTAAGCAGAGTGCTCCGCACATTGCAAGCTAAAAAACGGGCCTATAGTCCCTGTTATTCTCGCCTTTGAGGCTGGCACAGTTGCCTGAATGCTTAGACGGGACTTAAACAAATCGTTTGGCGTCGTACTCCGCAACCACAGGAAGGCGGCCAAGATGAGTCAGGAAAAGCTGAGTGAGAAGGCCGATGTTGACGTTAAAATGATTGGCAGGATTGAGACGTTTATTCGGAATCCGAGTTTGAATTTGGCTGATTCTCTGGCACACGCTCTTGGGGTGCCTCTCTGGCAGATGATTAAAGAGGCAGACGACTTACGGCAGAAAGCCAAAAGGAAGTAACGTAGCCTCGCCGTGTCCCTGCCCTTTTTTGTTAAGAATCACACGTAAACGGCCTGTCTTGCGCCAGAATTGACCGCTGGCCAGCTTTGACAGCGCGGAACGTAAATAACACACACACACGCGCCGGGGCGTCTGATACTGCTTTCTGATACCGTAGGCCGGGAAACCTGCCCGAACGTGTCCAGACCTGTCCAAGTCGCCCCGCCTGAGAAGCGTTAACAATCACAGGTAAGACCGTGCTTGTCCGAGGGTGTACAAGGCTGTCCAAGTCTGGAAAAGTTTGGGAAAACCCTTGTTTAGCGATTTCGAATCAGGTGCCTTTAACCACTCAGCCACCCTTCCGCGCAAGCCGCTGGTGAAGACTCCATGCGCTGCGTTCCAACCGAACACATTGTGCGTGCGTTGGCATCGGGGGCAAGCTCATTCGCAATGCCGGAGGGCCGCTGGGGCACCCGGCACGGTGATCGGAGCGCCGCATTCATGCGGCAGCAGACACGTGTGATGGAGCATTCTGCCGGATAAATCCGGCGTTCCTTCCAAAGCAATGCGGCTGGACTTGTCGCAGTGCCAGGGTGCGCCCCGAACCGCCCGCCAGACCAACGTGGTTATTTTTCAACTTGCGCAACCGGACGGACTCCCTACTTTTTCCACGGTTAAAAACAATGAACTGATTTCAGAGCCATCCCATTGGAAATATGCTTACAACCATTAATTTTGTTGGAGATTTTGAATTTTATAGTTCAAAAAAGCCGCTCATTCCATCCCATAGCGTCGAGGAATGTCAAAAATGCTCGATTTTCAAGGGTTTTCATCAAATTCCTGTGGGATGGCTGTGAACTGATTTTATGAAAAAAACCAAACTATTGATGACCGTGTTGATGGTATCGCTCCTGGCGTTTGGCAGGTTGGATTGGGCTGGGCTCATCGGCGCGGGTTGACAGTAATGTCTTCGGTTTGGTTACCCGCTGCCAAACCCGAGCCGTTTCTGTTGCGCGGCGGCTTGAGGACATCATTCACGCGATCCAGCGCGTTGGATAGCTCCACTCTGACAGCCTCCAATTTCTGCTTCTCCCACTTGAGCACGCCCTCCAGCTTGTCGGTCGCACCGAAGAAGAATGCGCCGCGGAGTTGGAACGGAATGTGTAGTCTCATAATGCGAATCAAGATCATTTCATCCTTTGGCGGTAGCCGCTTGATGCATCCTGCCTGGTCTCACGCGGGCGCTGGCTGTGGCGCGCGCAGCCTCACCTGTTTCAACACGTTGAAGATTTCAAACGTTGCACTCGCTTTGAGCAGTTGTTCGACAAGGCGAGGCGCTTTGCTCAACCTAGCCACACCGTAAATCAGGTTCAGGTATGCCGGCACGTCGGTTTCCGGAATGGCGAACAGAAAGATCAGGTTTACCTGCAGCCGGTCGCTTTTCATCCAGATTACCGGCGACGCCCACCGGCCCAGCGCGAAGCACGGTTTGTTCAAACCCTTGACCCGCGCGTGCGGCAGCGCCCAGCCGGCTTCAGTCACAGTGTTGCAGAGGTATTCGCGGTTGAGCACGGCTTGATAAAACGGCAGCATGTCGGACACGCGCCCCTCGCGCTGGAGCGCTGCGCTCAACTCTTGGATGACCGTAGGGGCATTCTGTCCGCGCAAATGCGGAACAATCAGTCCCGGACTGGTGAAGTCCGCCAGGGTGGGGGCCGATCTGGGAGCGATGATCTCGCTAGCTGACATGGGCGAGTGCTTTCCTTATGCGTTTGGCAGGCTCGGGCGCGGCTGGTTTCGAATCCTCACCAGTCCGCCCAGAATAGACCGGCTCGTCTTCGGGGAGATAGAGGTAGCGACCGCAGTTGCCGCAAAGCTGGATGTCCGTTCCATGTATGATCGTCGTGATCGTGCCAAGGGGCACGCGCATGTGGCACCCGGTGCAAACCTGGTTCCGAACGGCAGCTAGTCCCTTCTTGCCGCGCGCCATGAGGCGGTCGTAATGGCCGAGAATCTGGCTGGGGATTTTTTCACGCAAGGTCTGGGTCAGCTTTTTCTGTTCCGGTGAATGCCGGCGGGTTTGAAATTCCAGGTCCTGCAGCGCGAGCAAATTTTCCATGAGATTCTTCATTGAGCTGCCCTGTTGCAAGCGCCGTGCCGCCGGCCCCCGCAGCGAAGCAAGGCCGTTGATTAAACGCGACTTGGGAAACCAATTCGCCGGAGAAGTCGCGCGCAATCCGCTGGCAGCGCGTCGTTTTGTGCATTACTTGCACCGCCGCTTGGGATTTTGTGCAGCAAACTGATGAGTGAGTTCGAGCATGAAAGCCAAGAGTTGAGCGTTGCACAAATCCCGTCGCCTTCGCGCAAAAGTTGCACCAAACAGCACGACGGCTGGTACAGCAAAGGGCGGCCCCCAAACAAAGGAATTCCCCAACACCCTGCAACCATTCGCGTTAGGCCGACGTGTCTCGATCCGGCACCACGGCTGCTTAGTTATCGCCAAATGAATTTAGGCCAATTCACCGAACCCAAGCTGCTCATCCCGCGGCTGCTCAGTGACCGGCAGGAGGGGGCGATTATGGAATTGACCAGACGCCTGGAAACCACGGGCCGCATCAAAAACACTCCGGCATTCGTTGAAGCGGTGCTTAAACGCGAAGCCGAGCTTCCCACCTTCATTGACGGCGTGGCCTTGCCGCACGTGCGCGGAGGGGCGGTGCAGAGACTCTCCATGGCGACCGGCCTTTCGACCGTCGGCATTTCGTGGGGCACGGGCAAGCGGTGCGTCGCGCATGCGGTGTTCCTTTTTGCCGTGCCGTTGACCGACGCGCAGACGTATGTGTCGGTGCTGTCGGGCTTGTCCAGCCTGATTCAAAACGAACCTGCCCTTGCAGCCCTGATGCGCGCGACACAACCGGAAGAAATGCTCAACGTCCTGAGAACAGTGCGAATGGTTCGTGTTGGGCACAGCCCGGCAAGCGCTGACGGCACGCCGGTTGGACGCGAGACGTGAATCGATGCGCAACAGTTCCAACAACCTTATTCGCCGTGAGGATGACGTCGTGCGACTGTGCCTCTTGCCGGCGGTCGATTTCTCCGACCTCGCCTCATTGTTTAACGAGCTAGACCGTCGTAAGCAGTATCGAGTCTGCCTTGATGTCAGTGACGTTGCGCGCTGGGGCACGGTGGAATTTCGCGTGCTGGGCAGCTTCGCGGAATCGTTCAAACTGCACGGCGGTTTTGTGCGACTGGAAAACGCGGGTGCCAACATGGCGGCGTTGGTCCGCAGCTTTGGTTGCGACAAACTGTTGTCTGACCTGTCGGCACAAACTGCTTCTCCTTGATGGCTGCCGATTCAAGAACGCAATGGATCAATTGAAGATCATTCAGGAAATCATCACGCTCTGCGTGTTCGCAGGGTTTGCTCTCCTCTATCGTGGCGGGCGTCTTCGGTGGAATCATGTGGCCGCGTTTCTCTGCATCGCGGTGGCCGTGGCGTTCACTTTCCCGCCGCAGAATCAATGAGGGAGGCATAGTCATGCGGCGGCGATTCAAAGAACACAGCGCAAAGCTCGTCGTCATCAAGGATACGCCGCAGTCCATCGCCCTCGGCGCAGCGATTGGAATCTTTCTCGGCTTCACGCCGCTGTTTGGACTGAAGACGCTGCTGGCGTTCCTGCTGGCCGCTCTATTTCGCGTGAACAAAATTGCGGCGGTCGTGACCGTGAGCTTGCACGACGTGTTGTTCCTACTCTGGCCAGTGGTGTATCGCGTTGAATTCGACCTCGGCTACTGGCTGTTGCACGAGCCGCACCAGTGGCCGCCGCGCCTAGACCTCCACCGCATGGATTACCGGGTGTGGTTTCATTGGAAGCACTTCGCCGCCGTCGGCGGCCCGACGTTGCTTGGCTCTGTCATTTTGGGCGTGCCGGCAAGTGTAGTGGTATATTCGTTGCTGAAGCGGATGCTGGTGCGAAGGCAGCAGCGACATGCCGAAGCGAATGCGCTTGTCCAAGCCCACCTCAATAAGTAACCACGTCAACAATATTCGATGGTCGAAATCTCAAGTCCCGTTCGCCAAAGACTAATTTTCCACTGGCCATGACAATCTCGCCCGTCTCATCCACAAACACGTCATAAATCGTTCGACCATCCTTCAGAACCAGCTTCACACGCACCGGACGACAAGAGAGCTTGCAGAGTTGGCTGGCCTTGGCCAACAGGTTGTCGGGAATGCGAGGTTTCATTTTGGTGCATTTCCAAATCGAGCCTGCGCAGTCCATTGGGCTAATGCTGTCCCGGCCGCCAATCGGAACTTGCCTCCAGATCCGGGCAATGCTGTTCCAGCAGCAATCGTCGCGTTGTATGCAGCCGCTGCATCATGACTTCTGCCACCCGCTTGAACATCTCGTAGCCGAGTTCATGGTCTTTCTCGCACAGCTCCCGGAGGCGGGTGCCATAGAAAAAGATCGCTTCCGTCGGTTCCAGCGCGCGGGCGCGCAGGTGCCAGATGTAAGGCGAAAAGATCCACGACCAGCCGAGCAGTTCGGCATCCCCGACAGTTTGCAGCAACACAACTCGTCCGTGGCCATCCGATGCCTCCAGCACAACCTTGCCAGCCACGATGAGATAAAGCCGATTTGCAATGTCCCCTTCGCGGAAGATTAACTCGTCCGACTCGAACCAGGTCTGCCTGGCACTCTCGGCCAGTGTCCGCAGGTGCCCGGCACGCCAGTCTTTGAAAAAGGGCTGATCGGCGACGAGGTCGTACACCGTTTTCACTGTTCGTCTCGCGGGTGGTGAACCGAGTGATGCCTTCATTTTCATGGCCATGTAATACGCTCGCCGACGGCTCGACGCCGGGCCGGGATGGTTGGAGCCGAATCTCCCGGCCCTTTGGTGTCCTCCTGAATCGTCAGTGACGGCTGCCATGAGTGGCTATACTTCCACCACGGCGTTGCGACCGCCGTATGGATTGGGCACATAAGCCTTGGCATTTGGCGGGTCCACCCATTCGCCGTTCACCACGAAACGGTACTCGTAGCGGCCGGGTGCCAGCAGCACGTCCTTGAACCACTTGGTGCCACCGATGAAAGCTAGACGTGTGGCTCTGGGCTTCCAGTCGTTGAATGTACCGGCCACGGAGACACGCCGGGCTTCGGGGATATCCAGTTCAAAACGCACCATGCGCTGGGCGGCCTGAGTCTGCGCGGACTGAGGTTTGCTTTCCGCAGGTTTCGCGTGCGGGGCCGTTTTGGGCGGGCTGCCTGAAAATGGCGGCGGGGTTGATGTTGGTGGTTTCGTGGTTTGCGTTGCGGGTCTGTTCGGCAGGTTCATAGTTTTGTGTTTGGTTACAGATGTTGGTTATGAAGCCGTGAGCATGGCTGGAATGTAGAGAGACGTGCTGTGGAACATTCGATTAGTAGGACGGAGTTGTAGCGGCCAAATGGGTTGGACACGCGACCGAGTGCCTTGGGGTCGGGAATCCACTGGCCGTCCACGACGAAGAGGTATTCATAACGCCCGGCAGGCAGCCAAATTTCTTTCGCCCATTTGAGATCGTGCAGACGCATCATCGGTGTAGCAGACGGGTTCCAGTCATTAAACGAACCCGCCAGAAAAATTGTTCGGGCTTCGGGCGCGACGAGTTCAAAACTCACCCGGCGCGCGGTCGCTGGTGCTTTGACTGGCTCCGCAGCCGTGGCGGTCGTGACAGCCTTAGTAGCTGGCAACGGTGGAGGTTCGCCAATTCCCCAGCGAGAGGTCGGCAGACACTGGACTTCTGGCGAGGACACATGCGCCGGCCGCGCCACTTGACCGGCGGGCGCTTCGGTGTTCGATCCCGTGCCTTCGGACGGATGATGGTTCGGCTTAACTCGCGCGTCTGGCGTGAGTTTTATCTTTGGCAATTTCATAAAATCATTCTCTCGCGTTCTCACCTGACCTTCAGCATCGTGTTGCGACTGGTGACAATCGTACTTAAAAGCGATTCGGGCGACAGGCGCCAAGGGGGTGGGGATGGGGAATCCCGCTGAAGAAACGCTCCGCCACCCGAATCAAAGGTTGCGCAGCGAGTGGCATCTCGACACCGCCCGCCGCGAATGATCAGCGCGACACCCGGCTACCCTGGCTTAATGACTGCGCCCGCTACGCGGTTTGCGAACCTTGCCAGAGGCAGGCGGCACCGTTTGCTGCTGCTGCGGCTTTTGGGCTTGCGTTGCCGCTGGCGGACTCGCCGGTGCCGCCGAGGCGGCTGGCGCCAATAGTTTTGGAGTTGCGCCAGTGTCAGCCGCTGGGCGCTGTGGTGCGTTCACAGCCGCAGGAGGTGATGTCGCCGGCTTTAGGGTTGGCGTTGTTTGTGGGGCAGGCGTCGTAACAGTAGTTTGATTGTTCATAAACTTTTTTGTCGTTTTGAAATTGGCTCGTTAATTTGGCCACAGGGGATTCGTCGCATTGCTGATGCCAACACTCATGCCTTGCACAGAACGATTTCCCTCTGAACGAGTTAGCGCCAAAGCATGTTCCCGTGAGTTCTTCAAAGCAGCCTTCGCAGGTCGTTTTGGGCAATTTCTGCACGAACCGGCGGCGGCTTGTGCAACGCATCCCGTTAGTACTGATTTCGCGCGCACTTGGCTGAACTTCCAACCCCGGCTTTTGGCCTGCACAAAGCATTCGAGCCCAATGCAAATTCTGCACAAAGCGGTCTGCGTCATGAAGGCCGGCTGGCCGCACATAGCCAGCCACCGTCGTGCAATGAAATCATCTGCAAGCGGTTACGGTCGGCGTCGAACCTCGTGGCACTAAAGATGCGTTTCAATTGCTCGATGAAGAGTTATGTCCACGACGTGGTGAGGCGGCTGCTGGAATTGCACGCTTTGGAGGAGCGGTTGGCCACGTTCAAAAGGAGTCGCAAGAACATCAGCGACGTGAAGGCGTTGATTGATCCACTGCGGGCTAACATCTCCTTGCCCGTGCTGATTGACCACGACCGCTTGCGCGCCCGCGGCAAACGCAGCGTGGCCGAAGTGCGACACGGTGTTTGTTCCGGTTGTCACCTTGGGCTGGCCGTCGGCAACGTGAATGCACTGAAAACGAACGTGCTGCGCCGCTGCGGTAATTGTGGGAGGTATCTTTATTTCGTGGAAGAGGAGAGCGAGCCAGCACCTCCGCCGGTACCCGCGAAGACGCATCACAAAATCCGCAAAAAGTCACCCGCCACACACGGCGCCAAGTAAGATGAGTATTCAGAAACCCATCACGCTGGCGGACTACACCAAACCCGAGCTTATCATTCCGCAACTCACGACACGGGCAACCACCTCCGCAATGGAGGAACTGACCGAGGCGCTGCACTGCCAAGACGGCAGCGTGCCGCACCCGCACCTGTTGTTTTCCAGTCTGGCCGCGCTGAACCGGGAGTTGCTCACCAGCACGGTGCTCGACTTGGGCGCGGCCTTCCCCGAAGTGCGCGTCGCGGCGCTGTTCCGGCCCCGCTTCGCGCTCGGCCGGTCCAGCGAACCGCTTCCCTGGCTTGCGCCTGCCTTTCAGCCTATCGACCTGGTGTTTCTGACACTCGAACCGCTTAAGGCCGACGCGGAAGTCGGGCGACTCGTCGGTACGTTGCAGGATTTGGGAAGGAATCGCTTGCGGTTGGATGATCTGCGCCGTGCAGCGACAGCCGAAGAAATGCTCGTCGTGCTCGCACAAATCCCTCTTGTCCCTCTTGTTGGCGTGAGCGAACTGGTGCGTGTCCCGCCGATAATTGCCGCGCCCCACGCCAATCCGGCCCCAACTACGATAAGCTCCCGAAGATGGCGGCGCTGAATGCGGCCCGGCTCGCCGCGTCCACCCAACCCCGAGACCAGTTTACCCCTTCGCCGCGGCTTGGCCACGATGACGCAACTTCGGCGAATGACACCGGCGTTTCTTTACCGCGCCGTTGCATCGCATCGCGCGTTTGGTCACGGGCAAAGGATCTGGAAAATGCGAGAGCAACTCTCGGCGTTTGGCTGGGGACGAACTGCGATAGGTTGAGACCAGCACAGCCATTGCGAACACTTCAGGACATTCGAGCAGTTCCGGCTCGGTTTCCTTCATCTGATCGTAGGTTGCGAGCACTGAGTCCGGCAGGCATCCATGCACGAGGCCTTTGAAAAAGCGGGCCGCAGCCTTCTCGCCGTCAGTAAGATAAGGGTTCTGTTTTGCGCGCTCGCAGCAGCGTCGCATTTCGACGAGGCGAGTAAGGAGGTTAAGCATAGTTTTCATAAAGCGGGCGGTGTACTCACAGCGATAAAGACAGCCAGGCAGGTCAATCATGTTTTGGATAACACTGGTGCGGTCCTGGCCGGGTCCGTTGCAGTAGGATAAACGTCTTCAAAATGGGTGTAAAAAAGGCGCTGAACGGCGGTCAGCGCCTGCGCGGCATCCTCACCGGTCATGATGAACGTCACCTTCGTTTGATAGCTGGCAGCCAGCACCATGAGGCTCATGATGCTATGCCCGCTGGCCAGTGCACCTTTGGCTTCGACATCCACACGGCAATGGAATGGCCGCAACGTTTTGACCAGCAATGCACAGGGCCGGGCGTGCAATCCGTTTTCGAGGTTTACAGCAAAGGTTTGATACAAGGTCGGGACATTTGTCGCGCCGTCCTCGGCCTGGTTTCTTTTTTGAGATCGAATGATTTTTGTGTGCATATCACGAAACGTAGTCGGGTGCTTGGCTTTGAGCATACAGCAACCGTCCGCAGTGTTCGCATTGAAGGAGACGTTGCGGGCTTGCGGTTTGGCAGTGCAATCCATGCGAAATCTTTTGATGACAACCTTGGCAAACCCCATTCACCAAGGCAGTAAGCGGGTCGGCATACTGGCGCGCAAGTTTGTCGTGGAGAGAAAGGACTTTGCCCGGCACTTGACGCCGCAGTTCCTGGATCTTTTCGCCCAGCCCTTCCAAGCCCATCACCTGAATTCGTGGCCCAGCCAGGTGGAGGCCTTTCTTCAAGAGCACCAAGCCTTCGAGTTGAAGAAGCAGTTCCAAAGTCTTGTTCATGGCCAGCCAATGATAGGTTCACACGAGTCAGTGTTAGGCAGAGGCTTCGCCGATGAGACTCCATGAACGGAGTTCGGCAGCATCAGTTTAGCCTGCTCCCGGAGCGACGGCTGTACGCCCTTGGGCCAGCCGAAGGTGACTAACGCCTCGACTCGCTCCAGGGTGATGAGTTTGGCCGTGATTGGATGCATAACTTCACTTCTTCGTCCTTGGGCTCGCAGCTTTTGTCTGCTCCAATTGCCCGAAGGCCTCCAGCGCCGCCGCCACATCAGGTTGGAGGTCCCTCTTCTTGTCGAACCCTTCCAACTCGGCGATGTGGCGCACCGAGGGCGACAGACCTCCCAGCTTCAATTGGCCCCCAAACCGCTGAAATTCTTGCGCGTAGACGAGCAACCGGGCCAGACTCATCGCGGTGGTAGAGGAAAGAGTGGCCAGGTCAAGAACCGCTCGGCGATGTCCCTGCTCCAGCAAATGCGCCAACTCCGTATCCACGCGGCAAACCTCGTCGCTGCCCATGTGGCCAGCGATGGACACGACCTGCACGTCGCCTTGGTTAATTCGTTGAAGGGTGAACCCAATTATTTGCGCGCACGGTGACATAGCACCTTCAGTCAAGCACCGGCGATGCCATGAACGTCACCCAACTTCTAATGCCGCTTCCAGCAAAGGCTTGCGCGCTTGTGGGCAAGCAAAAATCGGAGTTTGAACTGCGGGAATGATTCGCTGGTGCAAGAATTGCACGAGATGGCCGTTACCCGTGCAAGCCAGCGTCAGCGCGAGTCAATGCGGAGAAACAACCACAGCCCGGCAAAAAGAAAACGTTTTCAAAGCTGACTCGAACCGAAGCAGCGACTCCACTCATGATTTCTCGCTGCCCGACTCGCCGGCCTCCGGCGACTCCTTCAACAAGTCATATTGCTTAAGCTTGTATTGCAGCGTGCGCCGGCTGATGCCCAGCACCTTGGCGGCTTCATCGCGGTTGCTCGTGACGTGAGTGAGGGTTTGACGGATGAGCAGTTTTTCCACTTCGGCCAGTGACATGCCTGGACGCACGGCAAAGGTGGTCGCGCTTTGGTCGTGTGCGCGCAGGAAATCCGGCAGGTCGGCCACTTCGATGGTCGAACTGCGGTGCGTGATGACCAGCCGCTCAATCATGTTGCGCAATTGCCGCACGTTGCCCGGCCACGGAAACCGCTGGCAAAGCTGCATCGCTTCCGCCGACATTTTCTTGCGCCGCCGCTTGTGCTTGGCCACGAAGTGTTCGAGGGAATCCTCAATCAACACCGGGATGTCCTCCGCGCGCGCGCGCAGCGGCGGGATTTGAATGGGCAGGATTTGCAGGCGGTAGAACAGGTCTTCACGAAATTTCCCGGCCGTCAC
>Ga0208079_1000118_pt1 | contig 44354 bp, 44 predicted proteins | sample NGESurdeep092012_5_FD_184474 | JGI IMG/M metagenome (GOLD analysis project Ga0208079, IMG submission 184474) | Arctic peat soil microbial communities from Barrow, Alaska - NGEE Surface sample 210-2 deep-092012 (SPAdes) | ecosystem: Environmental > Terrestrial > Soil > Wetlands > Peat ... | reverse complement strand
TCAGGAACGGTAAACTTACAAACGCCATTGCAAGGGCAATTCCGGAAGGATGATTTACAAGGTTGAGACCAAAAACGGAAGCCACTTTGCCCAGAAATCCGTCGCGTGAGATAAAACCAAGCAAAGCGATACCTGCAGCTGTATGAGGAAGCACAATAGGAAGATCAATAATCCCCTGAATGACATTTTTAAAAGGGAATATTCTCCGTGCAAGAAGCCAGGCAAAAGGAATAGCTCCGAATGAAAAAATGAAAGTTGCTGTAAAAGAAACCCAAAGAGTCAGCCATACACTCTGATGGACTTCTTTATCTTTCACAGTTTCAAGAAATTGAGCACCTCCGGTTTGAATAAACATTCCGGCAAGTGGGGCAAGAATAAATAACAGTACCAGCGATGAGAGAATCATCACAATCCAGGTAAATATGCTGTTCCTGCTCATTCTTATTAGTTCTTTTCCGGTTTTTTCAAATATTTAAGCAAATTTGCAGGCAGCAGCTGGGGTTGCTCTGTGGTAAAGGGAATTATAGGCTCCTGGCCATTGTTTTTAAAGATTTCCATGCCAGCAGGACTGATTAGGAATTCCAGAAAATTAACGGCTTCTTCCTTCTGTGGTGCCTTATCAAGCACAGTGATGCTGTAATTAATATAGTCTCCGGTTACTTTCATCTTTAATCCCGGTTTGCTTCCGGAAACTTCAGTACTCACCGATGAATAGATATCATTTTTTGAAGGATCAGAAAGGTTGATTTCTTTCGGCAGTACAATATATTTTAATCCATGTTGAATTGCAACTGACTTGTACTGAAACATATAATCAATTGCATTTGACTCCAGAAGCGCTACCAGATCAACCTCTTTGGGGCGGATATATTCTTTGTTTTTGGACTCCATCTTTTCAGCTAATCCGCTTTTGCCATAATACTTTTCAGCCAGCATGAATGCAAAGACAGTTCTGTAACCACATGGGTCAGAATCGGGATCAGACCTGGAATAGATCACATCTTTTTTCTGAAGAATGTCCATCCAGTTACCAGCATTAATCTCTTTTGAATATTTTGATTTTTCCAGGTAAGCAATTACGATCTCATTTGTGGCAAATCTGATACTCCAACTTGCATAAGCAGGAATAAGAAGTTCATTAATAACAAAATAATCTGAAGAGGCTATTATGTCACATGGTTTTTTAAGCTCTGTGACTTTTCTGGCACAAACCAGGCTTCCGGCTGATTCGAGGTATATTTTGGTTCCCGGATTCCTTTTTTCATATTCCTGGGCTATCTGTTTCATAGGGACTGCAAGAGAGCCTGCATGAAATATTATTAATCCCTTGTTCTGAGAAGAGGATCGACTTATTAAATCCATTGGAAATAATATTACTGTTAATACTATAATAACAAAGGCTCTCATAATCATAGATAGTTAAGATTTTTAGATTAGTCTCAAAATTAGTAAATGGTTTCCAGAGATATCCAGGTTATTCATCAAAAAAAGTAGAGACGCCCAAATTGGGCGTCTCTACGATATCAATAACAAATTTAAAACCTTTTTTCAGACATACTCAATATTGTTGTAATTGTCTTCCAGTTTCTGCCAGTACCGGAAACCCCCATCTTCTTTTCAAAAAAATTAGTATAGATTTTGGTCCTGCCAAAACCATTCGGGCAATAAATATAAATTTCTCTGCCGATGATTTTAAAATTATCAGGGGAATAATCAACATCCACAACTTTCTGAAGCTGATTATCAGATGGTTCTTCATGAAGAAAGATAACGGCCATCTTTGAAGGGTCAAAATCGGGTTCTTCAAGGAATGGATTTGTAGTAAATAAATCAGCTAATTCCCGATTTGTTCTTATCATGACAGGCACAATATAATTGAACTTCTCAGATATCGCCTTTTCAATCTTCAATCCTAATTCAGACTCGTTTGATCCGTCACTGCTGCTGAATAAAACATTTCCGCTATGGATATATGTTTCAGCATCTTTAAAACCCAGTTTTCTGTACAATTCTGCCAGATCAGTCATTTTAATTGTGTTATGACCCGTCATGTTAACCCCGCGAAGAAAGGAGATATAGGTTTGCATTTCAAATTATTCAGAATTATATGCTGGAATCCAGTAGAGACGCGCAACTTGCGCGTCTCTACATTTATTTTGTTACTGATAATCCTTCACCACATCAATAACTTCAGGAAGATCCATCCCGATCTTTTTCAGGAATTCAATAGTCGGCACTCCATTTTTATTCCAGCCGCGGCGCTTGTACACAGCATCTCTTAGCGACTCATACTGATCTTCGCGATATTTCCGCAGGACTTTCATTTTTTCCTCTGTAGTTTTACCCACCGGATCAATGCCGATTTTTTCCTTCAGCTGTTTGTCGTACCGTTCCGACCTCGACTCATATTCCTCTTTCGTTACCGGTCCGGCAGCACGATAAGGTTGATTGTCATCAACCCGTTTACCATATCCTCGCCGCAGGTTAAATACCCTTTGAAAATTATACACCCGTTCGGAATCCTCAACTAATCGCTTCTTGTCAAATTCTCTGCCTGTAACTGCTTTATAAATAGTTACATAATTATCAACATGTTCCGGAACTTTTGAGGGTTCATCTGAGTGTGCATTAGTTTCGGGCTCAACATCGTTCCATGGAAGTTTACAGAGTCCCACAAGACCGAACCATGTCCGGAACATAGGGAAATAATGAAGCGCTTCAGCCTTATTTTCAAAAGTAGGTATCTGATTATTGACCATATCCATAAATATAAGCCATGCCTCATCGTGCTGGGGACCTTTATTTGTTAAGGCAAAGCCACCCTGTTGAGCCAGTGATTCTTTTGGCATGTATTGTGAATATTCGAGACCTTTGTTTTCCATACCTATATCATTCAGAAATGCAGGATCGCCCCATCCATTTTTTATAAACAGCTCTTTCATTTTCCGGACACCTGTACCTGCAATTTTCCCAAATCCTTCCCCGCGGGCAAGCTGGTGAAGCATCTCAAGAGCATCAACTGCACTACCAAAGTTGAGATCAAGTCCGCCCGTTCTTTCTTTATTGAGAATACCGTTCTGATAACATTCCATAATGAAAGCTGTCAGGGTGCTCCAGGTTATAGTACAAATTCCATAGGTATCACAATAAAAATTAGTTTCAATAATGTATCCCGGATCAAATATTCCGCAATTTGCTCCAAGGCCAGCAGCATTTTCATATTCCGGACCGTCAACAACTACCGTTTTACCTTTATATGGTCCGGTCTTAACTACATAATCATCAATTCCTTTACTGCACGACATATTACAGCCAATCCAGCAACCATCCGGAACATTTTGTGTGAAGTGTTTTTTCCAGACTGAAGAATCGATTTTAAAGGCATCGGGATGATTTCCAAACTTATAATTCATTACGGGTAAAAGATCATGATCATTCATTATTTCCATCAGGTGAGCAGTACCGGTTTGTCTCATCTGGCATTGCGTATCGTCGAGTTCACTCATTTCCCTGTTAAACTTTTTACCTCTCTCCATAATAGCCTCAAGATCGACCACATTATTAAGATTGCCTTTTACACCCGGGATCTTGCATACGAGGGCTTTGATTTTTTTATTGCGGAATACGCTTCCGATTCCTCCCCTGCCAGCCTGCTTCAAACGGACTTTCTTTCGTTTTGAATCATAAAAACTGAAGTTCAGCATTCCGATCAGAGAGTGGTCAGCTGCTGTACCTGCAGAAACCACTCCGATATTCTTTTTTTCACTATCATTTTCAGCAAATAATTCAGTCAATTGTTCGGCCAGCACATGGCTGTCGATGGCTTCGGCAGGTGCTTCGAATATTTCAACCTTATGGTTTATTCCATCAATAAAAACAATAACATCTTTACTTGCTTTTCCCTGTATTTCTATTGCATCGAATCCTGAAAATTTCAGGAATGGCCCGAAGAATCCACCCACGTTGCTGTCCATTACAGAATCGGTCTGAGGTGACACGGTAACTACCAATGACTTCCCTGTTCCAGAATATTGAGTTATCCCTCCGATTGGTCCTGAAGAAATAATGATCTCGTTATCAGGATCGTCCCATTTTGTTTCCGGACGGGTTGCATCCCAGAGAAGCCTGAGGCCATAACCTTTTCCACCAATGAATTTTTCTTTCATTGCGAGAGGAACCACTTTATCTTTTATTTCGGTCGTACCCACATTGATGTAAAGCACCTTATCGGTATAACCTTTACTAAGCGGGGTCCAGATATATTCCCAGCTTTTCAAAAGTTTATGTTGAGATATTATCGATTTTATATCCATAAAAAAGAATATTTAAGGCCTGTTTATCCGATTATTATAAAGTCAAAATTAAAACAATAATATGTGATAGCGCATGATATTGATCAATATCTGGTGAATTTCATATTTGCAAAAACATTAAAAGGTTATTATCTTTCGCATAGTTAAAATGAAAAAAGAAAGATGATAAGCCGTATTAAATTGTGGGGATTTTTTGGGGCTCTTTTTGTGCTGTTTTTAACAGGGTGCAAATCAGAGGCAACCTGGTCAAAGCAGGAGCGACAGGAGATTGATGATTACCTTAAGACTTTGCCTGAAGGCGAAGCAATTCTTAAGGCTAGCGGATTATATTATATTGAACTTATTCATGGGCCCGGACAATCTCCTGTAAAAAACGACATTGTCTATTTCAAATACAAGAGTACTTTTCTTAACGGCGTTGCCTTTGATTCAATAAGTATTACTAACAATTTACCGTACGAATACCAGATAGGATCGGGTACTATTGTATCGGGGGTGGATGAAGGATTAAGATACATGCAGGTGGGCGGGAGATCCAGATTGCTTACTCCATACAAACTTGCGTACGGAGCAGACGGTATCTGGGGATCTGTGCCGGGATATATACCTCTCTTATGGGAAATTGAACTCGACAGCATCAAGTCAGGATCTGGCAAAAAATGAGATTCTCTGAGATTAAAGCCCATCTGTCAGAATTCAGGGTCGGAATTGCAGGAGCCGGTGGCCTTGGCTCAAATTGTGCTGTAGCTCTGGCGAGAAGCGGAGTAGGTACTCTCGTAATAGCTGATTATGATGTTATTGAAGAAGCAAATCTTAACCGGCAATACTATTTCACTGATCAGATTGGTATGAACAAAACGATTGCACTGAAAGAAAACATCTCTCGTATAAACCCTGATACAATTGTCATAATACACCAGAAGAAACTTGACAGAGGAAATATCGCTCAAATATTTACAGGGTGTGATATAATAGTTGAAGCATTCGACAGCTCTTCAATGAAAGAGATGCTGATAGAAACTGTTCAGGTGGAAATACCCGGTATTCCTGTTGTTGTTGGATCGGGAATGGCAGGGTGGGGAAAAACCAATGATCTGAGATACAGAAAAATAGATGATACACTTCATATATGTGGGGATGAGTCTACAGAGGTTTCTGATAATCTTCCACCTTTTGCACCGCGTGTCGCAATCGTGGCTAATATGCAGGCGAATGTCGTCATTGAACTCTTAATGAATAAAAATGACCGATAATCCCAGGGCGAATGAAGATATTACTAAATAACCGATCAGAAGAATTCGCAGGGGAATCAATAAGCGTAAATGATATGCTTGTGCAAAAGAAATTTTCATATAAAATGAGAATTATAAAGATCAACGGAATCTTAATATCAAAAGATAAATACAATACTACATTTATACACCACGGAGATGATGTACAGATGCTTTATCTTATGAGCGGCGGTTAAAAAAAAAATTGTAGGTTTGTAGTATGGTTATCAGGTATAATATTAAAGATAAAGTTCCTCCGATATTCCGGAATAAATATATCCTGACTATTATTATTTTCATTGTCTGGGTCACTCTTTTAGATTCTAATAATCTTATTACCAGATACAAAGAGATGAGCGAACTGCATAAGCTTAAAATCGACAGAGAGTATTATATTAAGCGTATTGAGGAAGACAAGCAGAAACTTCATGAATTGAAAACCGACAACCGCAACCTTGAAAAATTTGCAAGGGAACAGTACCATATGAAAAAACCTGACGAAGATCTCTATATCATTCTTACCCCTTCGGAAGACCGGAAGATTACCAGAAAAAATAGATAAAACGAAAATGAAGAGATTTGGTTTAATTTTTAACTCAAGCAATTCTTTTTGAGTTCTTAACCCATCCCTCCCCTTCCCTTAAACTTAAAGGAAGGGGTTAGGGGATGGGGTTTAAAATGCAAAGAAGAGCATTGGCGCAAGAGTTCAAAAAATGCGGAAAGGCATCATTTAATTGCCTTTTTCCAGCTTCCTGAAATATTGAAGAAGATCGAGAGGTTCTGATGATTCGAGCATCACTCCCCGTTCTTTCAGCAATTCTGAAGCAGCAACATCAACAGGCTTCTTTTCGAAGTATTCTGTATGGACATTATTAAGATACTTCACGATTTTGAACATATTGAACCACTCGAAAAAGCGTTTTCTGAATGATAATAACCCGGAAGTATTGCTCTTAATTTCTGCTGTTTTCTTTGTCCAATCATTTTCATCAATGAACGATCTAAGACCCTTAGGAAGTGCCCGATATTGACTTGCTAATTCCTCGACTGAGCACACAAAAAGTGTATCAACGAGTTTGAATAACATACCCAATTCTTTAAATGCCTTTATATTATAAGTTAAAAGAGTTGAGCTTTGATCAGCATCCAGTTTTCCAATTGAAGCCCCGGTCCCGAACGGGACTCTTGAAGATGCGCGTGGTGAAGGGTAAACTACTGTCGAGTTCAGATTGAAATAGCCGCCGGCAGGAACCAGTTTCTGGATAAAATAGAAATCCTCGCCTGCCCGTCTCCGGTTCATTCCACCTGCTTTTATATAAGTTAGCGCTTTAACTGCGATTGCTGACCCCATGGTATGATAAACATATGGGAAACTGCAATACACCAAACCCTGAAAATAGTAACGCAGATGCAACTCATACAGCGTAATATATTTATAAATAGCTTCCGGATAATCAATCCCAGAAAGAGGATGTTCAAAATAAATGGAACATGCTGTGCGATCACTTTTCTTTAAAAGCTCACGGCTAACTGCGAGAAAGTAATTTTTTTCAACAGTACAATCTGCATCGAGATTAAGTATAACTCCGTCGGGTCGGCTGATCGCATTGAAGCGACGTACTGCTTCATCCATGCCTGTTTTTCGTGCAAGACCTACACCCCATCCTTTTATTGATGAGTGTTCACTAATAAAAGCAAAAAGCCGGAAGAAGCATGATTTGTTTTCGCTCTTCCAGCTTTCAATATTGTTAAAGGTCCTTCTATTATTTTCTAAACTCTCAGCAGGTGCGTCATCTGGTGCATTTATAACAATAATGACTTCTGATCCGCATTCAGGTTCAGTGCATTTCGCTAGAGAGTCGAGTAATTTATTTATACCTGGTTCATTATACGCAGGTACAACCACTATTATCCCTGTTTCTTTATCAGGCGCCTCTATTATTTTTTGAGGGAACAGAGCCCTTTCTTCAAGATAGGTTGAGGCAAAACCCATTGTAAATTACTTTTTCTCTGTCTTATACTTTTTATTTATTGCATCCAGCACTTTTTGTGTTATATCCTGGGAGTCATCACTATATAGGACAACGCTGCCAAAACTTTTTCCAAGAACATACTGATAGTTGTAATCTGCCCTGTTTTCATCCAGAAATTTTGTAATATATTCGAGTATCTGACGATTCATAACCTGTTCTTCATCTACAAGGTTCGACTGCAGTTTATCGCGCAACGATACTAGTTCCTGCTGCTGCTGACCAAGTGATTGTTCAATTTGCGCAGCAGTAGCCCTTGTGATAAGGCCTTTATTTGCTTTATCCTGGTAATCCTTTACATCTTTCTGATATTGAGTTCCTTTCGAATTCAGTTCTGCTTCGGCGCTTTTTTGCTTAGACATTAAATCGTTTCTTCTGTCTAAAAACATGTCAAACTTAAAAATGACTGAATCGATATTTATATAGGCAATCCCCTGAGCAGGTGATCCTGGTGCAGTGCTTGTTGTTACACTTTTCTTTGTTTTTGAATTTCCTGAAAAATGCAGGAAATAAAGGGCTGCCACCGCTAAAAACAGTACTACATACAGAACTACAGAAAGTTTCTTCATTTCAAATAATATATTTGTTAAACATTAGTCCGGCGCAAATATAAACAAATTAATAAATGCGACTAACTCACGCTCAAAATTTTAACTTGTTTTTTAGATTAGAATTCCGGACATGGGATAGCTCTTATCCGTTTTTTCAGCTGACCTATAGACAGATTATTGAATTCATACACAATTGATATCTCGTGAGCTCCCCCAGTCGACCCTATCAGGTTAGATATTGTGAAGTCGTAGCTGTAACCTATATGAAGCTGACTGGTTTTAATTCCGATAAGTCCTATTATCGCATCACCAGCCTGAGAAGTTGCAAATGGGATTCCTCTGTACCATAATCCGAAAATCAGGGGATCTTTATAATAATAGAGACCCAGATCCGACTGATAGAATTTTCCCTGTTTCTGAAAGTTTATAGCAACGGAGAGGACATCCTGAATTTTTTGCCTCAAACGGGTCTTTTTCAGAATCTGGGTACCACCATAAAAATTGAACTTTACCGGGACAGTGGCATCGTTGCCATAAAAAGATGTTTTTGGTGTAAGAAGATGATCGAGAGTAAATCCGGCCCATGTTCTATCATTATAGGCCAGGGCTGATGTTGCAAAATCGATATCAGCAACATTATCGAAAGGAGGTGGTGTTACAGATGGGGATGTGCCACTGCCTGTGATCTGACTATTAAAAACAAGTTTACCAATATCCAGCCCGAGGTAATAAAATTTAAAGTTAACTCCCGGCCTGATATGCCACCGTTTATTTATATTAAAATCATAAGAATATAAAAGTCCGATATTTGTTGTACTCAGGTTTCCCGATCCTGCAACATCATAGGTTGCCAAAACACCAATGCCAGAATTGAAGTTTGTAAGAGCTTTATCAAACGCAATGGAGTAAGTGTTAAACACTCCTGGAACAGCAGGCCACTGATTTCTATAGTTCAGACTAAATCTGTATTGATTAGTAGCACCTGCAAAAGATGGTGAAAGATATAATGCATTGGCATAAAACTGGGAGAATGTAGGGTCCTGACCAAAACTATCTGTAATAATGATGAATGACAGTACTAATAAATATGTAATCCGCTTCACCAAAATCGATCCCATTAGGTTTATAATGACGAAAATAGTCAAATGAAATTGAAATCTTACATTATTTAACGAATTTTATATCTAAAAGATTCGTCTTCCCTCATTTATTTCAATTAAGAGAAGAGAAATTTAGACGAATAATCAAAGTTATATGATGAATATTGCTCTTATTAATAAAGCTGCATTTTCATAAAAGTCAGTTCTTCAGAAGAGTCACATCTCCCATTTTGATGAATGGCTCTCCGTTTCTGAATTTGCCACGGACCTTCCATATATAGACCCCGGGATCGCAAAATTGCCCCTTATTATAACCATCCCATCCTAAATTTACGTCGCTGCTTTCGAAAATCACGACTCCAAGTTTACTGAATATTTTTAACTGATAATCAGAAACACCTGAATAAGAAGGATGAAATACCTGGGCACTTTCGTCGCTCTTTGATGAATAATAGCCTCCCGACGGACCCTGTGGATTTGGAATAAAGGCATTTGGGAATTCAATAAAATACTTGGAACCCGAAAAAGCATTCAGAACTGTCAGAGAATCGGAACAGCCCCAATCTGAATATACAACAAGGCTGACATTATAACTTGCATATTTTGAATAAGTGTGTACAGGTTCAAACGATTCTGAGATGGTTCCATCACCAAATTTCCACTTAAACTGCACAGCATTTGTAGAATAATTCATAAAACGGATCTCATCATTAGGAAGAACAGCTTTTGCCGGAGAAATTTCAAAATGAGCCTGTGGACTGGGATGTACTGTAACTGTAGCAACTGAAGATGATAGGCGGCCTCCATCAGAAAAAACATTTAAGACTACTTTATATTCTCCCGCAACATCAAATATCCATTCCGGATCCTTTTTGTTCGAATAACCCCCGTCTCCAAATGTCCATCTGCACGAATCATATGAAGTTGATTTGTTATAGAACCTGACCTTCATCGGAGCGCAACCAACAGAAGCATTTGGGTCTATAAGTAAAACATCGGGTTTATATCCGCCCTGAAGCATTTGATTATCAGCTGCTTCTGAAAATAGTCCCTTTTTTGATAATGAGCTGTTGATACTTGTTGGTTGGGGAGCGCTATCTTTATTTGATTCGGCCCTTTTTATGGATTTAAGACTTTCTTTATTAGCAAGATTTGAAATAATTATTTTACTTTTTATCTCGCCCGTAACTATTTTTGACTTTCCCGGGTCTTTTCTCTGCGGTTGTTCAACCGGAACTTCTATATAATTAACGGTATCTGTTTTATAGACTTTCTCCGTGCGTATGGATTTTTTGAGATGATCAGTGTTAAAGGAGGGTGAAAAAAGAAGCAGTCCGGTTGCAATTCCTGATATCAGTATCCCTCCGAGATAGTATATGTTTAATTTTGAGACATTGAAACGTAAGAATTCTTTTCGTGCTACCCGACGCATTAGTTTTGATCTGACCGATGCATCAGGAAGAATTGCAGCTTTTCCCAGTTTTTTGCTGAACAACTCCCTTAAATTAATATTATCGTTTTTCTTTTTCACTTACGCTTTAATCTTCTGTCCAATAGTTTCAGTCATTCTCTTTATAACTGCTTTTCAGTTTTCCAAGCTTTTCCAGTTTATCGCGTATCACAGCTTTTGCCCTGCTATATTGCGACTTGGATGTATTTGTATCAATACCGAGCATCTCGGCAATTTCTTTGTGTTTATAACCTTCTACTGCATACAGGTTAAAAACCATTCTGTAACCTGTCGGCAAATCATTCAGTACCTTATACAATTCATCAGAAGTAAAAAAATCTTCCTCAAAACTTGTTACCCCCGTTTCGACCGAAATATAATCGTCGATCTCAACATGATACCTGTATTTAAGGTTTTTATGGTAATGAGTTATTGCAGTATTCACCGCAACTTTTCTTAACCAACCTATGAAAGAACCTGATCCTGAGTACTCTTTTATATTAAAAAATATCTTTAAAAAGCTATCCTGTAAAATATCCTCCGCTTCAGCCTTATCCGTTGCGTACCTCATACATACACCAAGCAGAAGACGCGAATACCTGTCGTATAGTACCTGTTGCGCTTTTCTGTCATGCTTAGCACACAACTCTATTATTTGCTGGTCGCTCATCATAAACTGAGGACATTTCTAAGACTATTTAAAAAAATAAAAGGTTGCATTAAATGAAAAAGTTTAAATAATATAATAGAAATCATGCTTTTTTCATGTTTTCTGAATGACAAAGGTCATTAAAAAATAATTTCCGATCTGTTTTATTAGCATTTTTAAATAGCCAATCAGAAATTTAGTTTTTATACGATATAAAATCAAATTATGTTCAACAAAATTATTGCAGCAATATTGCCATATTTTCCGAAGAAATTCATATGGATCTTTTCAAAATCCTATATTTCAGGAGAAACTCTTGATGACGCAATGCGTGTTTCTAAAGAACTGAACATCAAAAATATAAAAGTAACACTGGATGTTCTTGGCGAGTTCATCAAAACTCTTGACGAAGCGGAGGCTAATAAGAAAGAATACCTCAATCTTATTGAGGTATCTTACAAAAACCATATTGATGGGAATTTCTCTGTTAAACCAACCAGCTTTGGTTTATTAATCGATAAAGAGATCTGCTATAATCATATCCGTGAAATAGTTGCAAAAGCGGCCACTTACAACGGGTTCATAAGGATTGATATGGAGGATTCTCCCTGCACCGATGATGAGATTGCATTATTCCGCAGACTAAAAGCAGATTTTCCGGCAAATGTTGGTCTGGTTGTACAAGCATACCTGAGAAGAACTTTAAAGGATGTGGAACAGATGATTGATCTTAACAGTCCTGAGATACCGGTTAATTACAGGCTCTGCAAGGGAATTTATGTAGAACATGAATCAATTGCCTTTAAGAAATATGAGGAGATAAACCAGCATTATCTTGAGGACCTGGAATTTATGTTCAGGAATAAAATCTATGTTGGTATTGCCACTCATGACAAACCTCTGGTGGAAGGCTCATACAACCTTATCAGGAAATATAATGTCCCGAAAAACATGTATGAATTTCAGATGCTGTATGGTGTTACGCCAAAGCTTCGCGAAAGTATTGTAAATGAAGGCCATACAATGAGAGTTTATGTGCCGTTCGGAAAACAGTGGTTTGGTTATTCAACACGTCGTCTGAAAGAAAATCCCAAAATGGCTAGCCATATCATCAAGGCGGTATTTTATAAGGGATAAGTCAGGCATGAGGTGTGAGGCATAGGTGTGAGGCATAAGGCTAACTATTCTCCCCTTCTCCTCTTCACCCCCCTCTCCCTTTCTTACTTCTGCTGTTTCAGTGATTCCAGGTATATTTTCTGAATCTCCTTAAGCTCTTCTTCGGTCAGTTTTTGTCCAAACGGGGCTGGTTTTTCCGGGTGTCCATGCATAAGAAGATAAGTGGCAGGAAGCAATAATAATGGATTGAAACCGGCTATCTGATCTGAAGGAAGCTGTCCTTTCTCATAGGCAGCAACCCTCTGTTTCTGATGAATATATTCATAGTTGGATGACGGATCTCCGAGTTTTCCCTGGGTGGTTCGTCCCTGATAAGCTGATACAGCTACATTATACCTGGCATTTTCGAAAGTCGCAGGAACCCGCCTGGGGGCTTTCATTATTTCGGATTTAAGATTAGTGAATCTCGGAACAATTACCACCTCACCAATCATCACCGTATCAGACTGCATATATACCCCTGCAACAAACTCCAGACCTTTTAGAGTATCACTTACAAAAAATGATGTTTGCTTATATCCAAGATGCTTGAAGAATACTGTATCTTTCCTGTTTACGTAAAAAGAGAACGTCCCGTCAACATTGCTGACAGAAGAGAAAATACTATTGATCAGAATCTGCGAATCGGAGATAGGTGCCAGAGTACTTGCATCCATTACTATACCATGAAAAATTATTCTGGCCTCAGAATCTACTTTTACCTGGCCAAAGCATGCATTAAATATGAATAATGATAAAATAATATGAAGAATACTTCCCTTCATCTTTACATGTCTTATTATAACTTGATTATCAACTCATTCAGGCTTCTCTTAGGAACATGGTGATTTTTATTTTCATCTCTCCAGTACTTCACATCTGAATTTTTAATATTTTCAATAATCACATTTTCGACTGGTTTCCCAAGAGCAAGTACAAGGAGTATTTCAAAATTATCAGGGATTGAAAGTTCATCGGCCAGTTCATCGCGTTTAATTGAGGCAATAATGCATCCTCCGATTCCGGCATCTGCTGCTCCCAGTAATATACTATATGCAGCTATTCCATGATCAATTCCAAATATCTCTGAGATTGATTTATCACCTAGAACTATGATATAACCTGTTGGTCTTTCGCCTTTATCAGGACCTGGCCATTCAGTTAAATATCCGGCCCATGCCAGATATGGAAAAACCTTTTCACAATCTTTAGGTGTATTGTAATACAGATATTTAAGCGGTTGTTTGTTTGCACCGGAAGGCGACAACCGTGCAAGATCAATAAATGATTCAATTGTTTTGGAGTCAATTTGATACGATTCATCGAAACGACGATAAGACCGCGTTTTAGTTATCAGTTCCTTTAAGTTCATAATATGTTATTTTGTTAATCCATAGGCAGTTTTACAGCAAAGTGTCGTTTAAGATATTCCAGATAATATGAAACCAATCTGATCAGAACCGGTTCGAAACACAATCCCAGTCAAGTATCTCCCAGAATGATTTTATATAGTCGGGACGTTTATTTCTGTAATCAATATAATAGGCATGTTCCCAAACATCGCATGTTACCAGTGGCTTTAGTCCTTTTCTTAAAGGATTTCCTGCATTTGACTCCTGGATAATCTGAAGAGCTCCGTCATCTTTTTTTACCAGCCATGCCCAGCCTGCTCCGAATAGTGTCGAAGCAGCCTTATTAAATTGTTCTTTAAATGAATCGAATGACCCAAATGAACCATTTATCGCCTCAGCCAGATCTCCTTTTGGAACCTTCCTGCCATCAGGAGCAAAGGATTCGAAATAGAATGTATGGTTCCATACCTGGGCAGCATTATTAAAAATGCCACCCTCCGCTCTCTTAATAATTGTTTCAAGATCTGCTTTTTCAAACTCAGTCCCCGGGATAAGACCATTTAGATTATTTACATAAGCCTGGTGATGTTTACCATAGTGGAAATCAAGCGTTTCTTCACTTATGTAAGGAACAAGTGCGTTCAGCTTGTACGGAAGTTTTGGTAGTTCAAATGCCATGATTTAATTTTTTTTGAGTGAATACTTTCAAAACTAAAACAATGAACCATTATCTATGTTCAAATTTAGCATTTTAAAACCAAAGTTAATTCAAAGTGAGTTAAGAAAAATTCTGTCAGGCAGCACAGGTATCACGCCTTTCTCTCCGGCCATCCTGAACAGCTCGAGAATAGCTTCTCTTCCCTTGGGACCAAGGTTCAGGGTATATTCATTCACGAAAAGCTTGATGTGGTTATTCATTATGGTACTGTCCATCTCCCTGGCGTTACCTGAGACAAAATCGTATGAGGCAAATGAATCTTTATAGGCATATTCAAGACTTCTCCGCACCACCCTGTTAACTTTCTGTGCAATATCATCGGGAATATTCCTTTTTATTACAATTGCACCAAGTGGAATTGGCAACCCGGTAAGAGTCTCCCAATACTCCCCCATATCTGCCAGTTTATGAAGTCCTCTCCTATAATATGTAAATCGTGTTTCATGAATAATTAGTCCGGCATCAACCTCGTCAGCCAGGAGTGCATCCTCAATTTTAGAAAACAGATACTCTGTTTTGTTTTTCACCTCGGGCCAGGCAATGCTGAAAAGAAGATTTGCAGTAGTGTACTTACCTGGAATTGCAATCCTGAGCTTTGGCAGTTCAGAGATGCCTATCCGACGTTTACTTATGAGAAGCGGCCCATTTCTGTGGCCGAGAGCACTGCCTGCATCAAGAATCAGGTAGTTCTTTGCCACGTAAGCAAAAGCATAATAACTAATTTTTGTGATATCAACCTCTGAAGTCAGTGCTTTTAGGTTTAACTCTTCAACATCTGTGAGAAAGTAATCAAACTCAAGTCCCTCTGTATCAATCCGGCCATGCACCATTGCATCAAAAATGAATGTATCATTAGGACATGGTGAAAAACCCAAAGTTAATCTCATAATACCTCTAAAGTGTTAAAAACAGATCAATAAGCTTTTCTGACAGATTGTTAAGGGCAAGGTCAATGTTCCAATTATTTTTGTTACGTTTTTCTACCTTGTTTGATATAGCCCTCACGGCCAGAAAAGGAATACTTTCCCTGCAGCAAATATAGAAAAAAGTCGCACCTTCCATAGTCTCAATGTCAGGATTATATTTTTTCAACAAATTTCTCATGGTAGATTCTGAGCCGGTGGCTGAGTTAACGGAAATCGCTCTGACAGGTTTCAGAATGTCTTTCAACCTGTTGAAAATTCCCTTATCAACATATAAAAGTCCATCTTTGTAAGGAAACTCATCTGCCTTGGCCAGGCCGGCTTCCGAAAGGGTAAGATAGTTATCACCATCTTCAATCCCTGCGTCTGCAAAACAATCCGAATAAGGTATTACCACATCACCGGGTACGAACTCATCCTTATAGCTTCCTGCAATTCCCCCGTTTATTATGAGATCTGGTTTCCCGTTAAGAGTAATCCAGTGCATCATGGCCCAGGCTGTAGATATTGATCCCACCCCAGTAACCAGCCGTCTTATTTCAAAATCACAAAATTTTTCCTCAACAGATACCATGTCGGATACTTTATTCAAAGTATCGGCTTCGATCTTCGTTGCAGTAACATATAATATTTTAAATGACATAGTTATATATATGTTCGGTGGTATTGATGGATTAGTAAATATATCGTTTTATGAATTATAAAGATCAAAATTATTGGTTAATATTGCATCATAAAGATATCTGAGTATGATATACCTGACGCGTCGAGAGAGATTCTGTGCAGCACACAGGATGTTCAGAAAGGAGTGGTCTGATGATGATAACATGAAAGTCTTTGGAAAATGTTCCAATCCGAACTGGCACGGACATAACTATATCTTATGGGTGACAGTTAAAGGCGAGCCTTCAGAGGAACACGGATTTGTGATGAATATGAATATCCTGAAACAGATTATTCTTGATAACATTATAATTAAGGTAGACCATAAAAACATTAATCTTGAGGTTGACTTCATGAAAGGAAGAATTGCTACAACTGAAAACCTTTGTATTGCTATCTGGAATGAACTTAAACCTTTTGTTGAGAAAGAAGGAGCCACTCTCCACTGTGTCAAAGTTGAAGAAACTGAAAATAATTCAATAGAATATTATGGCTAAGAAAATAGAAAAAGTTAATGACGGGTCAAGCAAATCAGCTAATGGTTATAATAAGGTCGAGTCATGGGATGCTCAGAATATTGAAGAGATGGCAACCATTTACCACAGAGTTCTTGAACTAATTGGAGAAGATCCCTCAAGAGAAGGTCTCGAAAAGACTCCTGTAAGAGTTGCAAAAGCAATGCATTATCTGACTAATGGATACAACCAAAATGCCTGTGAGATAATAAATTCTGCGAAGTTTAAAGAGGATTACAAGCAGATGGTCATTGTAAAAGACATTGATCTCTATTCCATGTGTGAACATCATATGTTGCCGTTTTACGGCAAAGCCCACGTCGCCTATATTCCAAACGGTTATATAACAGGCTTAAGCAAAATAGCCAGAGTGGTTGAAGCTTTCAGTAGAAGACTGCAGGTTCAGGAAAGACTTACAATGCAGATAAGGGACTGTCTGCAGGATTGCCTGAATCCTATGGGAGTGGCAGTTGTCATTGAGGCGCAGCATATGTGCATGCAGATCAGAGGTGTACAGAAACAAAACTCCGTAACGACAACATCAGCTTTTACAGGAATATTTCTTGAAAAACTAAATACCCGAGAGGAATTTATTCACCTGATAGGAACAAGGCTTCATTAAATCCTGTCTCCCGCAGATTGCGCAGATTAATTCAAATTGTGTCACATCAAATTAAAAATAGGTGATTATGAAAGCATATGTATTCCCGGGTCAGGGAGCTCAGTTTACTGGAATGGGTAAAGATCTTTATGAGAAATCACCCGAAGCAAAAGATTTGTTCGAGCAAGCCAATTCACTAATTGGATTCAGAATAACAGATCTTATGTTTACCGGTACAGATGAAGATCTGAAGCAAACCAGTGTTACACAACCTGCTGTTTTTCTGCATTCCACAATTCTGGCTTCTTTACTTGGCAGTTCATTCAAACCCGATATGGTAGCAGGACATTCACTGGGTGAGTTTTCTGCACTTGTTGCAAATAAAACCCTCAATTTCAGAGACGGGCTTATTCTGGTATCAAAAAGGGCCTTGGCTATGCAGAAAGCCTGCGAAAAAACACCGTCTACAATGGCAGCAATTTTAGGCCTTGAAGATAAAATTGTGGAGGAAGTCTGTGCATCTTTAACGGAGGTAGTAGTACCAGCAAATTACAATAGTCCGGGACAAATAGTAATCTCCGGTTCAAATGAAGGTATTGATAAGGCAATAGAGATTCTAAAAACCAAAGGTGCCAAAAGAGCAATTAAACTGTCAGTCGGAGGTGCCTTCCATTCAACACTGATGGAACCTGCACGGCTCGAGCTTGAAGATGCTATAAAAAATACTTCATTTAATAAACCAATATGCCCTGTTTATCAGAATGTTAATGCTATTTCTTCCATTGATCCGGAAGTTATAAAATCTAATCTGATTGCTCAGCTGACCTCTCCTGTCAGATGGACACAAAGTATTCTGAATATGATATCAGATGGTGCAACCAGATTTGTTGAGGTTGGTCCGGGTTGTGTTTTATCAGGCTTGATAAAAAAGGTAAACCGGGATGCAGTTACTGAGAGTGCAGCGTTTGTAATGTAAATCTAAGTCTATACAAAGTTTCATAGGCTAAGCGAAGTTTTTAACTTCGCTTTAAATATTATGAAGTCTCAGACTACATTTTACAAAAAGCGAAGCCGCAGACTTCGCTGAGCATCATAGTTGGTTGCTTTATTATTTGAATAGCAGCGTCACATTCTGAAAAACAGACTCATTCAGAGACAGGGCAACCGGACAGGTTTTTACACAGTGTTCCAGCAATTTTTTCTCCTTGTCTGAATATTCCCTTGCTGTAAAGTCGAATTCGATTCTTATCTCACCAATCTTCCTTGGGTTATCAGTCATGATCTTTGTTATTGTGCATCTGCTCCCGTCTATTGAGAATGAATGCTCTCTGGCTGATATACCCATTATAGTAAAAATGCAACTGCCAAGGGCTGATGCAACCAGGTCGGTCGGAGAAAAATTCTCTCCCTTGCCTTTATTATCTAAGGGAGCATCAGTTGTTAAAACACTTCCCGATCTGAGATGTACAATTTCAGTTCTCAGATCTCCAAGGTATTTAGTCTTTGCTGTTTTCATAATAAGAATTATTCGTTTATCTGGTTTTCCCTTTATGCTACTTTGTATTTACTTCGTGATCCTTTGTGTTTAATTTTTTTCTACCACAAAAGTACACAAAGGGCCATTAAGTGGGTTTCAGTATTACACCCCTATGTTTTTTCCCGTCGATCATTATTTCGAGTGGATTTTCAAATCTGACATGCCTGATGAAGCTGTCCTCATAGATCACATTTAGCCTGTTCAGATATTCAACATCATAATATCCTTCATTGATGTAAGGATTGACTGTAAAATATCCTACTCTGAAAGAAGTAAGGTTCTGAAAGAAATGTGTCCCCTGGCTAGGATCTATCCTGTAATTCTTCAAACCCGATTCAATAATTATCCTCGCCGCCGATATCTGAGGCCATTTTACAGGAATCCCCAGCCATGGATCAGCGGAGCCCCAACGACCCGGACCGATGAGCACATATCCTTTCCCCTGTTTTACAAACAAAGTGTTTATCTTTTCAATTTCAATTGCAACGCTTTTATTATTTGCGGCATTAAAAGATTCAGGTTTAACATATACAAGATCGTGAATACCTTTGAAAAGCCCATTGCCGAGTGCTGATTCAGAATAGATTATGGTTTCTTCAGCTTTTATATGATCGAGGTTTATGTTATGTGCTTCTTCGGTATGAACTATTGGTCTGATCTGTAAAAAGTTGAATATTTTGGGGGTACCGGCAGGCGTTTCAAGATTTGCAGCAAATTCGATCTCAACCGGATTATTCATCTCTTCCTGTCCAATTTCAAGTAAGGTACTTAAAATTTCAGCAAGAGGGAATGTTTTATGCTGAAGTATATTCGAAAATGTTATTACACGTTTCCCCTTATTGCTTATTCCATCGCGGAGGACATTATTATTCCGGTCATAAGTCGAAGCTATATATTTAAGAGCTGCCTCGTTCTCCAGATCCTTAATATCAATTTTAAGTATGTTTATACCATCATCTGTTGACGGGACAAAACTGTCAATATTTAGATCCAAAGCACAAAATTCTTTCTGGGTATCTCTTAATGCTGCTTCCGGAGATGAGAGCTGAAGTATTTTTTTGGGGTATTTCGGGGAAAATCTTAGTGATAATCCACCTTCTACAATCAGTTTTCCAAGGCCGAATGCCATGTTCACAATTCCATCTTCCGCTTTTTCAGAACCTAAAGGATAGTAATTTATTGATCTTGCAACGCCGGATAATGTTGGATAATATATCTCACCGTGCCGGTTCCCACATACCTCCTGCAGTATTATTCCCATCTTCTCTTCATCAATTACATTTGCCGTAGCTGTCATATATGCTTTACTGGCTTTGTAAAAAACTGAGGCGTATACCTCTTTAATGGCATCAGACAACATTTTAACCATCTGTTTATTATCAGGAAGTCTGGGTATCATATATGTTGAATAAATACCTGCAAATGGCTGATAATGTGAGTCTTCCAGTTTACTTGAAGAACGGACTGCAATAGGATAACTTCTTGAGACTGCAAGGAATGCATAAAAATCCTGATAAACATGACCAGGCAGTTCAGCATTAACAAATCTGTTAAGAATCTCATCATCAGTCAGATCAGATAATGCTATCGAATAGAGATTATTCTGATCCATGAACTCATCGAAGATATCGGTACTTAATACAACTGTCCGAGGAATAGAAATAAATACATCGGGAAATTTATTAAAGAGCTTATTGTTTTTAATTATGCTGTTTATGAATGCCAGTCCCCGGGCCTTTCCTCCTATTGAACCTTCGCCTATACGCGAAAAAACCTGGTATTCATCAAAACTCGACTTATCAAATTTGGCAATTACTCCCCTTCCCTTTCCAAGTCTGAAACTTGAAATTGCGACATGCAAAAACCTGCGCATTTCATCCATTGTGTTGAAATCCTCTTTCCTGATGTATTTGAACATTTGCGCAACAGGGAAGAGTGCTCTTGCATTCAGCCATTTTGAGAAGTGATTACGCGTAGCATGGTACTCCAGAGTATTATCGGGGATGGTCAGTAATTTCTGCTGAAGACTCTGGAGATCAGTCGCGATTGCAATCGGTTCAAGTGTGACCGGATTCCGGAATACAAATGGCCCGAATGCCAGATTCTGAATAATAAAATTTCTTAGCTCAAGAGACAATGATTTGGAATATTTATTTATGAATCCTGCTCCTAGTTCTTCAGCTATCTTCTTATGTGTTGTACTCGAAGATTGAATCAGGAACGGTACTTTGTCGTCGTCCGCCATAACTACTTTGCACAGCTCTATGCCGGCATTTTCATCATTGATGTTATCTCTTTTATAACTTATATCTGAAATAACCCCCAGAACATTATATTTATATTTTTTATATAAATCGAGAGCATCATTAAAGTTGTTGGCAAGAAGTATTTTGGGCCTGCCGCGCATCTTTAGCATTCTCTGATGTTCATTCAGAGCTTCCCGCTGAAAATCGAGCGATTGCAAAAGCACTATCTTGTATATGTTTGGAAGGTAGGAAGATATATATCTGATGGAGTTTTCAACCAGAATGATTGCCTGAACACCAATATGTTCAATGTCGTAATCAGCATTCATTTTATCCTCTATCAGTTTGATAATTGCCAGGATGAGAGATGCATCTCCCAGCCAGCAGAAAACATAATCAATTGCGCTTAGATCCTCTCCTTCAAGTCGCAGAGATACCTCCCTTGAAAAATAAGTAAGTACTACAATTGGAATATTTTCATATTTTGCTTTAATTCTTTTGGCAAGGGCAAATACATCCGTACCCTTAAGGCTCAGCATAGAGATTACCAGATCAATATTACCATCGTGGAGGATTTTGAAGGCATCTTCCGAGTTATCAGTCTGAACAAATGTTGGAGGGTATCGTAAATTGAGAGAAGCATACTCGTTGAAAATCTGTTCGTCAATTCTGCCGTCCTCTTCCAGCATATAATTATCATAATTGCTGCATATTACAAGCACTCTGTGTATGCGTTTCTGCATCAGAAGATCAAAGGATGTATCGGTAAAATCATATTGCTGAAGATCCGGTATTCCTTCAATAATGTCCATCGGTTCCTTTTTTAATTATTTATAGAAATTACTGCCATACCCTTTTTCCCGTCCATGCGTATAATAAGGGGTTTTTCAAATCTGATATGACGGAAATATTTTCCACTCTCAACCACTTCCTGGTTATTTAATTTCTCCCAGTATATTGTTCCCTCGTTTGATTCATGATTAATAGAAAAGTATCCCACGTTCATAGATGTGACGTTATGAAAAAAGTGAGAGCCAAGGGAAGCGTCAACATGGAACTCCGGCAAGCTTATTTCTACAATGATTTTAGCATTTGAAATCTGGGGCCATACAACCGGTATTCCAATAAACCTGTCCCTGGTTCCCCACCTTCCCGGACCTAAAAGAACATATCGTCGGTTTTGCTGAAGCATCTTTTCGTTCATCACATCAATTTCAGCTGCCATCTCGCTGGTAAACAGGTTATTGAATTTATCTGGTTCAACATAAATAAAATCCGTAATATCATCAATTACTCCATTGCCCATACTTCTTTTTGTGAGGAGTACAACATTGTCAAAATTAATACTTTCAGGATCAATAGAATACCCGGCTACACTTCCGGCCAGAGGTTTAATCTGAAGAAGGTAAAATGAAGCATTGCCGGACTTGTCTTTTGTGAGGTCAACAGCAAATTCAATCTCAACAGGTGTTCCAAATGCTTCTGTAACAACGTCAAGTACAACCTTCAGAGTAGTTGCAAGCGGGATATAATCATACTTTAGAATATCAGCAAAATTTATTACCCGCGGACCGGGGGCATCCAGACCGGGGATAATAGTATCGTTATCGAGACTCAATACCGAAGCTGAATGTTTGAGTGTTCCATGCTTTTCTGCCTGACTTATATCAAGAGTAACAAGTCCTGCATTTTCACCTTCAAGGAGGTTAAGTTCCTTTTTTGCCATATCGACGGCATAGAACATGACCTGCGAGTTTTTATAAAGGTCTTTATGCGATATAATATCGAGAGATGGATATGCAGGTGAAAATCTGAAAGCCCGCTCACCTTCGACAACATAATGTCCCAGGCCCACTGCCAGCACTGCAAATCCATCAGGTGGTTTCATATGAGAGACAGGATAAAAATTGAAAGATTGAGCTGTTCCGCTTATGTGTGGATAAAACGCATTTTCGAACCTGTTCCCCACCACTTCCTGAATAACCACAGCCATCTTCTCCTGTTCAACTTTATAATTAATTGCCTCGAAATAGGTACGGGCGTTTTTTGAATATATTGAAGAAAATACCAGTTTTATGGCTTCTGATAATTGTTTTAGCCTGATTTCCGGATCATAATGATTATTTGGAAGAAGATAGGTCCCGAAAATACCTGAAAATGGCTGACTCATTGAGTCTTCAAAAAGGCTCGAGGATCTCACTGCCAGAGGTTTATTAATTAGTCTGATAAATATCCTCAGCTCTTTTTCAAGAGTATAGCTGAGACTCCCCTCCAGAAATAGTCTTTGAAGAATATCGAAGTCCTTCTCAGTTTTTACTTTGTCCCATAGATGGTTTCTCTCCATGAACATATCAAATTCATCTGTACCGATTATGGCTGTTACAGGTGTTTTGATATTTATTCCGGGTAGTAACCTTCCAAGTTCAAAACTATAAATCAGGGTATTGACAAAAGCAAGACCACGACCTTTTCCTCCCAGTGATCCCCCTGAAAGACTAACCACATTTGTTTCATCAATTACAGCAGATTCCTCAAAATTGACCACCTTCCCTTTGTTCATCTCCCTCCGTCTTTTGCGGATAATATCGATGAGGAATTCGCGGAGTTCTTTAAGACTGTTGAAATCTGATACTCCGATAGGATTTATCATTTTAGCAATTTTCACCTCACCTCTTGCCATGAGCCAGAGAGAGAAATGGTTTTTCATGGAATGATAAACAAGAGAATCTTCGGGAATGGTCTGAAGATATGCTTCGAACTCTTTCATCGATTTGGCAACTGCAATCTGACGTCCTTTAGTGTCCCTGTATACAAAATGACCAAAGCCCAGATAGTAATTGATGAACGACTTAAGATCCTGAAGAAGGCTTTCGGAGTTTTTATTTATGAAATTTGACTTTAGGGAATGTGCGTATTTTGCATTCTCAGGATCTGAGGATTGCAGTACAGAGGGCAGATTAGGAAAGTCTTTCTTAATATGCTTAATGAGGTCAAATCCTGCAGTATCATGCAATACACCATTCTTTGGAAAGCGCATATCAGAAATGACGCATAACAAACTGTCTTTGTATTTATTATAAATTGTTATCGAATCTTCATAATCGGAAGCCAGAAGAATTTTAGGTCGAGCCCTAAGCTTAAGAACTTTATACAATTCGTCTGTTGAAACATCCTCAATCAGATTTTTAGTCTGTTCCATTACAAGAGTATAGAGCATTGGTAAATAACTCGAATAATACTCTGCAGAATCTTCGACGATAAGAATTACTCTTGTAAGACCTTTTTTTGTATCATTTTCAACATTGACCTTGTCTTCGAGCAGTTTTACCATTGCAAAAAACACTTTCGATTCACCGGTCCATACAAAATAGTTATCGAATGGAATACCGAGTGATTTTTGTTTTTTAACAAAAGTCACATCACCCGGATTGTTAAGCAGAAGAAATGTAGGGATGTAGGGGTATTTTGACTTGATTTTTTTACAAATGATCATAGGAATCTCCTTGTCAACACCAATCATTATTATGATCATATCGTAATGACGGGCTTTTAACCGGGCAAATGCTTCATCTTCACCTGATACACCGGTTACCCTTGGAATTGAGGTAAGGCTCAGCTGGTAATATTCACCCAGCATGTGGTCAGAGAAGCGGCCTTCTCCTTCAATAGAGTAAGCATCATATAAATTGGCAATAAGCAGTATCTCTTTTACCTTAAATGGCTGAAGATCATGAAAAACATCTCTTTCAGCGTTATGCCTGTCGAGAAATTTCTGCAACAATTGCCTGCTGGATAACTCCTTAATATCTTCATCGGCTTTGGGGGTAACTTGAGAAAGCTTAATTATATCCCTCGCTTTATAACTGTTAATATACCCTGTCAATAGGCTTGCAATATTCTGAATCAGATCTCTCTCTTCCTTGAGAAACGGGCCCTCACTTTCAGCATTGAATTCGGTTGTATAATAGATTTCTATTAATCCTTTTTCATTATCAATTGTTGTAAACTCCTGGACCATTCTCCAAGAAGTTTCGTGGAAATCAACGGTCTCAAAATCCTTTCCCATGAATCTGATGCGAGCAACAGTATATTCAGGATATTGCCATGCTGCAGGTAAAAGAAGTACAATTTGCTGAAGAGATTCCTCTAAAGGTTTAAACTCTTTCAGAATAGAGGTTGTGCGGTTAATGCATGCAAGTTCCTTTAACCGTTCCTTCTGATCGTGCAGTAAGCGGTTATATTCAGGAGTATTTTGAGTCGATTCATCCATCGGCAGAATCTCTGTTGGATCAGGTTATCCTATCCCACACTCCAGGTAGATCCGCTTTTAAGCAGATCATCCATACACTTAATTTTTGAGATTTTTTTGATCCCTTCTATCTGTTCCTCCACTGCTCTCTCATAGGTAGGGCCGGGAACAGATCTTATAACTCCCAGAGCTACCGGATATTCAGGGTATCTCATATTAGCAAGCATATACTGAATTCCAGGATTCGGTTCAACGGCATCATGAACAAGTATATTTTTCTCTGTTATTCCATTTTCACCGAGTTTAACAGCTTTAAGCTTCCTGCATCCTTCAAGTATAATACCCTTATCATTGTTCTTTCCGAATAGCATCGGCTCGCTGTGTTTTAATATCAGAGTCCTGTCATCCCTTACATCTTTCTCAGCTATAGTATCGTGAATTCCATCGTTGAAAATGACGCAGTTCTGTAATACTTCAATAACTGAAGTCCCCTTATGTTTAGCAGCCTCAATATAGATCTGTGTTGATAAAGCGACATTAGTATCGATTGTACGTGCAAAGAATTTTCCTTTGGCTCCAATTACAAGTTCCCCTACTGAAAAAGGCTCTTCAACAGTTCCAAAAGGGGAAGTTTTAGTTACCAGACCTTTATTTGAAGTGGGAGAATACTGACCTTTGGTGAGTCCATATATCTCATTATTAAACAATATAATATTGATATCTATATTCCGCCTTATTGCATGAATAAAGTGATTTCCGCCTATGGCAAGTGCATCTCCGTCACCAGTGATCTGCCAGACAGATAATTCGGGGTTTGCTGTTTTAACTCCTGATGCAACTGCAGATGCGCGACCGTGAATACTATGAAAACCATATGTATCCATATAATACGGGAACCTCGAGGAACAGCCGATTCCGGAAATGAACGCGAACTTCTCTTTAGCTATCCCCAATTCAGCAAGGGCCTTTTGAACTGAACTCAATACTGCATGGTCTCCGCAACCCGGGCACCATCTTACTTCCTGATCACTTTTAAAGTCCTTGGGAGTATAATTATATACCACTGTCTCAGTCATTTTATTTATCCTCCAGCATTTTAATGCATTTTTCTTTAATATCATTTACCGTAAAGGGGAGGCCCTGTACCTTATTAATCTGGTCATAGGTGAACTCCTGGTGCTTAATTCGCAGATAGTCGGCAAATTGTCCCATGTTTAATTCGCAGACCACTATCTTTTTAAACTTCCTGAAAACATCTTTTACATTCCGTGGCATAGGGTTGATATAGTTGAAGTTTACCAGACCAACCTGATGACCTTCATCTTTCAATTCCCTTACGGCAGTTATAAGATATCCATATGATCCTCCCCAGCCAACTACCAGCACATCTCCTGATTTAGCACCATAAACCACAAGGTCGGGGATCTCATTTGCCACTCTTTCAACTTTCTCTGCCCTGAGATGGACCATATGTTCGTGATTTTCAGGAACATAAGATACTGTTCCTTTGACTGTTTTCTCGAGTCCGCCAATCCTATGTTCCATGCCAGCTTTTCCGGGGATAGCCCAGGATCGTGCAAGCTTATCATCATCCCTCTTATAAGGCAGGAATGGGGTCTCAGATCTGACAGCAAACGGTGGATTAATTTTTGGAAGATCTTTCATCTCCGGAATTTTCCATGGTTCAGTTCCATTCGCCAGATAGCTGTCAGAAAGAAGCAGAACCGGAGTCATATGTTCGAGTGCAATCCTTGCTGCTTCAAATGCGAAATGAAAACAGTCGGAAGGCGTGCTTGAAGCAATGACAACAACGGGGCATTCTCCATTACGGCCGTAAAGAGCCTGCATCAGATCGGCCTGTTCGGTCTTTGTAGGAAGACCAGTTGAAGGGCCTCCTCTCTGAACATTCACAATAACTATAGGTAGTTCAGCCATCACAGCCAGTCCAATAGCTTCAGACTTAAGTGCCAGGCCGGGTCCGGATGTTGATGTTACTGCGAGAAGTCCCGCAAAACTTGCTCCCAGAGAAGTACAGATCCCTGCTATTTCATCTTCAGCCTGAAAACTTTTAACACCCAGATCTTTTCGTGCGGCAAGTTCCTCGAGGATACCTGTAGCTGGAGTGATAGGATATGAGCCGATAAACACTTCCAGTCCCGCTTTTTCGGCGGCAGCCATAAAGCCCCATGCAGTTGCCTGATTACCATTAATATTGCGATAGGTCCCTTTTGCGATCTCGGCGGGGAGAATTTTGTAGGTAGACGCAAGTGCTTCAATTGTTTCAGCGTAGTAATAACCTGCCCTCAAGGCAACTTTATTTGCTTCAGCCATACCCGGCTTATTCTTGAACTTCTTCACGAAGTAATCTTCTGTATATTTCAACTTACGGTCGAACAACCAGTAAACCATTCCCAGAGCAAACATGTTTTTGGTTCTAAGCACAGATTTTGGATCAAGACCAAAGTCCTTCAGTGCTTCTTTAACCATTGAAGAAATAGGAGCTGCAATGACATTGAAGCTTTCAAGTTTTTCTTCCGATATGGGATCTTTTTCATAACCGGCTTTCTGTATGTTTTTTTCAGTAAAATTACCTTCATCATAGATAATCGTTCCCCCCGGTTTAATCCATTTGGCATTTGCTTTGATTGCAGCCGGATTCATTGCTACCAGTACATCAGAAAAATCTCCGGGTGTATTTATTTCCGAATGGCCCAGATGAACCTGAAAACCTGAGACCCCTCCGACTGTTCCCTGTGGGGCACGGATCTCTGCAGGATAGTCAGGAAATGTTGATAAGTCGTTACCGAACAAGGCTGCTGTGTCTGAGAAAAGAGTTCCGGTCAGCTGCATTCCATCACCTGAATCGCCGGAGAAACGGATGACCACTTCTTCACGTTCAATAACCTCTGATTTTTTGCCCATGATAACTTGTTTTATATATCAGTATTTTATGTTAATGTGATAACTAACTGCTTCTTTTGCACAAAATTAACTTTTAAAACATTGAAAATGGCATAAAAAAAGATTTTTGAGTATGATATTGATCATATTTTAAATTTCTCGTGAACGTATTCATTTCATGTTGCTTTACCACGCACCCCTATTTTTTGCCCCCCTTCCCCGGTTTATTACCCCCCATCCCACCCAAGGGGGGACTAATTCACTAACTTTTTAGTAATATCCATATTAAAAATGACGGATTACCCCCCATTGGTGATCTACCCTTTATACTCATTTTTTCTTATTATATTTATATGTAGTCAGTTATTATGAGTGTTAGCATAAGAGATTAATGCCGGAGGCATTGAATTCCAATAGCCACGGTAGCGTCCGTGGTCGAAGCATTAGCAGATCTATCAACACCGCCGGTGTTGGAGTAAAACGGCTAATTGCTACCACAGACGTGACTGTGGCTATTGGGGTTTGACGCCTCCGGCGTCTTTTACAACATTTTATCTACCTAAAATAAAAAGATGTGTATAAAGGGTAGCTGGGGGGAAAGGGGATCATATATTAAGGAGGATTTGAGCACTATTCAACTCCAGATATCAGCTTTTTTCAGGTTTATTTCTCCCTCAAAAAACATTCTGGCGATCTTTTCAAAATAGGTTGTATAGTCCGAGATAAAAAACTGGTCTTTCACCTTTCCTGAATCGTTCAGAAGGTTGTTCTTATCCAGAACCTCACGAAGGATCATAGAAACAATCCGGGCTGAATCGACAACCTCCACATTAAAATTAAATATTTTACTGATCTGGTTTTTAATGATCGGATAATGAGTACATCCAAGTATTAAGGCCTCTATTCCGGAAAGAGATTCATTTGAAAGGTAACTGCGAATGATTGCATTACTGATATCATCGAAAATAAATCCCTCCTCTATCATAGGAACCAGTAATGGTGTCGCCATTGAGACAACAAAAGTTGATGGCGATTTCTCCTTTATTTTTTGTTCATAGGTTCCAGAGCTGATTGTCCTCTTGGTTCCAATAACTCCTATTCTTTTGAAATTTCTTGTGCTCAAATAGTTAACTACAGGATTGATTACATCAATGAGTATGGTTGTGTTTTCAAATTCTTTCTTTAGAGACTCGAACGCAGATGCAGAAGCAGAATTACAGGCAACAAGAATAACCTTTGAATTATGCTCCAGAAGGAATTCAGTTATTTTTTGCGAGTAGTATCTTATTGATTCTGCCGATTTATCACCATATGGCAGGTGGGCTGTATCGCCAAAATATACAAGGCTTTCGCCAGGCAGTATCTGCTTTATTGCATGGGCTACGGTTAGTCCACCGACACCCGAGTCAAAAATTCCGATTGGTTGTTCTTTCATTATTAAATTTTTTAATCACCATCAATCATGCTTGATACTCACCCCCTTAATCCCCCTCTCTACTTCGTAAAGAGGGAGCAATTCCCTGATATGCTGAAAATTACGAATCAATTCTGATAAACAAATCTATTTTTACTTTTCATTATATTGAATTAAGAAGTGAAACTATAAATCCTCTAAATGGCGGCGACTTAATCATCATATTAGAACCTTCATCACTTTGGTCTCCCCTCTTTACTTGTAGAGAGGGGAAGGGGGTGAGTATGTAAAGAGAAAAGGCTGCCCTTCTGAGCAGCCTCATTAAAATAAGGTATATCAATTATTTTAACCCAAGTTTTGTTTTAACAAGAGGCAATATATTAGTACTTTTTGCCTCATCAAAATACAGCAGATTAGCTTTTGAGGGAGAAACATCGAAAACATATAAAAATCCATTTTCTTTTCCGACGTCTTTAATTGCTTTGTCAACTTTGGCGACAATTGGCTGGAATAATTCTGCCTGCTTGCTCTGTAATTGCTGCTGGGCATTGTTCTGAAAGTCCTGAATTCTTTTATTCATGTCTACCAGTTCCTGTTCTTTTGTCTGTTTGACAATATCACTAAGGTTTTTGCTTTCTTTCTGATAAGCATCATTTTTAGTATTCAATTCGACAGACATCAGCTCCAGAGCATTAACAAGTTCCTTACGAAATTTTTCAAGTTTAACTGTAGCTGAGTCATATTCCGGCATTGCCTGAATGAGTTCATCATTGTTAATATGTGCAAACTTAAAACTCTGAGCCATTGCACTCTGTCCCGCCAAAGCAATGACAATTATCAACGCCGCTATACTTATAGATCTTTTCATTTTAAATAATTTTATTAAACAATTTATGCAAAAGTAATTAATTAATTTTTATAACCTAATTTTTCAAGAACCTGATCGCTGATATCAAATTTAGGATTGGCGAACAGTATATTTCCACCTGCAGCAGTGTCGAAAATAACAGCATAGCTTCCGTCCACAGCAATCTCTTTTATTGCTTTTAGAATCTCATCCTGGATTGGTTTTACCAACTCTTCTCTCTTCTTAAACAGATCTCCGTCCACTCCAAAATATTTATTCTGAAGGTCTTTCATCTCCTTTTCCTTTGCAACTATTGCCTCTTCCCTTTTGGTTTTCATATCCTGAGAAAGAAGAACTGACTCATTCTGATATGATTTATACATCTGTTCAACAATTGCAAGACCATCGGCAACCTCCTTTTCCCACTGTTTGGAAAGTTTATCAAGCTGTTCCTGGGCCGTCGTGAAGGCTGGAATATTTTTCCTTATATATTCAGAATCAACAAAAGCATATTTCTGAGCTATAGCCATAGCCGAAGTCAGAATAAACAATCCTATTAATACACCAATTTTTTTCATAACTTTCAATATTTATTACTTTATTAAAACTCTTGTCCTATTGTAAACTGGAACTGAGAATGATTAGCATTTGGGAAATTTGCCGGACTTGGAACAGCGTCAAAACCATAACCCCAGTCGACACCCAGCAAGCCGAACATTGGAAGATTGGCTCTGACCCCAATACCGGCAGCACGGTTCAGCTTGAACGGATTATATTCTTTTAACTGATACCACGCTTTCCCTGCTTCAAGAAATGTGAGAATGTAAATAGTTGCCTGAGGGTTAAGAGATACGGGGTAGCGGAGTTCCATAGTGATTTTTGAATATACGTTACCAGCTGGCACATATTTTGTCGTAATGTTGGGATCACCGGGAGTAAGTGATCCTACCCCGCTGCTACCGGAAGAATAGCCCCTTAGTTTTATCATTTCGCGGCCATAAAAGCTATAGCCTGTCATACCGTCACCACCAACCGAAAAGTTCTCAAACGGGGATGGCCCGATATCCTTATTATAGTACCCGAGGTATCCGAAAGCAAACCGGGTGTTAAGAACAAGTTTATCATTCTTGGTCAATGCATAGTAATAATCTGCTTTAAAGGTCCATTTATGAAATTCAATCCACTTGTATTTTACCTGATCTGAAACATTTTTCATACTCTGACCACTAATAAGCGACCAGGGTGGAGTAGCCTGTAGTGATAGGGTAAACGAAGATCCGCTTTCAGGATATATCAGGTTAGGACCCGTTGAAAACCTGGTAAGTTTTGTTGTGAAGCTGAGAAGGTTTGAGTTTCCGTTATCAAACAGGAATGAGTAAACAGTATAATTATTCAGACTATATCTCTGATAGTTGAGTTCACCAAAAAGGGAGAAATAGTCATCGGGCCATGAGAGCCGCTTTCCTATACCGATTGATGCTCCGTCGATTATCATTGACTCTCGGCCATCCTCTCCCACCTTTTTCCCGTTTGTCATAATTGACCTGTAGAGTGAGATTGTGAAGGTATTCGGCTTTTTGCCTCCCAACCAGGGTTCTTCAAATGAGATATTATAAGATGAGTATATCCTGCCATTTGATTGCGCCCTTATGCTTAAAGACTGGCCATCGCCTGAAGGATAAGGTTTCCACTCCTTCAGATTGAAGAAGTTGCGCATGGCGAAGTTATTGAACCGGACGCCAACCGTACCTACTAGCATACCTGCACCCCATCCGCCTGAGACCTCGAACTGATCGTTTGCTTTTTCTTCAAGCTTATAGAGAAGATCAACTGTTCCGTTTGTAACATCAGGAAGAGGAGTAGGATTGATCTTTTCAGGATCAAAATGACCCAGAACACCTAACTGACGTATAGACCTTATTATCTTTGTCTTACTGAAAAGATCCCCAGGTAAGGTATAGAGTTCACGGCGGGCAATATGTTCATTGGTCCTGGTATTGCCGGTAATAAGCACATTATTCAGATATGCCTGTTCTCCTTCATAAATTCTGACTTCAAGGTCAATAGAGTCGTGATCTATCTTCGCTTCTACAGGTGTAAGCCGCGAAAAGAGATAACCATTGTCCTGGTAAAGATTACTTACGGCATCCTGTGCTCCTGAAGATCCGTTCAATCTGTCCTCAATAAGCGACTGATTATAGACTGTGCCTTTTTCAACATTGAATACTTTCTTAAGATCTTCCTTCCTGTATACACTGTTCCCAACCCAGTCGACATTTCTCAGAAAATATTGTTTCCCTTCATCAATCCTTATTTTTAATCCCACACGGTTTTCTGAAACTGTATAAAGGGAATCTGAAAGAATAGTGAAATCTTTAAATCCGTTGTCGTTGTAAAATGTGGTGAGCTTCACTTTATCCTCAGTGAATTTTTCGCTTATATATTTTGAAGCTCTAAAAAAATTAAGGTTTTTTACCTTAGTCGATTTTAGTTTGCTTCTGAGCTTTGAATCTTTAAAAAACTCATTCCCCACAAAAGTAATATTGGCGATCTTGACTTTTTCCTTTTTATCGACGTTGATGCTCAGAATGACATTATTTGGCTGGTCAGGATCATCTTTCTGAACAAAATTTACCTGTGTGTTAAGAAACCCTTTCTCAATGAAATGGTCCTTAATTATTTTCTGGGCAGTATTAAGCAGGTAAGCTGTAACCTGTGATCCTATCGGGAGATTTATTTTCTTATTGAGATCAGTTATCTCCGATGTTTTCAGTCCATTAAATTTAACAGATGAAATTCTAGGTCGTTCCTGTAAGTTGATATCGAGAAAGACAGTATCTGACTGAGTTTTGGTTATTGAAATTCTGACATCAGAGAACAGCCCTTGTTGCCACAGTTTCTGTACAGCTGTAGTTACCGCATCTCCGGGTATAGCAACCGATTCTCCGATTCTGAGTCCTGAAATTCCTATAAGTGCATTTGGATCAAGGAATCTGACTCCTGTTACTGTCACACCTCCTATGATATAGTCATCAACCTTAAGGAAATCGACGATTTTCTGTTTTTCCTGAGCATTTAGAGAAAAGCCCAGCAGAGCCAGAAATATTGCTAAAAACGTTCTTCTAATTTTTTCGATCACCATTATTTTATCATTTTTCCAAAACCTGTTCATTCGTTTTTCCAAATCTTCGTTCTCTCTTCTGGAAGTCGATTATAGCATTATAAAAATCATCCTTACCAAAATCAGGCCAAAGTATTTCAGTAAAGTAAAATTCAGTGTAAGCGACCTGCCATAAGAGGAAATTGCTTATCCTTAACTCACCACTTGTTCTGATCAGCAATTCCGGATCAGGGATACCATAGGTAGTGAGGTATTTTTCAAAATCCTCTTCAGTTATTGAGAGAGGGTCAAGAGTTCCTTTCTTTACATCAGCTGATATATTTCTTGCCGCCGTAGCAATTTCCCATCTTGAACTGTAACTAAGTGCAATAATAAGGGTTAGTCCGGTGCTCACAGAAGTCAGTTCTATTGTCTCATCCAATCGTGCCCTTACATCGTCAGCGAGCCTGTTAATATCACCTATTGCTTTCAGCCTGATATTGTTTTTTAATAATGTTTCTGTCTCATTGCTAAGTGACTGAACCATTATTCCCATTAAAGCAGTTACCTCCTCATCGGGTCTTCCCCAGTTTTCGGTAGAAAAGGCGTAAAGTGTAAGAAATCTGATCCCCAGTTCTGCAGCAGTCTCGATCAATTCCCTTACTGCATTGACACCCTGCTGATGTCCAAATATCCTATCAAGGCCGCGTTGTTTTGCCCATCTCCCGTTCCCGTCCATAATAATTGCCACATGTGCAGGCAATTTTGAGCTGTCTATCTGTTTCCTTAACTGCATAACCTAGCGTTTCCTTTTAGAATCCACTTCGCCATAAGCAGGACATCCGGCCAATTTATTATAGATTTTCCAGGTGACTGCTATTCCTGTAAAAGTATACCAGTCGTTGTTATGTATCCATGCAAAATCTGACGGGGCTACCAAATCTTTTAAGCCGTCAAAGTTATCATAAAAAGTTTTACGAAAACCATATTCTGCCTCCAATCCGATATTTTTATAGACATTAACTTTAAACCCGAACGAGAAGGGTATGATGGGTATGTACCTAATTGATGCTCCATTTAAGAAGGCCATACCGGCCCCACCTGCGAAATAGGGAGTAAAATTCCATCTTTTGCTTTCAGTTGAATAAGGTAAAAAATTGAACTCAAACTGGAGAGCCAATTCACCAACAATATCTGAAAATGATGCTCCTCTCGCTTGTTGAAAGGCATTATTAAAATCGAGATCATTTGCGCGGATGCCTCCCAGAAACAGATTTAGTCTTAATGCTTCACGTGGATTCAGGTTATATCTGTAAAAAACTCCGCCTGCAGGAAGGGGTGAATATAAAAATCTGTTTGGGTTTATATCTCCAAAGTATGACGAAACGCCTGCAAAAACACCATAATCGGCTTTACGCTGACCGGATAAGGAGAGTGACAGGAATAAAAACAATAATAACCACTGTATTCTTTTCATTAAGACTTATCCAGCTCTTTATCATCTGAAGGATGGCAATCCGTTTGCTCCGGTCTTCAGCTTATAAGTAATAGTAAAATTTAAAAAATAATAAACGTCATTTGAGCGGGAATATTGTGATGTATAGCCATCGAGGTTATCAGAAAATGAATATCTGTAGGATAATTCAACTCCAAAGTTAAAATTTGGTGAGTATATCAGAGTGCTGCCCAGTCCAACTGGTATAACCGCAGTAAATCCTCCTGGATTGAATCCATGTTTCTCAAGTGCGGTATTTCCTTTGACCGAATAACCACAGCCACCAATGCCGGAAAAAACATAAAAGTCAAGTGATTTAAGAAATCCTTTCAGATCGGGTTTAACACCTTTGGTAAACAGATAGCTGTTTTCCGCTTTATTTTTAATAAAATAAAACTCGCCGATCAGAGCAGGTTCAATTATCAGTGTAGTAGCCTGAAATCCCCTGTTCTCATTTGAACCTCTTATGTCGGTTGCACGCAAAATTCCTGATGTAAGACTGAGTCTGACATTTAAATATTGGTTAATCCTGTATTTTAAATTAGCATTGAAGTCAAATCTTGTCTGTTTAAATGTCATATCCTTTAATCCGAGAATGTTTTTGGTTTGTGAATAACCGCCAATATCGCCAAAGAAAAAGGATGGTCCAATTCCTGCAGCTGCCTCCCATCTTTTCAGAGTCCATATCTGAGCATTAGTAATTGAAACAATGAAACTAAACAGTAGTAGAGTTAGGATGGACCGTTTCATAGGAATTTCTGTTAGGTTACAAATACAAATATAATAAATTATATCAATTCCGCCGATCGGCTCCCCACATTAGCTTATTTCTGAGAGTGCTGTAAAAATCTCTCCCCTTTAACATTACAGTCCCTATCTTCAGAGGTGATCTTACAATATGAATCTCCTCACTAAAAGGCAACTTCTTTGACCGGAAGTCGCAAGTTGCCAGATATTCATTACTCCGGCCTTCAATCACCATCCTTATCCTGCCTTCTCCTGACAATACTATTGGCCTGATAGTCAGATTATGAGGAGCGATTGGCGAAATAATAATACTTTCATCTTCTGGAGATAAAATCGGTCCGCCTACACTAAGATTATACGCAGTTGACCCGGTAGCTGTGGAAACTATCAATCCATCGGCCCAATATGTATTCAAATGGGTCTCATCGACAAAAACACTTATAGATATCATACTGAGATCAGCCTTTTGAATGGCAATTTCATTCAGAGCATATGAGGAATTTTCTTCAAAAATATCTGATGGCTTTGTGAGTTCCAGCAGACACCTCCCAATTACATCGTATTCGCCTTTACACAACATATCAATGGAATTTCCAATTTCATCAGCGGATATATTAGCGAGAAAACCCATCCTCCCTGTATTTACGCCAGCAATGGGGATTCCCATGTCTTTGACTTTAAGTACTGTTTCCAGAAATGTACCATCACCTCCAACACTTAATACCAGATTGGGTGATTCCGAATTATAAGTAAGTCCTTTTGGCTTTCTGACCATTTCCCATTTGCTACCAGTTGCCTGATCTGATAATTTCTGGTATATTCTGATCCTGATCCCTCTCCTTGTAAATTCATCAACCAGTCTGTCAACGCCATCCCTGGTTTTAGAATTATTGTCCTTGAAATATATTGCCACTCTTTCCAGCATAATTCAGATATTTAGGTACCTCATTAACTGGTCAAATCTCTCAGAATAGAAGCCATCCATCGAATCGCTTGATGAAACCCAGGTCTTAACTTCATAATTATAGCGTTCAAATGTTTTTATTACTGAAACCAGATCGCCTGTATTGACTTTAAGTGTCACCTCCAGCTTAGTTGATTCCGGTGGAGACGTTATGTACATACTTAACACCTTAACATTGTTACTTTCAACGATCTGAGCAATCTGGGAAAGTGAATAATCCCGTTCTATGAGCTCCAAAACAATTATCCCGCCAGGCTGATCCATTGAGGATATGCCTGCCAGATGTCTTATCAGATCGCTTGTTGTTATTACCCCCAAAAAATGGTCATTGTTATCGAGAACCGGAACAACCGACAATTTCAAACGCGAGGCAAGACCGATAACTTCATATATATGCTGCTCTCCACCGACAAAAGGTTTAAACAATTTAAGAGCGTGATTTCCAATCGGTTCTTCAGGTTGATTCATGTCGTATATGTCAGCATCCGAAATCAAGCCAAGAAAATCCTGATTATTGACAATAGGAAGATGCGATACCCTGAATATCTCCATCCAGTTTAATGCCGTCTGCCCAAGATCAGATGTCTTGAGGGAGGGAATAACTTCGGATATTAAATCTTTCGCGACCATGCGAGTTTTATTTTCAACTAAAATAGTAAAAAAAAAGGCAGTTATTGTACTTTTGCCCAAGAATTACAATACGTATATTTCTTACATTTATTATAATGACAAAGTTAAGTGTTAATATCAATAAAATTGCAACTCTGAGGAATGCCCGGGGTGGAAATGTTCCGAATGTATTGACTGCAGCTATTAATTGTCAGCTTTTCGGAGCAGAAGGCATTACAGTTCATCCGCGTCCCGATGAAAGACATATCAGATACAGTGATGTTCTGGAAATCAGGCCAATCATTACAACTGAGTTCAATATTGAAGGCTATCCGTCGAGAGAATTCATAACACTTGTTCTTTCAGTGAGGCCCGACCAGGTCACTCTGGTGCCTGATCCTCATGATGCTATCACATCAAATGCAGGATGGGATACTCTGAAAAACAGGATTTTTCTTACAGATATTGTTTCAGAATTCAGAAAAGAGGGTATAAGAACCTCGCTGTTTGTTGATACAAACCCAGTCAATATTGAAAATGCCGGATTGACCGGAACTGACAGGGTAGAGCTTTATACCGAACCATATGCAACAGATTTCAACAAAAATGCCGCTGAAGCTGTTGAACCGTTTATAAAGGCTGCTGAAATTGCACGGAGTGCCGGACTGGGATTAAATGCCGGTCATGACCTGAACCTTGACAACCTCAGATATTTTCATCAAAACATACCCTGGGTTGAGGAAGTTTCAATCGGACATGCACTTATTTCCGATGCTTTATATCTTGGGCTCGAAAATACTATACAGATGTACAAGAGGCAATTAGTGTGACTGACTGAAGGATGAAACTCTTCTATAGGAAATATGGTAATGGTCCGCCTCTTATAATTCTTCATGGATTGTACGGATCATCCGACAACTGGGTAACAATTGCAAAGATCCTGGGCGAAAGCTTTACAGTTTATCTGCCTGATCAGAGAAACCATGGACAGTCTCCGCACAGTGAAGTTCATGATTATGACTCAATGAGAGACGATCTTTTTGAACTTGCAGGTGATTTAAAGCTTAAGAAATTTTTCCTTGCCGGACATTCCATGGGGGGTAAAACAGCAATTTCTTTTGTACTTAAATGGCCCGAGATGATCAATGGGTTATTGATTGCAGATATCTCTCCTTTTACAAATGAAGCTATCAGAAATTCAGTATATTCTCAACATTATGAGATCCTTAATGCAATCCTTTCAATCGACCTGAAAGAGATATCAACAAGGGGTGAGGCAGAAATATACTTGTCTGAAAGAATAACATCAGGAAAGGAAAGAGGACTGATTCTCAAGAATCTTCAGAGGACTTCTGATAATTCTTTCACCTGGAAACTAAACGCTTCCTCGCTGCTTAAGAACCTCGATAAAATTATGGCGGGTATTAAACGTCAGACTGATTTCAATCAGCAGATTACAGGCTTCCCGGTTATCTTTCTAAGGGGTGCAAATTCTGATTATATCCCAATAGATGATTTCAGGGATATCCTTCATGTTTTTCCTGCAGCAGATATTATTGAAGTTGCAGGGGCCGGCCATTGGATCCAGGTTGACAGACCTGATGAGGTTGTGAAGAATATAAAAAAGTTGTTGGGCTGATTATAATATTGTAACTGATTCTATCTTATCGTCATCTATGCCTGGCAGATTCATAAACCGTAAAAGAACACGCCCAATTGCAAGAACATCTTTCTGACAATAATGAACAATTCTTTGAAGATTATCTTCGTTATAGTATATCCCTGCAACCATACTGCCATCGATATCATCTTTTGGGGTTGGGATACCAAGTACGGAAGTAAGAAGATCGAGTGATGTATAGTTCTTATAATCACCAAATTTCCATAGGTCCATAGTATCAAGCAGTTTAATTTCCCATGGTTTTTTACCTGCATTATCGAGTATTTCGGGGATAATCAGTCCGTTAATTATCATTCTTCTTGCAATATACGGGAAGTCAAATTCTTTACCATTATGTGCACAAAGCAAAGATTCTTTATGGTTCCTTGAGAACTTTGACAGCATTCCAGAAAATTCCGAAAGCAACAGTTTTTCATCCTTGCCAAAGAAGGATTTCAGCCTGAATATGAATGGATCCTTATCCCTGATAAGGCCGACCGAAATACAAATTATTTTCCCGAATTCTGAGTAGATTCCGGCCCGTTCATAAACATCCGGTGCGGTCTGATCGGGTGTGCGGAATTGCCTCGATTTTTTATCCCACAGATTCTGCATTGCAGGCTTTAAAAGTTCATATGAAGATGATTCAGGTACTGTTTCAATATCAAGAAACATAACATCTTCTACCTTAATATTATCAAGCATGGCTCTAAGATTTACTTTTTAGCAAATGTTTTTCAATTATCGAAATAAGAACCTCTATTCCAACCTGGTTCTCTCCGCCTCTGGGTATAATAATATCAGCATAACGTTTAGAAGGTTCAATAAACTGCAGGTGCGAAGGTTTTACAGTATCGTGATATCTTTCAAGAACTGTAAGCACTGAACGTCCCCGTTCAATAATATCCCTGTTTATAACCCGTCCCAGCCTGTCATCTGCATCCGCATCAACATAAACTTTAATATCCAGCATATTACGCAAACCCGGATCGGTGAGAATAAGAATTCCTTCAACAAGTACAACCCTTGCCGGTTTAATTGTAATAGTCTCTTTTGCCCTAAGACAGGTCAGATAGGAATAGATAGGCATTTCTACCGATTTCCCCTTTTTCATTTTCTTAAGGTGATCTATCAGCAATGCCCATTCAACTGAATCGGGGTGATCAAAATTTACTTTTTGTCTCTCAGCAAGGGAAATATCAGCATTGTCCTTATAATAAGAATCCTGTGGTATAACAATAACCTCTTCATTAGGAAATACTTCCATGACTTTTCTTACTACTGTTGTTTTTCCTGAACCTGTTCCGCCAGCTATTCCAACTATCAACATAATTGCTAATTTTGCATAATTAATTATCAAAAATAAGAAGAAGTTTGGAGTGAGCTAGAGTTTGGAGTGCCTAAAGTTAAAATAACCAGAAATTAGTAAAATAATAACAACTTTAAGCACTTTAAGCACTCCAGGCACCTTAGGCACTTTAGACACTTTAGGCACTTTAGGCACTCTTTATAATATTTCTATGATTAAACATATAGTATTCTTTAAGCTATCAAAGTCCCTGGAACCAGAAAAAAGGCAAGTACAATTGAAGAGAATGGAGGAGATCTTCTCGCCGCTTGGAGGAATATTGCCGTATATAATTGAATATAGAACGGGAATCAACTTCAATGATGCTCCACATTCATGGGATTTTGTAATTGATTCAATTTTCAGGAATAAAGAAGATCTGCAGAGATATCAGGACAGTGATGAGCATAAAGAAGCCATACTAAGAGGATTGGAAATTGAAAAGACTAAAGCAGTAATTGATTATGAATTTTAAAAACATACGATGTCTGAATTATATCCACTAAAGTTTGAAACGGTTTTAAAGGAAAAAGTCTGGGGAGGTAACGCACTCGTTTCACGGTTTAATAAAAAATCAACAGGCTCTCAACAAGTTGGAGAAAGCTGGGAGTTATCAGCTGTTGCAGATAACCAATCGGTGATCAGTAATGGGTTCCTTGCAGGAAATAATATCGAGGAGCTCATTGAAGTTTATATGGGCGATATCACCGGAGATGCAATATTTGAAAAGTTTGGAAATGAGTTCCCGCTGCTTATTAAGTTTATCGAAGCTCAGCAAGATCTGTCTATACAGGTCCATCCTGACAACGATCTAGCGAAGAAAAGACATAAAGCTTATGGAAAAACTGAGATGTGGTATGTCCTGGAATGCAAAAAAGGTTCAAAGATATATACTGGTTTTAAGGAAGGTGTAACAAAAAAGATTTATGAAGAGGCCGTGATGAACGGAAAGATTGAAGAAATTATGAATGTTGAAAGTGTAGAAGCAGGAGATGCTTTTTTCACACCAGCAGGAAGGGTTCATGCAATAGGGGCAGGTATAGTATTGGTTGAAATACAGCAGACCTCGGATATTACCTACCGGATTTTTGACTGGAACAGAAAGGGTTCAGGGAAAGAAAAGAGGGAATTGCATACAGAGCTGGCGCTCGACGCCATCGATTTTAACCAGACGGGTGAAAACAAGATAAGGATCAAACCGGAACTCAATAAGTTTGAAAATCTTGTAAACTGCGAGTATTTTAACACCAATATTATCAGTTTTAACAAATCAATTGATAAAGAATATTATTCCATTGATTCATTTGTTGTGTACATTTGTATTGAGGGTGAATTTTTAATCTGTTGGGATGGTAATTCCGACAAGGTCACAAAAGGAGAGACTGTTCTTCTGCCGGCAATGATAAAGGAGGTTACACTGAAACCGATGTATGAAGCCAGATTGCTTGAAGTATATATTAATTCTGAGAATCCTGTTTGAAAAGATTAAAGATAAAAACAGATGCAAAAAAGTTGCTGGTTACTTGGTACTGGTTGCTGGTTCTGACTGAGTAACAAGCAACTGGCAATAAGCGACCAGGTAAAAATTACATAATATATAAATCTTATGAAAATATTTTCAGGTTCATTGCTTTTAATTTTAGTCATATCCTTTATTATAGGTTGCACCGGAAAAGGGCCAGCAAAAAAAGATATACAGGCAGTAAGTGACTCTGTTACAATATCCGATACAGGTTATACAGGCATCAAACAGTATATGAGCGGAAAGAACCTTGTGAAAGAGGTCACTTTCAAGAACGGGGTAAGACAGGGTTTGATGAAATCATTCTATCAGACAGGAGAAGTCAGGCAGACCTTCTGGTATGAGAATGGGTTAAGGGAAGATTCATCAATATGGTATTACCAGGAAGGGCAAAAATTCCGTACCACTCCTTATAAAAGAGATACTGTCGATGGTATTCAGGTACAATATTACAGGACAGGCCGATTGAGAGCAAAACTGGGTTACTCAAAAGGAATGCGTACAACCTTATTTCAGGAGTATACTCCGGAAGGAAAGATCGTAGGAGGTTACCCTTCACTTATTGTAAATACCATGGATGATTACAAAACTAAGGGGATCTTCAGAGTTTCACTTTCATTATCTGATAAGTCAACCAGAGTCAGATATTGGCGAGGTGACCTGCCTAATGGACTCTTTGACACTGCCCACTGCAAAAAGATTAATACTCTAAAAGGCATAGGTTCGCTTGATATGAAAAAAACGGGTTCCCGTAAAGGATCTTATGTAGGTGTTATTGCTGAGATACTGACCAATTTTGGAAACAATTATCTGGCTTATAAAAAGATCGAGCTGCCATACGACGATCTAAACTAAGAATTTATATGATTATTCATTCTGCAGCTTTCATAAAAAGCAGCCCAACAATAAAAGAGTGTCCGGCACCAACAAGACCCGAATTCGGATTTATTGGAAGATCGAACGTAGGCAAATCATCATTAATAAATATGCTGACCGGATGGTCTAAGCTTGCAAAAACATCTGTCCAGCCTGGAAAAACCAGAACAATTAACCACTTCGTCGTGAATGACAGCTGGTACCTTGTCGATCTCCCGGGTTATGGTTACGCGAAAGTTCCTGTTAAACTCAGGGAAATATGGGTAAGAGCAACGGAGGAGTATATTCTGAAAAGAGAAAACCTGGTATCGCTGTTTGTTCTTCTCGATACCAGGCACAAACCACAAAACTCAGATCTCCAATTCATGGAATTCCTTGGTATAAACAGTATTCCCTTCGCAAGAGTATTTACAAAGAGTGACAAACTCAATATTACTTCACTTGAGGATTCTGTAAATCAATACAATTCGGAAATGTTAAAAAACTGGGAGTCATTGCCAGTTTCTTTCATTACATCGGCCGTAAAAGGCAATGGCCGGGATGAAATACTGAATTATATAGAAGAATCTATCAACAATTTTTCAACTATCACATGATATCGGCCGGAATTTATAATTTTGTATTCAGTTTTGATCGCAATACTTTATCATTTAAAAAAATAGGAAAATGTTTGGAACGGCACCTATGAAAGTCTTTTCCTGCAGATCTTCAAAAGGTCTGGCTAAGAGAATAACAGATAAACTTGGAATTGAACTCGGGAAAAGTTCCGTTACCAGCTTCAGTGATGGAGAATTTCAGCCATGTTTTGATGAATCGGTAAGGGGCTGTATGGTATTTATAATTCAGTCTACAAATCCTCCTGCGGACAATCTTTTTGAACTGTTGTTAATGATTGATGCAGCAAAAAGAGCTTCGGCGTATAAAGTAATAGCCGTAATACCTTATTATGGTTTTGCAAGACAGGACAGGAAAGACAGACCCAGAGTATCTATAGGATCGAAATTGTCAGCTGATCTTCTCAGTACTGCCGGAGTTGATCGTGTCATAACCATGGATCTGCATGCAGATCAGATCCAGGGCTTCTTTAATGTACCTGTCGATCACCTTTTCGGTTCTGCAATATTTGCTCCGTATATTGAAAACCTGAAGCTTAAAAACCTTTGTGTTTCAGCTCCCGATATGGGAGGATCAAAAAGAGCCAATGCTTATTCCAGGCACCTGCAGTCCGAAATGGTCTTATGCTATAAGCTTCGTAAAAAGCCAAATGTTATAGAAGAGATGTCGATCATAGGTGAGGTGGAAGGAAGAAATGTGGTGATAATTGACGATATGGTCGATACAGCCGGTACACTTGCTCTGGCAGCTGATATGATGAAAGAGAGAGGCGCCACAAGTATCAGGGCATTTGCCACACATCCGATACTTTCAGGAAATGCTGTGGAAAGGATCAATTCTTCAGCAATTGAGGAACTTGTTGTGAGCGATTCAGTCCCATTTTCGAACACTTCCAAAAAAATCAAAGTCCTTTCAATAGCGGATATCTTTGCT